>Ga0268283_1000261_pt1 | contig 44034 bp, 45 predicted proteins | sample saktaG_13_FD_190140 | JGI IMG/M metagenome (GOLD analysis project Ga0268283, IMG submission 190140) | Saline water microbial communities from Sakinaw Lake, British Columbia, Canada - sak_2013_06_06_36m | ecosystem: Environmental > Aquatic > Non-marine Saline and Alkaline > Saline ...
AATGACAGTGAAAAAATTTTGCCTGCGATCAGGAAATTGATAAAAAATTCTGACCTGACCATGAAGATATCATCACTGTTTTTCTCAAACAGCAAAAATAGTGCCAACTGTCATTTGCGGTCATAGAAAATTATCTATAACATTTATAATTAATTAGGCCGAAATTGTCGATATATCCGTGTCGAATTCGGCCTTTTGTTCGTTTGCAACCTGTTTTTCGGTTCACAAGGAGAAAAGCATGATTCATGTTGAGAACCTCACCCGGTATTATGATGATTTCTGTGCGGTTGACGGAATTCATCTGGACATTCAAAAAGGTGAAATCCTGGGATTACTGGGACCGAACGGGGCCGGCAAAACCACGACCCTGAGGATGCTCACGGGGTATCTTCAGCCGACTGCCGGCCAGATTCGGGTGAAGGATTTCACCATTGGCCCGGATACGCTTGAGATCAAAAAACGGATCGGATACCTTCCGGAATCCGCCCCCCTCTACCATGATATGATTGTTTATGATTATCTGAATTATGTCGCGGATATCCGGGAGCTGAAAAATGAGCAGAAACTGTCCCGGATTCACGAACTGGCGCAATTATGCGCCCTGAGCACGGTCATGCACAAGACCATCGGAGAGCTGTCCAAGGGGTTCAAACAGCGGGTCGGACTGGCGCATGCCCTGATGAATGACCCGGAGATACTGGTTCTGGATGAACCCACATCGGGCCTGGACCCCAACCAGATCGTGGAAATCCGGGAAATCATCCGAAAGATCGGCCGGGAAAAAACCATTATCCTGTCCACCCATATCCTCAGCGAGGCCGAGGCCACCTGCGATCGGATCGCCATTATCCATCAGGGAAAGATTGTGGCGGACGCCAGCACCCAATCCATCAAGCAGTCGGCGGGCAGGGAGCGGACGATTTATATCACGCTGGACAATGCGGACTTTGCCGCGGTTCGGCAAAGTCTGGAGACTGTCGGTGGGATCGTTCGGATTGAAAATATCGCCCCTTCGGATACAAATTTTCTCGAGATCAAGATTTCCGTTCAATCCGATGCGGACATCCGAAAGGATATTTACCGGATCATCCGACAGGCAGACTGGCTGCTTCTGGAATTCCGTCAGGAAACCCAGACACTGGAACACATTTTCCGTGAACTTACCCTGGAGAACTAACATGAGCCCCGTCATCCATATCTTTAAAAGAGAATTCAGCGCATACATGGTATCGCCGGTTGCCTACATCGTCATTTCGGTGTTCCTGATCATCACCGGCTGGTTTTTCTTTACGACTTTTTTTCTGCAAAATCAGGCCAGTCTTCGAAATTTTTTCTCCCTTTTGCCCCTGGTTTTCGCCTTTGTCGTGCCGGCAATCACCATGCGCCTGCTTTCCGAGGAGTTCAGCGTTGGCTCGTATGAAACCCTGCTGACCCTTCCGGTAACTTTCAGCGATGTCATTCTGGGCAAATTCCTGGCAGCGACCGGTTTTACGGCTGTCATGCTGGCACCGACCCTTTTGTATCCGGTCACGGTTTCAGTTCTGGGCGCCCTGGACTGGGGCCCCGTATTGGGCGGATATATTGGCGCATTGCTGCTTGGCGCTGCATTTTCAGCCATCGGTCTTCTGGCCTCATCCCTGACCCGGAATCAGATCATTGCCTTCATCGTGGGAACGGCCATCTGCTTCAGCCTGTGCCTGATCGACAAGATGCTCTTTTTTCTGCCCCAGTCCCTGCTGGGTTTCTTTGAATACCTGGGAGCGGATTTTCATTTCCAAAACATCGCCAAGGGCATTCTGGATACGCGGGATATCCTGTATTTTATCAGCGTCGGATTTATCGGACTCTACGGCGCCAATCTGGCCATGCGGGAAAAATGTTAAGGAGCACCATTATGGAAAAACAGACGAACCGAACACAGCGATCCGGGAAATACATCAAATTCATCGCTTACGCTGCGGCATTGATTCTTTTAAACATAGCAGGCATGACGCTTTTTGCGCGCATTGATCTTACCGGAAACCATATCTATTCTCTATCAAAGGCCAGCCGCGATGCGGTCAAAGCCCTTTCCGAACCTTTGACCCTTCATGTCTTCTTTACGCGGAATCTTCCTGCGCCGCACAACAGCACCGAACGGTATCTCCACGACCTTCTGGCCGAATACGCGGTATCCGCCGGAAAGAACTTCAATTACCGCTTTTACGATGTCAGCCCGGATGACGGCGCGCCGCAGTCGGCCAAAATCGATAATCAGAAGCTGGCTGAATCCTACGGCGTGCAGCCGGTTCAGATTCAGGCCGTTGAAAATGACGAGGTCAAATTTCAAAAAGCCTATATGGGGCTGGTTCTGATTCACGGGGATCTGGTGGAACGCATTCCGGCCATTACCAGCACCGACGGGCTCGAATATCAGATTACCACCGCGATTCAGAAACTCACCAACAAGGTCAGTGTGCTGCTGGGGCTGAAAGACAACGTCCAGGTAAAGTTCTACAAGTCTTCCTCGATAGATGCGATTGCTCCCTACATGGGACTTAAAACCTTGCCCCAGCTCAACGCGGACATTGAATCTCTGGTCAAAAAACTAAACAGTCAGCTCTATGGAAAACTGTCTTATGCCTTCATGGATCCCACCGTGGATCCAAAGCTGGAGTCGGACATTGCGGCAAACCAGATCATGACGCTCAAATGGCCGGAGCTTTCTAACGGCAAGATTCCGGCCGGCCAAGGCGCCATCGGCATGGTGGTGCAATACGGCACAAAAACCGTCACCATTCCGCTGCTGCAAGTCATTCAGATTCCCATCCTCGGCACCCAGTATCAACTGGCGGACATGAATACTATTGAAGAGGCCATGAACAAACAGGTTGAAACTCTTATCGGCATCAATGAAACCGTCGGGTATTTGGCGGATCACGGCACGCCCAATCTCTATGGCTCTCCGATGGGCCGCGGCCAGCAGGGAGCTCCGGAAGACGTGGAAACGTTCCGCAGCCTGGTTTCCAAAACCTATTCGTTCAAGGACATTCAGCTCAAGGACCAGACGACTTTGGACGGCTTTAACTGCCTGGTGATCGCCGGCCCCACAACGCCCTTCAGCGATTATGATCTCTTCCAGATAGACCAGTATCTGATGAAGGGAAAAAACCTGGCCATTTTTCTGGACGCCTTTAAAGAGAGCGGTGGCCAGCAGAACATGTTCAACGCCCAGGGGCCTCAGCAAGTTCCCTTGAATACCGGTCTGGATAAGCTTCTGGAGCATTACGGCATCAGCATCAAACCGGTGATGGTGATGGACGAGAACAGTTTCAAGCAGCAGGTTCCGCAGCAGTATGGCGGCGGGGAGCGGAATATCTATTTTGCGCCCCTGATCAAAAATGAGCAGATCAACAAGGATTATCCGTTCATGAAACCGATCAAGGGACTGGTCGCCTATAAAATGTCCCCCCTTTTGGCAAACAGCGAAAAGCTCACGCAAAACGGGATCAAGGCCAATCTACTGTTCTCATCCTCCGCAAGGTCCTGGGAAATGAAAGCGCCGCTGAACCTCAATCCCCTTTTCATTCAGCCGCCTGCCGCAAATGAAAAAATGGCCCCAGAACCCCTGGCCTATATTCTGGAAGGGGAATTCCCCAGTTATTTTGCGGGAAAACCCATCCCGGAAAAGCCACAGCCGGATAAATCTCAAACAAACCCGGATGAATCCGAAGACCCGGAAACCCCGGAGAAAAAACCGACCCCAGAAGCCCCACCTGCCGCCTCTGCGGCTTCCGCTGACCTTTCAAAAATTGAAGGGGACGCGAAGGTGATCTCCAAAGGGAAACCCGGGAAAATTTTTCTGATGGCATCTTCTGAAATGCTGAAAGACAATATCCTGGATGAAGCCGGACGAAGCCCCAATGCCGTCTTTATCCTGAATGTTCTGGATTATCTCAATAACCATCAGGACATTGCGATGATGCGCAGCAAGGAACAGCGTTTCAATCCGCTGGCGGATCTTTCACCTATGGCAAAAGCCGGCATCAAGTCCCTGAACATTGCCGGGCTTCCGATCCTGGTTGTCCTTGCGGGTCTGGCCGTATGGCTTCGCCGCAAATCCCGCAGACGGCAAATTCAATTGTTGTTTCAAAAGCAGGAAGGTTGATGATGAAACTTAAAAAAGAATATATTTTTATCGCCCTTGCCATTGTTTTGCTGGTCGGCTACCTGTCGGTCCGAGAAACCGACCGGACGGAATACCGGCTCCCGACCTTTGCAAAAATTGCCGTATCAGACATCACCCGGATCGAGATCGCACGCCCGGAAGGAGCGGTTGTTCTGGATAAAAAAGATACTAAGTGGCAAATTCAGCCATTGGCATATTCGGCCGATTCCGGCAAGGTGAATACTATCCTGGAAGATCTGGAAAAGCTGTCTTTGACCGCGTTGGTATCCGAATCCAAGTCCTGGTCACGGTACGATCTGGAGCCAGACAAAGCCATTCGCGTCAAGGCCTGGGCAGGAGAGGATCTAAAGCGCGACATTCAGATCGGAAAAACCGCGCCCACGTTCCAGCATACGTTTGTCCGGGTTGGAGATGCTCCGGAGGTGTATCATGCGCAGCAGAATCTGAAAACCGCCTTTGACCAGTCGGCTGACAAGCTGCGGGATAAAACCGTTCTGGCATTCAGCCCGGAAGAGGTAACTGAAATCGCAATTACCAGGGAAGGCAAACAGACGGTGATCCGCAAAAGCGAGTCATCCCCTCCACCTGCGGCGCCTTCCCCCGCGCCCGCCGAGGGAGCATCGCCTGCCGATGCGGTAGCCAAGCCCGCCGAAGTCCAGTGGATGACGGATCAGGGAAAGCTTGCTGATCCGTCCAAAATAAACCGGCTGCTTTCCACACTTTCCCGCCTGTCCTGCGAATCATACCTCAATGGGAAAAGCATATCCGATCAGTCCAATCCGATTGCCAGCATCGTCATCAATGGAAAGAAAGACTACACCCTGACCCTTTACGCCAAAACCGAAAAGGACGCCAAGGAATACATGGCTTCATCTTCGGAGACCGCCTCCGTGTTTACGCTGTCGGATCATCAGGCCGATCCACTTATTGCAGATCCTGAAACCCTGACCAGCAATGCGCAAAACCCCGGGAAGACTGTTTCCGACCTGCACCGCCAAGAATGACCCGATCGAAGCAGGCGTAGTTGATCAGAAGATGTGATCATGATATCAGCATATTAAAGGAGGAAGAATCATGGATGCGAAGCAGATCGTGACAAGTTATCATAATGCATGGACTGTCGGTGAAATGAAGGCAGCTCGTGCCTGCCTTGCGGATGATTTGGATTTTCAAGGAAGCATTGATACTTTCCGCCGGGCCGACGACTTTATCGCCGCGCTCGCAATGTTCCAGAAGATGCTTCGGGGAATCAACCTGATTCAGAGCTTCTTTTCTGAAAGTGGCGCCGCCTTGCTATATGATTGCGACACCATGAGCCCCGCGGGTGTGATCAGAACCGCCGAGTTCTTTACGGTAACTAACGGCAAGATCATATCGATTCGGCTGGTTTTTGATGCAACCGAGCTTCGGAAACTGATGGGTTGACTATTCGCTGCGCGCCTTTTCATGCTCAACCCCACTCGCCGAGCCTTGGCGTCAGCCGCGCAACTATGAGACTTGGACCATTCATTATTGGCTTCATGGCAACCGTTACACCCCGCGGCATGCCATGAAATGATGAGGAGCAATTATGAACGATTGCCTTATTTTGGTTGATCTTCAAAATGACTACTTTCCCGGCGGCATGATGGAACTTGTCGGCATCCAAGCGGCTGCGGCAAATGCGCGGATTCTCTTGGCTGAATTTAGAAAGTCCGAATCACCCATCATCCATATTCAGCATATTTCCACACGACCCGGCGCAACCTTTTTCTTGCCAGATACCGATGGCGTGAAAATCAATCAAGTGGTAGCCCCCCAGGGGAACGAAATCGTTGTCGCAAAACACTATCCCAACAGCTTCCGCGAAACATCCCTGTTGCAAATTCTGAGGAACAAAAAAATCAACAACCTGGTTATTTGCGGAGCAATGAGCCACATGTGCATAGACGCAACCACCCGGGCTGCTTTCGACCTGGGTTTCAACTGCATTGTCGCCGAAGATTCCTGCGCCACGAAGAATTTGATATTCAAGGATAAAACCATAGAGGCATCAGACGTTCATGCATCCTTCATGGCAGCATTATCGGCTCCTTACGCCAAGGTTGTTTCTGTGAAAGAAATCATCGAAAGCCAATTTTGAAGCTTTTCATGGAAACCAACCAGACATATCTGAATCGTTTTACACCGCAAGAATGAGATCAGATGCAGTCTGTTCTTTACAGGCTTGAACAATAACCAATTAGCGCAATTGGAGGAAGATTTTGCCCGAACTAAATTGACGGTAACCCACAAACAATCAGTTGCCGATATTGTCAATTACATCGGTTCAGGCAAGCTGCCGCCGAAATTTTTAAGGACTAAGCATGGCATATAAATTTTGGGTATTTCTGCAAGCCCAGTAACAGACGGAAACGTGGATACTTTTCTGGCGTCGATTATGGGAATGGCTGTTGAATAAGGAATTGAAGCGGAAACAGTCAGCCTTTCAAAGTGGCATAGGAACTGGGAGGAAAACCACGGCTGCCAGATTTAGCTTTCTGATGGTTTTCTTATAATCTCTTGAGGCCATTTACTCATCACTTGCTCTTCCCCTTTGTAATAATCCACTTTCGAATTGCTCTCGAAAACCTCATGAAATGGGAGAATATTTATCTTCCCAGAATCAGGATACTCGCAAACATCTATGCCGAATTTAGTCCTGATATCCAAATAAACGCAGGGTGCATCACTATGGTTGTAAAGCTGGTGAGCACCGAGAGGCCCTTCTTCAAAGAAAATAAGGTCCCCTTGTGAAATTTTTTGAAAACCTTCCGAAGAACGAAGGGTTACCTCGCCACAAAGAATATAAAACAATTCTTCGGAGGCTCGATGAAAATGGTATGGAAATGAGAATCGCCCTGGATCCAAGGAACGAATGTCGAATTCTATATGTTTAGAATCAGCCAATTTTGCGAATCTGGGGCTCGTGTTCCATATAAATTCGGGAATTCGGGGCTCGATTTTTTTGAATTGCAGATTTTGTGTACTGAATTTTTTTGGCATCACTCCCTCCAGCAAATATGAATTCACCTGTATTCACAGTTTATTGCTCAAACCCAAACAAGTTTTTCAGGTTCATTTCTTCCAGATTGGAATATCATTTCGCAGAAACATCCAAAATTCTCGCTGGGATTTCAAAGGTTTTCCAACCGAGTATCACGCCGGCAGGAATGAAATAGGGTTCCTCGCTGTCTAAGGTGGCTAACACGAAATTTCAGGATTATCGATGGTTGGTGTGGGTCACCTTGCCGAAACTACGATTATCAGTAATTGAAATGTCAACAATTCTTGCATTATTGTTGAGTCCGGCCATCCTTAACCATTCTTCCCGTATTGTTGATATTTCCGGACTGCCCAAAAGTCAAGAATTGGATAACATAAGCATGAGCTCGGATTTTCGTAAGGAGTTGTCACCCGAAATAGCGAGAAATCTAAAGTTATCCCCTCAACCTCTATTTTTATAGGGTACGGACACGCTGTAATTGCCGCTGTCTTCGGTTTTTGTCGTTCCTCCGCCGGTGTTGAAGGTGATTTATCTGCCCTGCTTGTGTCAACTTCACATCCGTTTGACTGCCGGCTCCACCGGTTGCAATTATCCGGATGGTAGCAGTACGGGCTGAGGTCCTGATGTTCGTTGTGAATCTGCAAGTGATGGTTCCGGAATTGCTGCAACTAACCCCCGATGTGATCGACAGCCAACTGCCTCCTGATGTCACTGCGGCTGTCCAGGGCATCGTTCCGAGTCCGGTTTTGGATACGCTGAATGTAGTGGTGCCGGCATCTTTAGCCACTGCCCGGCTGTCGGGGCTCACGGAAATAACCGAATGATCCAATGACCCAGGCTGCCCACCCCGAACGGCCCGAACATATTTGTGGTAGCCCTTTTGGATGCAGAAGCCGTCGCCGTAGTGGAATTTCACGCCCCACGCAAAGAGCGTATTGCCCGCATAGGTAGTAGACGACCAATAAAATGACGAAACCGTACCCGGAAAATAAGTTGTATTGATCGCTGGCTTATAACAGTTATAATCTACCAGGCTTCGTAATTCCTTGATAGTCGGCAGTCGCCAGTCTGTATAACCGCCAAGATTCAGCCTAGCACAATAGGCCAATGCCTGCTCCCAAATCATCTCGTTGGTAGAACCTGCTTGCTGCCACACCAGACCTGTGGATGTATCTGTTACAGTGCCATCGCCGTTATCCGTGTAAATGTGGGCTTCAGACGAAACATCATCCGAATATCCGCTGTCAACAGTATCAAATAACCCAATTGCCAAATTACCCAATGACCCAGACTGTCCCCCACGAACAACACGGACATAGCGGGGGCCGGAGTACTTATGGGCGTAGAAGTCGAAGCCGTTGGTGAAACCCACGCCCCACGCGTCGTCCGTATAGATAGCGACGGTAGTAGAGGACCAATAAAAGGCCGAAAGAGTGTTCGGAAAATAATTGGTGTTGATGGTTGGCCACGGCGGTGGCATGTCTTCGAAGATAATAGTGCACAGCTCCTTCATGGTGGGAAGCCGCCAGTCGATGAAGCCACCAAATTTGGCATCATTCAGGGTTTTAATATAGTTTTCGGTATTATTACCATCCCCTGGCGTGCCCGCATTTCCACCATTAGTAGCCGGATTGCTGTCGTACCAGTAATAGGTACTGTCCTTGTCATGGATTGTACCATCATCAGTCTTCATTTCCCATATCAGCCCGGTTACATTGTCCCTCAGCATCACCCAGGAATCTGCGCCATCAGCCAGCGCCTTATCACTGCCATCCAGTTTGGTGTAGCGCACCGGATTGTTGCTGTAGTTGGCGTCCAACATTTCCAGTTTTTCTCCGTCCATTGCGCCGTCGTCGTTACCCATAGCATCAATATCTGTACAGTCTTTTTCGTCAATATTTTTAATCATTGGTATAGAAGCTCCGATCGGCGCACATAATCAACTCCGCCATTTGAGAATATAAAAGATCTATTTTGATTTCTTGGTTTTTCCAACGCAAAGGCTGAAGACGTCATCAGTAATAAAATCAATAAGATTTTAATCATAGCCTACACCCTTATATCCTGGAGTCATAGGAGTTAACATCTGTGCGCTACTTATACCGATAACTCATGTCTTAAGATTGGCACAGAACCCGATCTTTCGCGGCACGGTGTCTTTTGCCCGCACTCCTTGCAGAGAAGATCATGGAACTTATCCGGCATGACAGGTGTCCCACAGTTCAAACTTCCGTGCTGCTACCGCAAAGTTTTTTAAAATCTCCACCGATGTTCCATAGGAGCTTGGCGATTTTCCATACATCTGAAAAAAATATTATTAGGTAATGAATATCGCTTATTAAAAAATTTCATAGTAAGTTCCTCAAAACTACGTTTCAAGTCATCAGCAGTTCCGAAACGAGCGTGTACTTTTTCACATGACATATTCTGATTATACGAAAAAGGTATTATTGTTCCTCTAAGTATTGCATATTCAAGTAGAAAATTACCCGTTTTTTTTCTCAATACTTCCACAGTATACTTGCAGCGATCCAATATTTTTCCATGCATTTTCCTACCCAAATCACTGTAATCGTTTTCAAGTATTTTTTCAGGCGGCATCAATTTATACGTAACGCATGGCTTGATGATGTTAAGCCAAACAAAAAGAATATCTTTATGGTTGCTGGTTGACAAGCGCTCCAGCAGCTCGTTAATGTCAGTTATATGAGATTGTTTTTCAATATATTTTAGAGAGAGTTCTGCTACTGATATTGTCATGTCTACCTCAGTGGATTCGATATTTATTTTGGTTTTTGTTTTCATAAAGCACCTCCTTTATCCAACTCCTCCCAAAAATCAAAAGAACCCATATTATCATCGAGGATGAGTCCTTTGTTTTATTCCTGTATGATTGAGAGCCGCCAATTCGTCCAAATTTCAATCGATGTCATCGTTTTCAAAAGTTGGGTAGTTTGAAACATCTTCTTCCGCGTGCTGATTATCCCGACACTTCAACATCTACAACCTGACGCAAAACCCGATCTTTCGCGCTATGGCACCTTTTGCCTCACACTCCTTACAGAGAAGATCATGGAATTTATCTGGCGTGGCAGGTGTCCCCCACAGTTCAAACTGGCGTGCGGCTACCGCAAAATCGCCGGGAGTCAGGCTATTTAGACCGCGCATCTGACGTTCCCATGAGGCATCAACAACATCACCTCCACCGAATCGCACCAGTTCCTGGCGAAACATGGCCCATATCTGATCCGGCGTCATCGGATCGAATTTCACCTTAAAGGCAAACCGCCTAATACTTGCCGGGTCGAGTTTCTCCATCAAATTCGTTGTGCAAATGAAGATGCCGTCAAAGGACTCCATCTGGGTCAGCAGCTCGTTCACCTGGGTCACTTCCCAGCTTTGCTGTGCGTTTCTCCGGTCTGCAAGGAAACTGTCGGCTTCATCAAGAACCAGAACCGCATTTTGCTGTCGAGCCACAGCGAACATGTCAGCAATGTTTTTTTCAGATTCCCCGACGTATTTATCCAATATGTCCGAGGCTCTCCGGATAATGAGCGGTTTGCCGATTTCATCTGCGATGTAACGCGCCAGTTCACTTTTCCCGGCTCCTGCAACACCGTGGAAGCAGAATGAACCATGTGCGCGTCTTTTGAGACCTGCAATGATCCCCGGAATTTCAACATCGGTATTGAGATATTCCAGATTGTATGTAGTTCGAATGATGTTTCGGGCAGGCAGCCTCTTTTGGCCCAGAAGGGTCCCACTGTGATCGAGCGTCTGTTCAACCAGTTCAATCGCTCGAAGATTGTCGCCACTACATGCAACCCGTGCCACCTTGGCTGCGCGGTCAAGCTGTCCAGGAGTAGTTTCCTCATTGGCTGCAATACGATCGATCCATGCCTGCGGTGGCTGAAAACAGTCAAGATGGTGTTTGGCGATAAAGCGCCGTACGTTATGCGGGGGAATCGGAAATTGGACAGAGTAATCGAAACGTCTCAGATAGGCAGGATCGATATTACCGATAGAATTACAGACCCAGATCGCGGGAATAGGATTACGTTCCATCGTCCGGTTTATCCACGCTTTGCCTGCGGTGCGACTACCGGAATTTTCATTGTTTCCACCAAACAGCATACTGAACATCCCAAAATCAGACGGAAAGACATCCTCTATCTCGTCGAACATCAAGAGGGTATTGGCAGATCCGCCCAGAAGCTGCTGACAGAGATTATAGGCCCGCAGGCGTCCGACTCCCTTGATCGGATCGCCGCTTTCATCTGCAAATGCAATTTCAAATAAGTCCAGACCCAGCTCAGCCGCAAGCGATTGCACATATTCGGTTTTTCCGACTCCCGGTTTGCCGTGAAAGAGGATATTGACTCCAACCTCCTTCTTCTCAACAGCGTTCTTCAGGAATAAAAGCAGCATTGCCGTGTCACTGGAAAGATGGGGAAAATTATCCAGTGTAAGGGTTGGGGGAGATGCCCGCTTCAAAAAACGCTGGGTCATTTCATCTGCGTTGGCATGAGGAGTTAGAAGAACTCCGGAAAGACCGTCAAGCAGATTGAGTTTTTGCTCAAAATCCAAAGTACGGTGATCAATTTGTACCAGCCCTGTTGTTGTCAGCAGGCTTTCCGTGCTGATCGCATATAGAAAGTCTTTCTCAGGAATATGGGTAAGCTGAGCCAGCACCTGACAAAGCAGATGATCCGTCGTCGTTTCATTACGCGATGCTATGACGTCCTTGAATTCTGAAAAGATTTCCAGAGCTGCGGTAAACATCAGAAGTGCCTGGTTGGCGTTGGAAAGACCCAGCATTTTCGACAGCAAATTCATATTATGGAACAGTGGCAACTGCGGTGAGATTTTCATCTTGTGGAGTTCTTCCAACTGCTTTATGAGAACCCTTTTGCAGTAGGCTGCTGATAGCCGCTTTCGGGGGGTGTCATCCTCCACATCATCATATTCAATGTTACAAGTCAAAAAAGTTAGCTCGCAGAATTTTTCACATTCGAATATTTCCGCCCACCTGTTTCTTCGCTTAGGTTTGTGCCAGTCGAGCATCAGTGCCATTCCGATGAGCCAAGCTCCAAGTAGTGGGTTGTAGTCACTGACCACATTTTTCTGGATTGTTTTTGAAGTGTTCATTTTCCATTCTTGTAGAAATTGCGGGTATGCCATGGCTTCTCCTCAGTGCAAGAAAAATCGTTTCGCTTCAAATATCCGAATACCTACAATCGCGCTCTCGGGTCGCAAATCTCATATTCTTCCAAGTACTCCCTGTAAACATCGTCTTTATTCTCTAAAAACTGCTTCAATGTTGAGATTGAGTCGTCTGAAAGGTAGTAGCGTTTTCCCCCCTTCTTGACCTTGATAAATAAGACATCTGTTTCAACTCCCAATCGCGAACTGACTTTCTTAAACCCTCCAACACGGGCAGAAGCTGCCCGTTCATCAATTTCTCCAAATTTTAGAATTTGTTTAGGAGTAAGATAAACTCCTATGGGATCAACCTGTCCTTCATCTGTGCCATGTTCGAGAATAAGCTCAGCCAACCATATGGTTTCCCAAGAAACTCCTTCAAGTACCATGTAAATGTCCTTGTCATCAAAACTGATTTTTTTTTCTACCAAACCACTTTCAACTAATTGCTTGAACTTCTGGGAATCAACGTTGAATCCCTTAAAAAACTTGTCCAATTCCGACTGAGTGCCTACTAAGGTAATTTTCATCCCCCCCCCCCTCTTCTTGTTTGAGTTAATCATTATAATCGACTTTAACCAACTTATATAACATTGTCAAGTTTTATTAACTCATAAAACAACAAATAAAGATTAACTTGTTTGGGAAAAACATTCGAGTAAACGATTAGAGCACTCGTTTTTACTCCTCCAAAAGGTTATTGATAAGAGGATAACAAGAGATTCCCTTGTTTCAGTTTATTATCTGGCCTTGCAAATTATCAAGTATGATATTTTCAGAGTACTTGTCGGTTTATTACTGGAATAAAACAGCAATTGAAGTGGCTGGCGCGATCCGGAGCACCTGGGAGTGCTCAGGACACTTGGGTTATACGTGGGGGATTATTTTCCTCTTTTTTTTCAGATCATCAAACAATCAAAAAAATCCCAATTTGACATAATGGTTTTCATCTCGTGGAAATGGATCGCTGTCTGTCCACCCTTCTTCTCTCAGATCAGAAACGACATGCTGTCTTGCAACCGCGCCGGCTTCTTGACCGAATAACCTGATTGCTTCTCTTATTCCAGCCTCATGATGTCGAACACGGCGATGGCGCATTTTATAACGCTCATCATTATGAAACTCATCGAGCCATAGGTGTACTTCTTCATAAGGGCTTCCGAATAGTTTTATCGACTCATTACAATGCACTTCAAATTTTGCCATTATTGGTTAAACTCCACGATTTATGCATTGGGATTTTCCATATTTTTCTTCCATCCATACCAACTGTCAATATCATCAAATTCATGGCAATATTTTTGCGTCATGGTATAAAGAAAAGCATTTTTGGCTTCTTCGGAAGCAATCAGCAAAGTATCTTCTACATGTCCCGCTTTGACAAAAATCATTCCGTTGTTTTCTGCCACTTCCCAAATTCCATCATTTTCTTGATCCCTGACCGCAGTATATAGTGTAAAAATTTCATCTGCACTATCTGGATCAGCCATTGATAACCACCTGTCAAAGTCCGTTGTTGTTCCCATTTATCTCCTTATTTACGAAAATTCTAAAAAATCCTGTGGTGGGGTACGGGACAAATTCTGCTTTGTTCAATTACTGGCAAAGATTGGACTCGTAGCCTATCTGACGACGATAAATTCCTGTTTGGCGATATTAATTTTTTATTTCAGAGAAAAACCAGTTTTTTAGAAATTAAATCGTTTAATAAAAATATGAATCAGCAGTTTGTTTGAAAATCGAAAGAAAGGGGGTGAATTTACATATTTTCAACCGAACAGTTGATTCAAGGCAATTTTTCAAACAAACACATAAAATCCATAAAAAGGAAATTGAAAATGGAAAATCAGTATCAAATTTATTGCCAAGACCCAGATGATGAAAACTATCTCTCTATTTACAAGAGAGGTCTTTATTTCGCAATTCAAGAACTTGTAAACCGTGGATATTACCATCCCCAATATGGACCAGGCCATCTAAGTATAGAAGAAGCAATTGATGACATAATGAATGGATTTATTTGCATAGCGAAAAAATATTATAAATTAGGTTCAAAACACGGATTCGGTGAAGCTTGCCAATTAGTATATGATGGTGATCTGGAAGTAATCGAACTAAATGGTTTTTCTGAAATTACTTCGAAAAAAGATTCTATCGAATGGGATGCTAAATTAAGTGTTAACGTTGGAAATAATAAGAAACGTTGTGATGTCAACTGTGAATTGGATTTAGAAGAATTGGGGTTCAAATTCTGCTATAAGGGTAAATATAAATTTTCCGGAACTGATAATTAAATTAATCAACGGCGGTGTCCTGGTATCGGATGCCGCCTTATTAAGAAAAAAATATTTCATCTCAAGATCATCACTATTATGTTTTATTATTTGATCAATCCCTTGCACCAGGGAATCATCTATTTGTCCTGGCGTACCTGGCAATGCCGTTACAGCTTGTTCTGATAAATTCCCTTGATTTGTTCCGGCTGGATGCAAAGATATTTCATCGTTTGTTTTGGGTACTATGATTGAAACATTCCAACAGCACCGGCAGATCGGACCGAAAGAAACCCGCTGATGATATCCCCATGTTTATCTCAGTGAATGGCTACTATAAATTCCCTTCAGATTGACCGCTTAAAAACAGGCGTTTTTTTGAACGGGTGACCCACTTTGAAAAGTCAACTATACTTGCATATATTGTTGAGTCCGGCCATCTTCATGGATACGAATGGTATTCATAAGTAAACCAGCCTGTGAATATTTCTGCTTTGGGACTTATGTTTTGGCAAGCTCCTCTTTGATGGCCAGGCCAAGCGCTTCGAAGGTGTAAGGTTTTCGAATGCAAATTCCCGCCCCCAGCTGCTGGGTTTCTTTAATGCGCGCTGTTTCCTCGAAACCGCTTGCGATGACTGCCTTCTGTCCCGGACGCCGCTCCAGAATTTGTTGGTAGGTCTTGCAGCCGTCCATGCCGGGGTCCATAATCATGTCCAACAGCAGCAAATCCGGAGCATAGCATTCAACAACAGCCAGGGCTTCCTCTCCCCCAGACACTGCCCGCACTTCATAACCCAGCTTTTGCAACATGGCCGCCGCAATGATGCGCTGCTCCTTGACATCATCGATGATCAGGACTCTCTCACCAGATCCTTTAATTTCATCAAAGGATATTACTTCCGAAACATCAGCCATCAGTTTTGTAATGGCCGGGAGGGTGATCGTGAAGGTTGTTCCCTGTCCTACGACGCTCTGCACATCAATGGTGCCATCGTGATCTGTAACGGTTCCCCAAACTACAGCCATCCCCAGCCCTGTCCCGCTTCGACCCATTCGTTTTTTGGTGTAAAACGGTTCAAAGACCCGTTCCATGTCTTCCGGATCCATGCCGATCCCTTGATCGGTAACCGTTAAAATGACATAATCGCCCTGTTGAATTTGATCACATGATGAAAGCGAAGTATCCTGTATGGAATTTCGGGTTTGAATCGTCACTCTGCCCCCTTCTGGCATGGCCTCTACCGCATTGGTGACGATATTCATGACAACTTTGTATAGGTGGACAGATGAGCCAGCTACATGATGCAGGCTATGGTCTAATTGGGTACCAACTTCCATGTGAGGGTGGAATGTCTTTAATTTAAAAAATTCCGGACTCTGTAAATAGGCTTTCACAACAGAATTCAAATCGACGGTGACGGTATCTTTCACGCTCACTCCGCGTCTGGCCAGGGTCAGTAAATCCTTAACAATGCATGCTGCTTTTTCTCCGGATGTTTTGATGGTTAACAATGGCTTAATCAATGAACTGCCTTCAGGCAAGTCCATCAACAACAATTCGGGATAGCTGATAATACCGGACAGAATGTTGTTCAGATCATGGGCAACGCCCCCCGCCAGAAGCCCCAGTGCCTCCATTTTTTTTGCCCTTTGAAGCTGATCTTTCAACTTGCGTTGTTCATTCTCAGCCTTTTTATTCTCCGTAATATCTGTGGATACGCCCAGAATCGCATCACCACTGCCGGTACCCAGTAGGAAATGAATCTTGACTGTGTTTAACAATCGGACATTGCCATTCGAATCCGTAAACCGCTCTTCTTTGGTTTCCCTGGGTTGACCGCTGGCGATCACAGCCCAATCATCTTCGCGGATATGTCTGACTTCTTCTTTATTGGGATTGAAATCTGCATCCATCTTGCCCGTCAGTTCTTCCACTGAAGTGCCATAGGCATCGGCCACTGCCTTATTGATCAACAGAAAACGACCATACCGGTCTTTGGCATAAATAAAATGTGGCACCAGGTCAATGACCTTGCGCAGCAGCGTTTCGCCGGCCTTCATTGTCATTTCTGCCCGACGCCGCTTGCAGACCTCCTGAGTAATTTTTAGGTTTAGTTGGGTGAGTTCCAATGTTCTTTCTGTAACAGACGTCTCCAATGCATCATGTGCCGTTTGCAGAAGCGCATTACTGCTTACCGCAAGTTCGTAGAGCTCGATATGTTTACGTAATGTCACAGACAATATGGTGGTGGAAAACCCCAGAAGACCACATCCCAATAAAAATTGTACGGATCGAAAGCCCACCGTCACCAATGTATCATGAACACCAAGCACGGCCCAGATGAGAAAACCGATAATGAACGCCGTTGCACCGGATTTTTGCAGCTGGCGGTGCTTAATCCAAAGTTGCAGCGTCCATAGTCCAGCTCCGGCACAGTAAAGTAGGTAGGCTGGCCCCAGTACCCCAAGGTCCGATTCGATGTAGGGTGCCCACAGCCATCGAAATTCACGCTCGACAAAGCTGTCCAGGATCACCAGTTTGGTGGTCCACAACAGCAGCAGGAGGCAGGCAGGCAGGCATGAAAAAGGCCGGCAATCCGATGATATCGCCCGGAAGATATGCCCAGAAAAGCGAAGGTAAAACCAAATACTGAATGAATGACACAGATAAAGGTGGTATATTGAATCAGTTCAAAGAGGTGTTTTGCGGGCACAGCCCCGGCATTGAACTGGTAACATACTGCCGAAGCATAAACGAAAACGGAAAAAGACAGTGCCGCACCCCATGCATTCCAATTTAATTGGGGCATTTTGATAGCGAGCCAGCCCTGAAAAACCGCGAAAAATAGGAAAACGACGGCCACTGAAAGTGATCCGGCGGCTGTGGGGACGATGTGCTCCAGTGTCATCAAACTTGGTTCCTTTTCAATGAGCGGCAACTCAGGCCATTATTTTTTAAAAAGCACAGGCGATAGGCTGCGTTAAATTATCCAATCATAGTCAAACAACCTTGCCGTTTTTAGAAATGTCAACCATATCATCTGCTTGCCAGATCAATAATTATGGACTGGAAGGCAACGTTGTCAGTCACTGTTCAAGATTCCGATCGTAGTGGCTTGAGCCAGTCGCCGACATACTCAGCGACCTCTTGCCAATGAGGTTCGCCCAAGACCCAGTGGGCGTGATTCCCGAATTCCTTGTAAGTAGCACTGTAATTCTTCGCCACTTGATGGACGACCGATGCAGGGGTAATGCGGTCTGGGAACCAGCTACCACCAAGACGGGGCAGGTCACCTTGGACTCATCGACCCTCGACGCCCCTCTATAGTCGAAGAGCCAATAGCCGATCTCGAACGCAGCCCTCCCCGACGCATAGACAAATTTTTCGTATGTTTCTTTCTGTTCGTTTTCCGGCAGTGGGTGCAGCGCCGAGTAAACCGCATAGCTGAATGGTATGCGCATCGGTATTTTCCAAAACCCCCACTTTGTTTGAATGCTCCAAAAGCTCTTGATCACTGAGAGCCATGATGCCTGCCGGCGATGCTGGAGTTAGCAAGACAAGCGCTTTTGCCAGTCCTCGTGCACCCAGAATTTGCGCCAGCAAACCACCCATGGAATGGCCCATCACGATCGGTTTTCGCCGAGTTGTCCGATCTCCCGCTCAAGGGCTGCGGCGTAGTTCAAGTCTGGTCGTTCCGAGTCGAGGGTCTGGTTGATCTTGTGGGTCCATGTCGTGGTAGGGCAATGTGGTTGTGATGCAGCGGTAGCCATCAACCTCAAAAAAATACTCCGATAGTTTGCCCAATTCGACGGCCCTCCCCACATCCCGTGAATCATGAAAATCGTATCACCCATTTATCTCCCTCCCGACGTAGTTGAGTGCATCCAAAAAAAAGAAGCTCATCGCTATTACGGGGTAATCCGCTCCTGTGCCTCGCATCGGTACTCTCATTCTTGTGGGGCCTCCACTTGAATTTCTCCCTTGCCATCGAGACGACAGGTTCCCACGTTCCGCACAAGAGCCTATATCGGGATCATGCCACCTTTATGCCGGGTGCCGCACAGACAGTAGACAGGTATCCTCTGTGCTTATCCCGAGACCAAGTATGAACCTCGGTTTTGGCACCACCTATATATTTTCGACACCTCATCAGTGGTTCGCTTCCGCTCATCTTCCCGATACACACCTGCCACAGTCCTCTGCCGTGACTTTTCCTTAACGCTCACCCCCCTGGCTCTTAACCAGCGCAGCTTAAGGTGGTTTGAAGCCTGCTCCTGCAAGCCGGCCGAGGGGCCTCCCCTCTCATCTCTTGCGCAGTTACGCGCACATACTTGCATATATTGTTGAGTTCGGCCATCTTCATAGATACGAATGATATTCATAAGAAAACCGGCTTGTGAATATTTCTGCTTAGGATCATTATTGAGCAGATACCTTACTTTCATCGAGATACCTTTGGTAATTGTCGGCGGTAAGATATCTGGCTATCTCTTTAATAATGCCAAAGTGTAACGCTGGATGGACCGCGGTCTTGTAGCCATGTTGTTGCATTGGGTATTAAATTGGCAACATGTGACCGCGTATGAAAACTTTTGGGCCTTCCATTTTGAAAAAGAATTTTATCAAAACAAATCGACGTTAGCCAAAAAAAACGAACCGGAACCCTTTTAGGCCTAAGTTCAATGCCAGCTTAGCCGGCAGCTTCAATCTATTCGACGCTTACGGGTAAGCCCACGAGTTGCTTCTTGCGAAACAGTTCACCAAACGCCGCGCCGCTCAAAATCAGAACCGCCCCGATGATTTGCAGGAAATTCATGGTTTCTCCCAAAAACGCAGCCGAAAAGAACAATGCCGAAAGCGGCTCCAGATAACCGAGGATTGCTACCGTCTGCACTGGCAGATCACCAATAGAAGAAAAGTAAAAATAGCAACCAATGCCGGTGTTTACAATGCCTAATAGCAGAATGGGGATCAAATTGCCCGGCGCATTATGGATAGAAAAGCCTTGCTTCAGGCCGAGGAAAACAGCAACTGTTATAAAACTTGTGATCAGTTGCCACATGGGATTTTCAAGGCCTGTGATGCTTGAGGCCTTTTTGTTAAAGATCACCATGAACGCATATGTGAATGCGGATAATATTCCGAAGACCAATCCCCAGGAAGCCTTGCCCTGTGATAATGCTTGCCCGTTCACACAAAACATGCCAAGCACCACGGCAAGAAATCCGAGAACTTTGACGGCCGTCATTTTCTCCTTGAACAAGATCGGAGAAAGAATCATGACAATCACAGGACCGCAATAATAAGCAAGGGTCGCAATACTGACGCCAACCTGCGCATACGCTTCATATAGAAACATCCAGCTTGCACCCATTGCCACGCCGGATATGATAAGGTTTAGGGAATGAGATTTGTTCCTCCAAAACCGCACTTTCTGTCTGGAAGAGATAAATATCAGAGCCAGAAACAGACTGCCAATTAATGTTCTTGTAAATACAATTTCGTAGCTGCTCAATGAAATATAGCTTGCAACGATTCCGTTAGAACCGAATAACAGAAGGGATAAGATATATTTGGATATTGCTTTGTTTTTCATCATCTCGGCCGTTATCAATCAAAAAGTCAAAAGGGAGCACCAATTGCAAAAGTCCCACTTCGTTATTCCGGCGAATGCCGGAATCCAGACATTCCAATCGGTTCTGGGCACTATCTTCCGGCGGCGTATCAGTTTGGATGAGTTTGAAAATAGCTCGGGGAACATTTAAAAATTTTGGCTCCTCGCTGTTTTGTGCTGTTTTGTATGGATGATCCACTTTGGAATGTCAACCATACTTGTAGTATTCTTGAGACCGGTTATCTAAACAATACTATTGAATTATTTGCGAATTGATTCTGTATGATATTTTTGAAATAATTGTCAATTTTTTAATTGAAGAATTTCTTGTTATCAGTCTTTGTAAATGTTGACAAAATCCTTGAGGATATTTGCAAAGTTTGGATACTCAAATATCCAACCCAATTTCACATAGTATAATGCAGGCGTTAGCTATTGTGAGCGGAATACCAAAAAACCTGGAAATGGAAACTGGAACATCATGCAAGGATTTTTGGTTTGGATGGGATAACAGGGGAAAAAACGGAAGTGCCGCCGGCATCAATGAAGCGCGAGTCCAACAGCCAGAGGGCGAAATCCCGGCCAGGGCTCAGGATCGGAGAGTTTTTGGCGTGTGAAACTTATTACAAATGGCTCCCGTCAGAAGCCTCTTCCAATATCTCCGGAAAACGACCCTGACCGACCCAAACAAAAAGGGCTGAATTAAATTCAGCCCTCAATATATTTGATTTTAAATGGAGGCGGCATCCGGATTTGAACCGGAGAATAACGATTTTGCAGACCGTTGCCTTACCACTTGGCTATGCCGCCAAAAAAAATGGAGCGGGAAACGGGATTTGAACCCGCGACTTCAACCTTGGCAAGGTTGCACTCTACCGCTGAGTTATTCCCGCTCAGAAGCGCAATCTATCTAACTTTTTCCGCCCTCGTTGTCAACCTCTTTTTTCAAATCCATCCTTCATGGCTTGACCAAAAATCGCTTGAAACGGTACCCGTAGTCCAGTCCCGACCAGACCGTGTAGATGAGCGCTCCCCACAGAAAAAACATGCCGATGCCATGAAAGTTGATTCCAAAATAGGGATAATGAATCAACAGGGGGATGATGGCGGCGATCTGAAAGCCTGTTTTGTACTTTCCCAGATTTGAGGCAGAGATATCCTCGTTGTTCTCGGCCATCACGTTCCGGAGTCCGGTAATGGCAATCTCCCGGCCGATGATGATGCAGATGACCCATCCGGGGATCCATTCATGGGAAACAATCATGATTAAGGCAGATGAGACCAGAAGCTTGTCGGCAAGGGGATCCATCAGCTTCCCGAATTCCGAGGTCAACCCCCGGCTTCGCGCAAAAAAACCGTCAAAATAATCGGTGATCGCTGCCGCGCTGAAAAGAAGGGCTGCCATGAATGCGCTGAGCCGGCTGGGACACAGCATGAGCAGAATAATCCCCGGTATGGCGGCCACCCGGCACATCGTCAGAAAATTCGGATGGCTCAGCAGTTCTTTGGCCTTATCGAGTTGAAGCCTGTTTATCCGCATGTTTTTGACTTGTTCCAGTCATTCAAAAAGGATTGAATCCCCCTGTCGGTCAGAGGGTGGGAGGCAAATTTTGCCAGAACATTAAACGGAATGGTCGCAATATCCGCGCCCAACAACGCGGATTCCAGCACATGAAGCGGATTGCGGACGCTGGCCACAATAACCTGCGTATGAAACGTATAGTTCTGATAGATCTGAACGATCTGCTCGATCAAGACCATGCCATCCTGAGAAACATCATCCAGCCGCCCGATAAACGGACTGACATAGGTGGCTCCTGCCTTGGCCGCCATCAGGGCCTGAAGCGGCGAAAAGACCAGGGTGACATTGGTGTCGATACCTTCTTGCGAAAGAATGCGCGTGGCCTTGATGCCGTCAACCGTCATCGGCACCTTCACCACGATATTCCGATGAATTTCGGCCAGATGGCGGGCCTCTTTCAGCATCCCCTCCATATCCAGACTGATCACTTCCGCGCTGATGGGACCATCCACAATTTCACAGATATCCCGGATAATGGTTTCGAAATCCCGGCCTTCCTTGGCTATCAAGCTGGGGTTGGTGGTAACGCCATCCACCATGCCCATGCTGTAAGCTTCTCTGATTTCATCGATATTTGCCGTATCAAGAAAAAATTTCAATGGACTGCTCCTTTTATAAAAATGCTCGATGTTGCAGGTCAGGACCCGTCATGTAGAACTCGCCGGCCGCTCTTCAATGAGACATACTGACCTGCTATGAATTCGATATGTACCGCTGACGGCATTCCGGACTGCAAAAGTATAGATCTTTGCCATTCCGATGTAAATGGACACCGCTTCTTTTGGGGAAATACACCTGACAAACCGGGTCCTGAACCATGATATCATCAATTTCGCCGGGCGGTTGATTTGTGCCCGCCTGAGAAATACTTATATGCTTTACAATCCAGGATTTCAAGAGCCGAAATCCGATATACCCGACGGCAATGAGTACAATGATTCTAGTCATGATAATTCAACGATCCCCTGTCCCGCATCTTCAAGGTTGTCCAGCAGTTGCTGAACCGTCTGGTTAAGGATGGGATGGCGCAAAGTCGGATCCATGTCGCATAACGGTTTTAACACAAATCGCCTGAGGTGCATCCGTGGATGCGGAAGTGTCAGGTCCGGATGGTCGATGACGGTTGCATCAAAAAAAATGACATCCATATCCAGAATCCGGGGGCCGAATCGAATGGCATCCGAAATCCGGCCCGCCTTTTTCTGGATGTCCTGCAATACGGCCAGGAGCTCAAAAGGATCCAGGCAAGTTTCGATCTGCACCACACAATTCACAAACCAGTCCTGATCCAGATAATCAACCGGCTCTGTCCGATACAGCCTGGATTGATTCAGCAGCCGGGAATGGCCATTTGAAGTCAGTTCCGCAATCCCCCGCAGGCAGTTGTCCTGCTTCTGTCCCAGGTTCGAACCCACGCCCACAAATGCCGTGTGCACAAACATGTTCAGAACCCTATGGATTTCATCCTGGCCACGGCTTCCTTCATCCGCTCGGTTCCCACGGTCAGAGCCATGCGGACATAGCCTTCACCGGGAGCGCCGAAGCCATTTCCCGGCGTTGCCACAATACCGGCCCGTGTCAGGAGATGGGAGGCAAAGGATGTCGAAGTATACCCCATGGGAATTTCAATCCATACATAAAACGTGGCACGGGGTTTTTCCACGGACAGTCCGATTTCGCGAAGGCCATCCACCAGAATATTCCGGCGAAGCGTATACTCGCGGTTCATGTTCTCCACGCAGGCCTGATCCCCGTCCAGGGCCGCAATGCCGGCAAACTGAACCGCCTGGAATGCACCCGAATCAATATTGCTCTTGATCTGCCCCAGAGCCTGTATCACTTCGGCTCTGCCCACGGCAAACCCGAGCCGCCAACCGGTCATGTTATAAGTTTTGGAAAGGGAATGAAATTCAACGCCGACTGCTTTGGCGCCCTCCGTCTCCAGAAAACTGGGCGGACGGTATCCGTCAAAGGCCATCTCCGAATAGGCGGCATCGTGACAGACGATGATGTTATGCTTTTCCGCAAAGCGCACCACATCCTTGAAAAACTCTTGGGTTGCCACGGCGGATGTCGGATTGTTGGGATAGTTGATAAACATCAGCTTGGCTTTTGCGGCAACCGAATCCGGGATGGCGGACAGATCCGGTAGGAACCGGTTGGATTTGAGAAGATCCATAAACCACGTCTGGCCCCCGGCAAACTGGATGCCGGTATTATACACGGGATAGCCCGGACTGGTCGCCAACCCGATATCTCCCGGATTGATCAGGGCCAGGGGAATATTGGCGATGCCTTCCTTGGACCCGATCAGGGTAACGACTTCGGTTTCCGGCGAAAGCGCGACCTGAAAACGGCTCTGATACCACCTGGCAACCGCTTCGTTAAAAGCACCCATGCCGGAATAGGAAGGGTAGCGGTGATTAGCCGGATCCCAGGCAGCCTTGTTCAGGGCCTCGATAATGTGCGGGGGAGTCGGCATATCCGGATCACCCACCCCGAGATCAATAATGTCCACGCCACTTTTACGGGCTTCTGATTTCTGGCGGTCAATTTCCTTGAACAGATAAGGGGGAAGGGCTTTGAGCCGGTCGGATTTTTCAATCGTAATCGTCATAGAATCGTCCTTGTTCGAATTAAATTGGCGTCAGGAGTCAGGATCCGGAAGCCGTCAGATCAGGATAAGCCGTGGTCGCCAGATCACGACCATTATCAATAATTCCAAGCCTCTTCACAAAGTTCTGCCCGGTATATCACACGGGCATCCCCTTCCAGATAAACATCGGAGTATGTGTCCTGATGAGGGTTAAAATAAATGCGCAGATACCCGCCGCTTCGCGTCAACACGGTCACCGGAGAAGATAGAGCGAATTTACGGGCCGTAATCAGCGCGCTGGCAACGCATCCGGTTCCACAAGCCAGGGTTTCATCTTCAACGCCACGTTCGTAAGTCCGAACCGCAACGATGTTGTCCGGCTGAACCGAAACGAAATTGGCATTGGTTCCCGCAGGCGCAAAATCCGGATGAAAGCGGATTTCTCTCCCCATTTCTTTCACTGGCGTTTCATCAATATTATCCACAACCATCACGGCATGGGGAACGCCGGTATTGACGCTGCTGACCACTAATTTTCCGCTTTTCAGGATAAGTGGCCGGTCTATTTCCAGGTTCAGGGGATCTGTCATCTTGATCTTGACCACACCCGTTTCCGAAACCGATGCCGACACAACTCCAGCCAGGGTTTCAAAGGCCATATCCGGACCGGTAATGCCATTCAGATAAGCAAATCGGGCCACGCACCTGGCACCATTTCCACACATATCCGCAACACTTCCGTCTGAATTGTAAAACCGCCATTTAAAATCCACGGTATCCGAATTCTCGATCAGGATGATGCCGTCGGCGCCCACCGACATCTTTCTGCGACATACGCCCACAATAAATGCAAAGAGGTCTTTTTCTTCAACTACCGGGCTTCGGTTGTCAATGATGATAAAATCATTGCCGCAGCCGCTCATCTTGTAAAAATGTATTGGGTTCATCGCTTGCCCTTTTTTATAAAAACTCCGGCACAGACTCCCCGGCAATCAGATCCGCATAGGTTTCCCGATTCTTGATAACCGCGAACTGATCCCCTTTGACCATGACCTCGGCAGCCCTGAGCCGGGAACAATAATTGGAAGACATCACAAACCCGTATGCGCCCGCGCTCATCAAGGCCAGTAAATCCCCGCTTTGAACCGGGGTGAGTTGCCGATCCTGCGCCAGAAAATCTCCGGTTTCGCAGATGGGGCCGACAATGTCCGCGGTAAAGGGTTCCCCGCTCGACTGAACCACCGGCAGGGCCTCATGGTAGGCATTATACAAAATGGGCCGCATCAGATCATTCATGCCTGCATCGGTAATGACGAATTCCTTTACAAGCCCTTTTTTCCGATACAGTACCTGAGTAACCAGGATGCCGGCGTTTCCCACGATCACCCGGCCGGGTTCCAGAATCAGCTGAATTTTCAGGTCTCCGAGAACATGGGTAATGGCCCGGGCATACTCAAACGGCTGAGGCGGCGATTCTTCCCGGTAGGTGATTCCCAGGCCGCCGCCCATGTCCAGATACCGGATGGGTATTCCCATTGTCCCGAGCCTTTGAATCAAGCTCTTGAGGCTTTTCAGCGCATCTTCGAACGGCTGAATTTCGGTAATCTGGGAGCCGATGTGGCAGTCGATTCCCACAATCGAAATATGGGACATCCGGCTGGCTCTTTGATAGGCCGAAAGTGCGCTTTCGGTGTCGATCCCGAATTTGTTTTTCTTCAGGCCGGTTGAAATGTACGGATGGGTCTTGGGGTCCACATCCGGGTTCACCCGAATAGAAACAAAGGCCTTTTTGTGTAAAGCGGCGGCCCGAAGCTGGATCAGCTCCAGCTCCTCCAGGGATTCGATATTGAACATCAGGATGCCGGCTTCCAGGGCAAAATCAATTTCATCCACCCGTTTTCCCACACCCGAATACACAATATGATCGGGCAAAAACCCGGCCTTCAGGCCTCGGAAAAGCTCTCCTCCCGACACGATATCCAGCCCGCTTCCCAGTTTCGCCAGAAGTTTCAGGACGGCCATGCTGGTATTGGCCTTTGCCGAAAAACATACCAGCCGGTCAAGCCCTTCAAACGCATCGTTAAACGCCTTAAAATGCCGGGTCAGCGTTGCGTGACTATAAAGATAAAAAGGCGTTCCCACCTGCCGGGCAATGGTCTGGACCGGAACATCCTCACAATACATTTCGTTGTTATGATATTGAAAATAATGCATGCTTACTCCCCTTCCACCACCACCACATTCGAATCCTTGCTGGCAAGCCCCGTCGAATAGCAGATAACCTTATACCGGTACCGGTATCCGCTTTCAAGCATATCCCAATATGTCATAACGGAGGCCCCGTCATGGCCTTCCAGGAAGGGGATGTCGGCTACCCGATGAAACAGAAACGGACAATTGCCGCAGCTTTCGGAAACCGATTCCGATGCGCGAAATACGCCGAATCCGGTAACTGGCTCCGACCCGTAAAGGGCTTTTGAAAAAGACCAGGTCAGTTCAACCTGATTTCCGGTCAATTGAACGCGAAGATCCGAAACCGGTTGCGGCGGAACCTGCCGGGGCGCGGACGGCATTTCTTTTTTGCCGCAGCCAAGGACACATAGACTTAGCAGCGTTGCCGCAATCAGAAGCTTTATCGAAAACCGTCTGACCGGCATCATCTTCCCCGCGATCATGGACACTCGACCTCTGACAGTCGCTGTCTGGCCGATTGAATGGCTGCCTTGACATTCTCCCGAGCCGTTCCCCCAAAAGACGTCCTTCGATTGATCATCTCTTCCGGCGTCAGGATCCCGAATATATCTTCTGCAATCAGCGTCGAGAAAGACTTCATCTCCTCAATCGTCAGCTCATGGAGTTCTTTTTTCCGGCTGGATGCATATCCCACAGCCTTTCCCACGCAACTGTGCGATTCGCGGAAAGTCATTCCCTTGGTAACCAGATAATCCGCCAGATCCGTTGCATTTAAAAACCCCGTTGTGGTTGCCCGGTACAGGATTTCCTTGTTGATCTTGAGCCTGGGCAGCATGGCCGTATAAATCTCGATGCAGGCTTTTAAGGTATCCACCGCATCAAACAAGGCGGGCTTATCCTCCTGCATGTCCCGGTTGTAAGCCAGGGGAAGGGACTTCATGAGGGTGAGAAGCGCAAACAAATCACCGAAAACCCTTCCGGCTTTTCCACGAACCAGCTCCGGCACATCCGGGTTTTTTTTCTGCGGCATGATGCTGCTGCCGGTTGAAAACGCATCCGGAAGCCCAATAAAGCCAAACTCGGCGGAAGACCAGAGAATCAACTCCTCGGAAAGCCTGCTGAAATGAACCATGGCAATGCTGGCGCAGGAAAGAAACTCAAGCATGAAATCCCTGTCCGAAACCGAATCAATGCTGTTGGCCGAAACCTCCGGAAACTGAAGCAAGCCTGCCGTATATTGCCGGTCAATCGGGTAGGTGGTTCCGGCAAGGGCGGCACTTCCCAGAGGCAGTACATTTATCCGCTTCAAGGCATCGCAGAGCCGTGCCCGGTCTCGTGAAAACATCTCGAAATAGGCCAGCAGATGATGCGCCAGCAGAACCGGCTGGGCCCGCTGGAGATGGGTATATCCGGGCATGATCACCTCCAGATTCTCCTCCGCCAGGGACACGATCACCGTATTCAAGATATCCAGAAGCCGGACAATGTTGCGGGTTTCTTCCCGGAGATACATTCGGGAATCCAGCGCCACCTGGTCATTTCGGCTTCTGGCCGTATGCAGCTTCTGCGCGACCTTGCCAACTTCCTGAAAGAGCCGGGTTTCAATGTGCATGTGGATATCTTCCAGGCCGTGATCAAACAGGAAATTACCCCGCTGGATTTCCCGTTTGATGGCGCCAAGCCCTTCGATCAGCTTTTCGGCCTCCTCGTGCGTAATGATGGAAGCATGGGCCAGCATCTGGCAGTGGGCAATGCTTCCATCGATGTCATAGGCGTAAAGCCGCTTATCTACATCAATTGACGAGGTGAAGAGTTCAACGCTTCTATCGGTTTTTTCCGCAAATCTTCCTTCCCAGGGCTTTTCGATCATGAATCTCCTCTTTGAAACAAAACAAATGATATTCTGTAGTCGTTATCCTAATTTAAGCATGTTCTGTATTCTTAATCTGAGTGCATTGAGCCGGATAAATCCTTCCGCGTCTTTCTGGCGATATACCGAATCATCTTCAAATGTGGCAAAATCCACACTGTACAAAGACCGGTCCGATTTTCTTCCCAGAACCCGGCAGTTGCCCTTATACAGTTCAAGGCGCACCACGCCGCAGACATTCTTCTGCGTATCGTCGATCAGGTTCTGCAGCAGGCGCATTTCCGGAGAAAACCAGAATCCATAGTACACTATTTCCGCATATTTGGGAATCAGGGAATCCCTTAGATGCATGACTTCCCGATCGAGGGTAATGGATTCCATGGCCATATGGGCGGCCCTTAAAATAGTTCCGCCCGGCGTTTCATAAACACCGCGGGATTTCATGCCCACAAACCGGTTTTCAACGATATCCGCCCGACCGATGCCGTTGCGGCCGCCCAGCCGGTTCAACTCCCGAAGCAGGGCCGCCGGAGACAGGGTCTGACCATTGACGGCCACCGGATTTCCCTGTTCAAAGGCAATCTCAAGAAATTCGTGCACGTCCGGCGCATCCTTGGGGGATACCGACAGCGTATAGATATCATCGGGAGGAGCGGCCCAGGGATCTTCCAGAATGCCGCCTTCATAGCTGATATGCAGCAGGTTCGCGTCCGAACTGTAGGGCTTGGAAGGAGTAGTGGGAACCTTGATTCCGTGTTGACTGGCGAATTCCATCAGGGCGGTCCGTGAAGTCAGCCGCCATTCCCGCCAGGGAGCAATGATGCGGATGTGCGGATCCATCGCAAAATAAGTCAGCTCGAAGCGCACCTGGTCATTGCCCTTTCCGGTTGCCCCGTGGCTGACAGCGTCCGCGGCTTCAATCTTGGCGATTTCCATCTGCCTTTTGGCGATCAGGGGCCTAGCCAGGGATGTTCCCAGAAGATACTGGCCTTCATAGATAGCGTTTGCCCGGAACGCCGGAAACACATAATCCTTTACAAAAGTTTCGGACAGATCTTCCACATACGCTTTGGAAGCCCCCGTGTTAAACGCATTTTCCCGGATCTGATCCAGATCTTCATCCTGACCGATGTTCGCGGAAAATGTCACCACTTCGCAGTGATAGGTTTCAATGAGCCATTTTAAAATGACCGATGTATCCAGGCCGCCCGAATAAGCCAGCACGACTTTTTTTATCTGATCAGACATGGTATTCTCCTTATCTATGTAGCCATGGGTCGCTATCGGTCAGCGGCCCATAACCGTGTCTACGGATTTGTCATAAGCGCTTCGAGAATAGCCTTGTTCATGTGCATTTTGTTTTCAGACTGATCCCAAATCACCGGAAGGGGGCTGTCCATCAGTTCCTCGCTGATTTCCTCGCCCCGGTGCGCTGGCAGACAGTGCATGACAATGGCATCGTTTCGCGCATGACGGACCAGTTCCCGGTTCACCTGGTAGGCTTTGAACACCTTTTTTCGCGCAATATGCTCGCTTTCCTGTCCCATGCTGGCCCACACATCGGTATAGATCACATCCGCCTCATGCACGGCCTCGATGGGATCGGAAATCACGCGGATACTGCCGACACCGATATCCAGTGCCCGCTTTAAAATAGCGGTATTCGGATAATATCCTTCGGGACAGGCCAGGGCCAGATTCAGCCCCAGCGTGGCCGCGGCATTGATCCAGGAATGAGACACATTGTTGCCATCCCCGACCCAGGCAATCTTCAGTCCCTCATACCCACCCTTGTATTCGATGATGGTCATTAGATCGCTCAGCACCTGTGTCGGGTGGTAAAGGTCCGTCAGCGCATTGATGACCGGAATCGTTGCAGAGGTTGCAAAGCCTTCCAGAAGATCCTGAGAAAAGGTCCGGATGGCAAGGCAGTCCAGATAACGGGAAAGCACTCTGGCCGTGTCCATGACCGGCTCATCCCGGGAAATCTGAGTATCTTTGGAGTTGATAAAAATCGGCGTCCCTCCCAGTTGAATCAGGGCGGTCTCAAATGAAACCCGCGTTCGCGTGGAGGGTTTATCAAATATCAGCCCCAGCGTTTTACCGGAAAGCAGGGTTTCCCGGATTCCTTTTTTTCGCCGTTCCTTTAATTCAATGGCGCGTTTAAACAGGATGTCGCAATCTGATTTCGTCAGATCCAGCAGTGTCAGCAAGTCTTTCTTCAATATTCCACCTATGATGCCAGTTCTTATGATAGGGCGTAAAAAGCCCAATATCTGCGTTGAGCTTCATCCTTCGTCATTGCGGCAGTGTCGTACGCCTCATTCCTCTGGATTGTCGCCAAAAGCTCCGGAGCGCTCGCCTTGATCTTGGACTTTTTACTTTGCCATCCCTATTTTGTCTTTTTACAAAATTTCATCCAGGCAATGGATCAATTGGTCGATTTCCGCCTTCTGAACAATCAGCGGCGGGATAAACCGCAGGGTATTGCCCTGAACACAATTGATCACAAATCCTTTTTCCATGCAGGCCTGAACCAGCGGAAGGCCGTCGGTGTTCAGTTCCATTCCCAGTAGCAATCCCAGTCCGCGAACATCCACAACAGAATCATGCCGGTTTTTCAATTCCAGCAACCGCTCTTTAAAGTACTGTCCCACTTCCGCGCAATGCCCGATGATGTTCTCCTGGTCAAGGGTTTTCAGAACGCAGAGAGCTGCAGCGGTTACCAGAGGCGTTCCGCCGAACGTCGAGGCGTGTGATCCGGGAACAAACGCGGCGGCCACGGCTTCTTTCGCCAGCATGGCCCCAATGGGAAGGCCGTTGGCAAGGGCCTTGGCCAGTGTCATGATATCGGGTTGAACCCCGAAATGCTCGTAAGCAAATAGTTTTCCGGTTCGGCCGATTCCGGTTTGAATCTCGTCAAAAATCAAGAGGGTTCCGGTTTCATCGCAGAGCCGGCGAATATTTTGAAGAAATTCCTGATCGGCGCTACGGACGCCGCCTTCTCCCTGAACCGGCTCCAGCAAAATGGCGCAGGTCGATGCGCTGATTTTCTCCCGGACGGCCTGAATATCGTTAAACGGCACAAAGTCAAACCCTTCCAGAATGGGTGCAAACCCCTGCTTGATTTTATCCTGGCCGGTCGCGGAAAGGGTCCCCAGGGTTCTGCCATGAAAGGACTGGACCATGGAAATAATCCGGTACCGGTCCGGCTCTCCTTTGTCCTTGAAATATTTGCGGGCCAGCTTGATGGCGGCCTCGTTGGCTTCCGCACCGCTGTTGCAGAAAAAAACCCTGTCGGCAAAGCTGTGATCTACCAGCCAGGCCGCCAGTTCGGTCTGCGGAATCGTATAATAGAGATTGGACACATGCACCAGGGTCTTGGACTGTTCACACAGGACCTTTGAAACCGCAGGATGGGCATGGCCAAGATTGCACACCGCAATGCCCGCAACAAAATCCAGATAAGACCGGCCTTCGGTATCCCACAGGATGCAACCACTCCCTCTTGAAAACACAACCGGTGTCCGCTTGTAGGTTGTGGCCATCACCCCGTCTGCCTGAGCCATCCATTTTCGAGTATCCATTCCCGCCTGTTCCACTGTCATAACGTAACCTCTGTTCCGATTCCTTTGTCTGTAAAGAGTTCCAGCAACAGCGCATGCCGCCGGGTGCCGTTAATGATATGCACTTTTTGAACGCCCCGCTCAACCGCCTCCAGGGCATATTCCACCTTGGGAATCATGCCGCCGGAAATGGTTTTTTCCTGAATCATCTGATGGGCAATTTCCGCGTTCAGCGAGGAAATCAGGGCGCCGGAAGCATCCAGAATGCCATCCACGTCGGTCAGCAGAATAAGCCGGCCGGCGGTCAGCGCCATGGCCACATGGCTGGCCACCAGATCCGCATTGATGTTGTAGGTTTCGCCTTCAACGCCGGCACCTACCGGCGCGATCACCGGGATAAACCCGTGCTGGGTCAGAGTATGAATGATTTCCGGGTTGATCTGCGTCACCTGCCCCACCAGACCCGGATCAATGATTTCCGGCGGACTGTTTTCATCCGGCTGATAGACGATGTGCAGTTTTTCCGCCGTAATCAGCCCGCCGTCCTTGCCGCTCAAGCCCACCGCCTTCCCGCCATGATGGTTGATCTGGGCCACAATGGCCTTATTCACTTTTCCGCCCAGCACCATTTCCACCACATCCATTGTGGGCTCATCGGTCAGCCTCATGCCGCGAACAAACTGCGGGCAGATGCCCATGCGATTCAGTACCGAGTTAATCTGCGGCCCGCCGCCATGAACAATGACCGGATTCAGACCAATAAATTTCAGCAGCGTGATGTCCTGGGCAAAATCCGCTTTGAGCTGTTCATCCACCATGGCGTGGCCGCCATATTTGACCACCAGGGTCATCCCGGAAAACCGGCGGATGTAGGGCAAAGATTCAACCAGGATGTCCGCAACATTTGGCGTCATAACAAGTTCCTCTATAAAATATACCGACTCAGGTCTTCGTTGCTTTTAATGGCTTTCAGCTTGGAATCCACGCGATCGCCGTCGATGACTATCTTTTTTTCCTGAAGGTCCGGTGCATCGAAGAGAATGTCATCCAGAAGGCATTCCATCAAGGTGTGCAGCCGTCTGGCCCCAATATTTTCGGTCAGTGTATTGACTTCTTCCGCAATTGCGGCAATGCGTTCGATGGCGCTGGTTTCAAATACGACATCAATGCCTTCGGTTTTCAGCAGTTCCGTGTACTGAAGGATCAGGGCATTCCGAGGTTCGGTCAGAATTTTGAAAAAATCCTGCCGGTTCAGAGAGTCCAGTTCCACCCGAATGGGAAAGCGGCCCTGAAGCTCCGGAATCAGATCCGAAGGCTTGATGGCATGAAACGCGCCGGATGCGATAAACAAAATATGGTCGGTTTTGACCGGACCGTACTTGGTGGTAACGGTAGAGCCTTCCACAATGGGCAGCAAATCCCGCTGCACCCCTTCGCGGGAAACGTCCGGGCCGTGACTGCCGCTTTTCCCGACGATCTTGTCAATTTCGTCCAGGAAAATGATTCCGGACTGTTCCACTTTTTCTCTGGCCTGGCGAATCACCTTATCCATATCGATCAGGTTCTGGGCTTCTTCCAGAGAAAGAAGTTCCATGGCTTCCGGAACCTTGATCTTTCTTCGCCGCGTATTCTTGGGCAAAAGGCCGCCCAGCATATCCTTGAAATTGATGCCCATTTCTTCCATGCCGACATTGGAAAAAATTTCCACGGTGGGCATGGACCTGTCGGGAACATCCAGATCCACATAGCGGGTGTCCAGTTTTCCGGCACGCAGCATGCCGCGAAGTTTTTCACGGGTTGAAAACGATTCATCCGCACCCGTGGTCACCACCTCAAGCTGCGTCTCCCTGGCGGTTTCCCCCTGCTGAAGCCTGGGTTTGGGGGGAAGCAGCAAATCCAGCATTCTTTCTTCGGCGATAGCTCTGGCTTTGGGTTTGATGGCATCCTGTTCCCGGGTCTTCAGCAGATTGATGGTCAGCTCCAGCAGATCCCGAATCATGGATTCAACATCCCGGCCCACATAACCAACCTCGGTAAACTTGGAGGCTTCAACCTTATAAAACGGGGAATCCGTTAGTTTGGAAAGCCGGCGGGCGATTTCTGTCTTTCCAACGCCGGTGGGCCCGATCAGGATAATGTTTTTCGGAGCGATTTCATCGCGAAGGTCTTCCGCAACCTGCTGCCTGCGCCAGCGGTTTCTCAGGGCAATGGCCACGGAGCGCTTGGCACGATGTTGCCCGACAATGTATTTATCCAGTTCTATTACAATTTCAGATGGTTTCAGGGAATTCATGGGTTATCGCTGTTTGTCCTGTAAGAAGCCGTAAATCCGGATGAATTTGAAAAAAGCGCCATATGCGAGGCGCGCAAATCCTGAGGAATGAGGCGTACTTGTGGGTACGCCGCAATGACGAAGGATGCCGCGCAACGAAGCAGATGGACTTTTTGCAAAGTCATCATAATTCTTCAATGGTGATGTCCGTATTGGTGTAAATACAAAGAGAAGCGGCAATGGCCATGGATTTTTCGACGATTTCCCGGGGTTCGAGGGCCGAATGCCGCACCAGTGCCGTGGCAGCAGCCTGAACGATTGAGCCTCCGGATCCGATGCCGATCACTCCCTCATCCGGCTCAATAATATCGCCATTTCCGGAGAGCAGGAATGTCCGGCTGTCATCAACGGCAATCATCATGGCCTCCAGCCGCCTCAGATATTTATCGGTTCGCCACTCTCTGGCCAGCTCGACTGCCGCACGGGTGAGGTTGCCGTTGAACCGTTCCAGCTTGCTTTCAAGCCGCTCGGAAAGATGCAGGGCATCCGCCGTTGCTCCGGCAAACCCCACGATGATTTTTTCGTTATAGATCCGTCTGACTTTTTTGGCCTTATGCTTGACGATGGTGGTATTAAGCGTCACCTGGCCATCGCCGGCAACAATCACCTTCCCCTTGTGTCGAAGCGCCAGTATGGTCGTTCCGTGAAATACCAAAGGTCCCCTCACTTTCTGGGATGGGCTTTATCGTATGTTTCCATCAGCTTATCCATGCTCACGTGGGTATATTTCTGGGTGGTGGACAGCCGTTTGTGCCCCAGAAGCTCCTGTACAATCCTTAAATCCGCGCCGGAATCCAGCAGGTGCGTTGCAAAGCTGTGCCGCATGGCATGGGGGAACACCGGTATGGAAAGGTTGCATTTCAGCGCCCATTTATCCAGAATACGGGCAACCGAGCGTGATGTCAGCCGGCCATTACGAAGATTCAGAAATAGCGGCCCGTTTTCATGAAAACCAATACCGGCCTGACGTACCAGACACTCCCGATAGGCCTTCAGTGCAGCCAGCGCCTTTTTTCCAACCGGTGTGATCCGTTGCTTGTTTCCCTTCCCGCAGACTCGAATAACGAACTGGTCAAAATTCACGTCATGGACATTCATGGATGTCAACTCAGAGACGCGAAGCCCTGCCGAATACAGCATTTCCAGTATCGCGCGATCTCTCTGACCGGAAAGTGAATCCGCGGGAACCGAATCCAGAAGCCTGAACATCTCATCAATGGGAAGAAATACCGGGATTGGGCTTTCGGTTCGGGGATTTGGAATCATCTCTGCCGGACTTTCATCCAGTATGTCCTGCCTGACGAGAAACCTGAAAAAAGACCGGATGGCCGAAAGCTTTCGGCCAATGGACGTTTTTGTGTTCGATTTATAAAGATAGCCGATATGCCGTCGAATCGCCAGTGCATCCAGGAGCTCGATGGGGACATCCTGAAGCTCCTTTTCCAGAAACACCGCGCTGAGCGAAACAAATTCCTCAAGATCGTGTGCATAAGCCCGGCAGGTATTGGCCGAATATCCTTTTTCAGAAGAAAGGGCTTCGATGAAATGCCGGACCAGCGAAATTACGGAACTCAATTCACGGGGTTTCCTCTGTCCAATCGATCAGTGAATGGATGTCCTTCCAGGAACCAACTTCATGAAACGGATGGATTTTCCGATTCCAGGGCTGCCTGAAAACGAGCGGCTCAACACCGGCATCTTTTAACTGGAAACAGGTCTCCAGCCGGTCCTCAACAAAATAAGCAACCCGATGATCCCGCAGAATATCGGCTTTGGCGTCAAATGATCCCGTTGGTATCACCTTTATCGCCTCGGTATTCAGCGGCAGAATGCTTTGAATCCAGTCCAGAATCGGACCGGTATAAGGCCGGGCAGTTACAAACAGAATCGGGCTGCTGAATTTTTCAAGCCGGGTCAACACCTCCACTGCGCCTGCCATCGGCTTCAGTGGAACCGTATAACTGCCATCCTGTATCCGTTGAATAATCGTTTCGATCAGATCCGCATCCATTTCAAGACAGTCCTTCAGCATATAACAGGTGATGTCTTCATAACGAAGATTCTGAACCTGATAGTCTTTTCTGGCAATGTCGAGAAATAGCGTCATGGTATCGGCCAGAACGCCGTCAAAATCAAATGCAATGGAATCCGGATCAATCATCATGCCTCAATCCATACGCAAAGCCGCAAAGCCCGGAAAGACGCAACACATTTTCCTGGGGCCTTTGCGCCTTTGCGAAAAAAATATGGTTCCCGGCCCGCTTAGGCTTTTCGGGTCTGTTTTTTCAGGCGGATGATTTTTTTCTTATAAATCCTGGCCATCCGAAGGTTGTCTTCACTCGCGGCGGTTGCCTGAACCACCTTCAGTTCCCGCATCTTTTTCTTGATCTCACGAACAGTAGAATTGGTTTTTCCGGAAACTTCCTCCACAATTCCGCGGGCTTTTTTGATTTCAGTGACGAGCTCCGGCTTGTTCATCCCATATACACCCGTTAGATCCGTGGATTCTTTGGCCAGATCTCTAAGCTCTTTTACCGTCATTTTATCAAGAGGTTTTTCTTTTTCGGCCTTCTTTTTGCTGCCTCCCATAACAACTCGTTCTCCTTTCCCAGGTTAAAAGCACAAGCGGAGGCAATCTTCTTCTGCCTCCGCATTATAAAATTCTATTAATAATCTATTTTATTGAATACTGTCAATCGGTTTTCAATCTGAACAGCCTGGTAAAAAAACAAGGTGAAGGGTGCCAGGCATACGGAGCGATTGACCGCGCTATCGCAACAATGAATATCTTCGTGTCAGAACGGTTTTAATATCTTATCCAGGTGAACCGGACCTGATATCAGTTTTTGATCCAGCATGATCTGTTCTGTCTGTTTCCAGGCGGGGATATCAATGCTTCCGATAATGCTCTCCGGCCCAGGCTTGATAAGGCCGCGTGTTGCCGCCAGCTGTCTGCGGATGATCTCCACCGGAGTATCCTTGTCGAACTGCCGGAGCACGGAAACCGCCTTCTCGTTATTTATCGGAGCCACCGCATCCCGCCAGCCTTCGATCAGCGCCTTTCGAAATTTATTCACAATGTCCGGCAGTTCGCTGAACATCTTTTGCGATGTAACCACGGAATTTGCCACAAACTTCACCCCAAATGCATCGGGATTGAAGAAGCTGACCCTTTCTCCAGCCTTCTCCAGCTTGTCCTGAATAATAATACCTTGGGCATTGACATAAACCGGCCACAAATCGACCTTTCCCTCATAAAACGGCGTGTAGTCATAGCGAACGCTGTACAAATCGACAGATGCTTCGCTGATGCCGAATTTGGCCAGAAGTGTCCGCATAATGGTTTCATCGTTTCCGCCAAAGGTGAGCCCCAGAGTTTTACCCCTGACAAAAGATCTTATGGCCGCCGGACTACCGAGGGTCAGCTTATCGGTTCGATACACCCATTGCAGCGGGTTCACCTGAAAGAGCTGAGCAATCACGACAATCGGAGATCCCTTTGCCACGGCCCGAATCACCTGGTCTGCCGACGCCACGCCAAACTGGGCATGGCCCAGTTCAAGCTCCTTGATGGCGTCACGTTCGGGGCCGCCTTCCTTAACCATCACCTTCAGGCCGTTTCTGGCAAAAGCCCCGTGCACATCCGCATAGAGATCTCCCACGACACTGGTGTTATAAAGCCATTTCAGGCGATAAGCAACCGGCGTCAAGTCCCCGCAGTCTCCGGTTCGCCCAAGCAGAATCAGCCAGACAACCCCCCAAACGATTGTTTTGATATGTTTCATCCGGCTCCCTGCCTTAAGCCCGGCACTTCCTCTGAATCACGTTTCCCATCCATTCCAGACCGGTAAGATAGAGTGATGTGCTGATGCCGATCAGAAACAGGGCTGTCAGAATTTTCGACAGATCGCTCTGATACAGCGCAGTTCGAATACTGTACCCGATGCCGGCATCCGCCGCAATGAATTCCGCAACGATGGTTCCGACCATTGCCATGGTGGCGCTGCCCGCAATGACAGTGGTCAGTTTGTTGATGTTTTCATAGGCTCGAATCCGAACCTGAAGCCGCCAGTTCATTCTTTTCGTTGCCACATAAAAATGTTCGATGCTGTCAACCGGTTCGGACAGAATGCCGATCACGGACAGCAGCAGGGGGAAATAACAGATCAACACCGCGATCAGCAGCCGGGTGATCAGTCCGTCCCCCAGAAGGATGAAGATGATGGGGGCCACCGCGACAATGGGATAGGCCTGAATGTTATAGGCTGCGGCCTTGATCAGGGATCCGATCCACGAATTCCGGCGCCCGACAATTCCCACCAGAAAGGCCAGGACGATCGAAATGATGTGGCCAAGAACCGCAATCCACAGCGTATCCAGGACATTGAAAACGTATCTTGAAAAGACGGCTTTACAGGTCTGCCAGATTTCAACAGGGCCCGGAATCACATAATCCGAGAGGTTCAGAAGATATTTTACCAGAAGCAGCGACAGAAGTCCCAGAAAATAGACCAGAACGAACTGCTGAATGCGCCTATGAAGCATGAACGATCTCCAGCATGGTCTGCTCCAGTTCCTTCATCACGAAGAAGTTTTCATGTAACAGGTTTCGTCCGGAAATCATCTGGGTTTGCGGATGCTTATGTGGGCTTCTCAGCACGATGATCTGATTGCAGAATTTGGCGATTTCCATCATGTTATGGGAGATATACAAAAAGCATTTTTCCGGAAACAGGGTTTTCAGGGTAATGATGATGCGACCACGGGTGGTTTCATCCACATTTGCCAGACTCTCATCCATGATCAGCAGATCAAATTCCTGAAGCAGATAGCGGATCAGATTGGCCCGATTTTTCTGGCCCAGGGATAACTGGCTGAATCTGGCGTTCATCACGGACTGAATTCCAAAGGCATCCACCAGCGCATTCAGCCTGTCCTGGCCCGAAGCGGGTGTGGTGGATGCCATCAGGTCCCCGATGCTGGCCCACCCCGGAAACCGTTCCATGTTGTGGGTATAAAGGACTTCGGAAATGTGACGGGATTGGATCTGTCCGGAATACCCGGTCAATTCACGAGCGATCATTCGCGCAAGAGTTGTCTTTCCCAAACCGGATTGGCCAAACAGGGCATGAAAGCCAGGCCCTGTCACCTGGCAGCTCAGATGATCAAATACGCGGGTATCGGTTTGGGGGTATTGATAGGAAATGTCCTGGCATTCAATCTGCATAGCCATCCGGCAACCATCAATGAACCATATAAAGTGAGCGATACAATTCTGGCCGTCTGTTTGGAAGAAAATACCGCATCCGGTGATTCCGGACAGAAGCCAGACTTTCGGCTCTAAGGTGAATCACCAGTAGGCTTTCATTGCCGCCAATGTCTTTTTTCAGAATGTGGCCATCCGGCCCGATCGCCAGCGCCAGTCCGGGGAAATGCAGTCCCTGACCATTGTCCCCGGTCTGGTTACAGGCCAGGACAAAAATGCCGTTGTCATAGGCTCGGGCCGGCAAGTGCCGCATCCAGGATACATATTTTTCCTCCGGGGTTCCGCGTGGAGAGGCATGTGGAAAAAAAATTACATCCGCCCCTTTCACGGCCATCAGTGCTGACAGTTCCGGAAAATGGGCATCATAGCACAACTGGACCCCGCACAACACCCCTTTGATGGGAAATACCGGAACCTGGCCGGCGGGCGAAAACATTCCCTGCTCGGGCGGGGCAATATACAGTTTTCGATAAACCCCGATCCGACCGTCCGGAGTTGCCAGAATGTGGCTGGCATAGAGGCCCGCGCCGTCCATTTCAGCCATTCCGGCAAGAATGGCAATTTTTTCCCCTTTTGCCAAATCAGACAGCCTGTCGCTTGCCGGACCCGGTATTTGTTCGGGTTTCATAATTCCGGCGGACTGGACGCTGTACCCGGAAATGTTCATTTCCGGAAAGCACACCACATCGGCCCCAGCCTGACTGGCCATGCATACCCACTGCACCATCCGGTCCAGATTTTCGCGGGGCTGCCCGATCGAAGATCGAAAAATTACCAGCGCAACACAGATATCATTCATTGTAAAAACATCGGAACCAGTTCAAAACCCGATATTATAGCGTAAATCCATTAACAGTCATCTTCCGACTCCTGACCCTGACCCTTTTCATATATCAAACTGCGCCTTGATCTTGTATACATTCGTTGCCGGCAGGTTCAGAATATCGGTTATGCCCGTTGTCTGGGATATGACTTTCAGGTTTTCCTCGATTTCAGCCATGGAAGGCGCAATAAAGGTGAACCAGATATTGAATTCGTCATCCCGCTGATAATTATGGGTCACACCGGGAAATTGATTCACCCGCCTGGCAAACTCGTCAATTTTATCTGCCGGAACTTTTGCAGCACAAAGCGTGCTCACAAAACCGATCTTTCCGGGCACGATATTTCCACCGATTCTTCGAATGATGCCGGAATCTTTCAGCCGGGTGACACTTTCGATAACCGCCTCTTCCGACAAACCCAGCTCTTCCGCAATTGCCAGAAAAGGTCTCGGCGTGACCGGAAAATCGGACTGTATGCGGTTCAGGATTTCTTTATCCTTTTCATCAAATTGGGACATATAAAATGAGCCTCCGGGACAAAACCCATCCGGGGAAACAACCCGGATCGATCAGATAGCGCAACCGCGCCATCTTGCAATTTATGAATTGAATAGATGAACATGCACCTTACGGTTGCGGGGTCCGTCGAATTCGCAGAAAAATATTCCCTGCCAGGTACCCAGTACGAGCCGGTTTTGCTCAATCGCCACCAGTTGCGAACTGCCAACCAGTGTCGATTTGACATGAGCCGCCGAATTTCCCTCCAAATGTCGATACCCGGCTTCCCTCGGAATCAGCGCGTTCAGCATCATCAGAATATCCGATTTGACGCTGGGATCAGCACTTTCATTGATGGTAATGCCTGCCGTGGTATGGGGAACAAACAGCATGCAATAGCCATTTTCAATAATTCCTACGGATGACACCACCTGTTGGATCTTTTCGGTGATATCAATTAATTCATCCCGGGATCTGGACGTCACATTGAGAATTTTCATTTTTTCCTGAATATTTTCATAGCATAACCGACTTTCTATCATCTTCACGGTAAAACAATTCGATCAAAATTTCAAATTCTTATTTTTTTAATACATATCCCAGCCAGGATTCTTTGCTCCCGATAGCGGATGCATTTCTGAAAAACGATGCCATCTCCAGGTTAAGACTGGCAAAAATTTCTCTGAGGACTTCGTCGTTCCAGAGATAAAACGTTCTGCCATCCGCACAGTGAATTTTGCCATCGCCTTCTTTGAGCGTCAGCAGCAGCATACAGGGGGAAGAAAAACCGAAGAGGACTTTTTGAATCGTGGGAAGAAATCGCTCATGGGGAATATGAATCAGCGACCCGACCAGCATGATGGCATTCCATGACCCCATCGAAAAATCAAAGGCCTCCAGATCTCCTTCAATTACCGGACACCCGGTGTGTTTTCTGGCCAGCTTCGATAGAGAAGCGGAATGTTCAAACCCGGTGGGTTCAAATCCGCGTTGTTTCAGCCAGAGCAAATCCCGGCCCGAACCACAGCCAATATCCAGAATTCGCGGCTGAGGGGGGAGAAGCTGAACAAAGGGGGATAAAAAAATGGACGGATCCGCCGCAAAAGTCTTGTCGTGGTAATCGCTGGCGTGGATTTCATAATAATCGGTCATCGGCATTTCTTTTGGAGCAGGATTTCACTGAAACCGCTGGCCACAAGATCCGGCAATTGCGCGATTTCGGTGAACCCGTTTTTTTTGTAAAACGATAGCGCCGGGACGTTAATCGAAGACGCCGTTGTCCAGATATTGTTTGATACGCCGCAGCATTCATCTTTCATCCACGCGACAATCTCCCGGCCCATGGCCTTGCCCTGATGCGGGGGAAAAACAGCCAGCAGCTCGAGATACGGCCCCCGAAGCCAGGGATACCGGACACAGAGCACGCCTGCCGTCTCTTCGGACACGACGACGGCATACCGATTCAGGGCTGGATCAGATCGGATCAGATAGCGAAACAGGCCGTCCTCCGTGTAACCCAAACGAAGCCAGGGATCCATGCATGCCAGCACCTTGCTGATGGACCGGGCATTTTGATCTTCCATCCCAGACAGCTCACATAAAGCCAAGCTGTAATGTCTTGCCGAAAAAGGTATTTCAGCGATTGTCACCCTGGTTCACCCCGATTTTTCTGTCATACCGGAGATTGTCCCCGGGCGTGAGTTCATAGCACTCCGTACTGGAAACCGCCGGGCCATGGGTCAACAGTTCGCTGACCGTCAGGAAATCATATCCCAGTGCACGCAGCTTCGGAACAAAAAGAGGCAGCGACGCAGCAGTCCCGTATCCCCGTCCGTTCGCATGGCAAATGATGATGGCGCCGGGCCGAACCTGCTGTAAAATCACTTGGGCTATCTCCAGGGGGGAGCGTCCCCTGGCCGGGTCTCCGGTGACGACATCCCACTGGATTGCGGGCAATCCATAATGCTTGAGCTTATCCAAAGCGATGGGACTGCAAGCACCGTAAGGAAAGCGGAAAACCAGGGGCGTTCTGGGGATTTTGTTCATTTCCGACGGGTCGATCTGTTTGGCAATCACTTTTTCCCGGAGTGCTTCCCAAAGCAATTCATATTGCGCCTGGGTCCAAAGGATCTGCGTATCCATGCGGCCGGAATCAATCGTCCGAAAATTGGCATGACTCCAGGAATGGTTCCCGACCTCAAAAAGCGGGTCTGTCATGAGTTGCATGGTTTTATCGGGATGCGAAAGCATCCATTTCCCGCCGGCAAAAAACGTCGCCTTGACGCTGTTTTCCCTTAAATAATTGACAATATTGGCGTCATAGCCGGATTTTTCGGTCGTCGATTCACAGAGATCAAATGTCAGCGCAATGACTTTTATTCCACCAATCGGCGCCACGCGTCGTATGGAGTGCTGCAATTCCGGGTTCAGTGGCGCTTGGATAGTTACAGGGATCGCGCGCTGGGGCGGATTTCTATTGAAAGATACCGTCTGCCGAACCGCAAATTTGTCTTCCGGCTTTCCCATCAATTCTTCGGGCGTCCAGAGAGATGATAGAATGATCCGGGAGCCGAATGTGGCCGCGATGGCCGTTGTCTGACTTGAAGCGGCCGGCGCGACGCCATCCCCTGCCAGGCAAAATGCAAGCGGGAAAAACAGCAGCGGCGGAAAGAGCAGAATCAGCCTGAAAAGAATCACCCTGCATCGTCCTTTGCCAGTTCCAGAATACGCTCGGCGTAAGCGCCCTTGAGGGCCTGAAGGAAAACAGAGCCAAACGGGCCCTTCCATATCGCCCATTTTCAGGGACATGAGGATTTCCTTAACACTGATGATCCCTTTTTCAATTGATTGGTTTTGCGTAACATCTGACCCGGATGGTGTCAAGAACAGTTTCGTACCAGGTATTCATCCCCCCTTCTCATTCATCTATGATGACCTTGTAAAAGTCATCATTGGGATGGCAATGTACCGGCGTTTTGTCTGTTCAAGATCATGGGAGGGAGTATTTTTGATGAAAATCCGGCT
>Ga0268283_1000262_pt1 | contig 43781 bp, 32 predicted proteins | sample saktaG_13_FD_190140 | JGI IMG/M metagenome (GOLD analysis project Ga0268283, IMG submission 190140) | Saline water microbial communities from Sakinaw Lake, British Columbia, Canada - sak_2013_06_06_36m | ecosystem: Environmental > Aquatic > Non-marine Saline and Alkaline > Saline ...
AACTTGAGCCCCATAAAAGAAGTTTTTCAATCCTACATTCCATAACTCGGGATCATTCAGGCGATAAGCAAGTGGAGCGGTGGTATCTGTCTGCAACGGCACCTGCTTGCCATTAACCACGACCTCGCTATCGTCATAAGCTGAATAGAGTTCAAGTATTGCACTGCCACGCCCGGCCTGTAAGTCCCGTAAGTTGCCATTTATACGCAGAAAGGCAGTGATAGGTAAAGCGCCACCGTTCGGGGCCTCACTGGTTTTATTGGTAACCCCGATGATTGGCAAACCCAATCCTGGCGTACGGTTACGAACAGTAAAGCCATAAACATCATAGGCATCAGAAGGATAATAAGCCTCAAAATCATTAGGTTTCCAGCCCAATTCGTCAGTCACCAGTGAAATCGTTAAAAGTCCACTAGTCAGCTTACGAACGCCTCCTTTAAGCACAAGATCGTCACCATTGACTCGCTTGAAACCATGATCCAATGCCCTATTATAAAGCTCACAAGCCTCCCGGAATCGATTATCGTAAGGACTTGGTAGTGACTGTTTACCTTCACTCAATAAATAAAGATAGGCATAAACAGCCGACTGCAAGAAAACGTCTTGTGCTCGTATTGTTGTTAATGCATCAACAGTGTTTTCGGGTAACATCTCTCCATAGGCATAACTCATTTCAGCCAAAGCAAATAACAAATCCCGTCGATCGTCTTTTAATGCAGTCTGATGCAAGTTAAGAATTGCTTGCTGGGGATCCTGATTGTATAGCTCCAATAAATTAAAACGATGAAGAACAGCTTTGGTGTCGTTGTTAATTTTACCTGCATGAGAGAGTGGGTTTGCTGTAGCATTTTGGTAGGATTGTTCGGGTGTTACTTTAGTGATTCCTATCGGGGAAGCACACCCTGTTAATAATAAAAATACTGCCAAGCCCGCTTGATAAAGCACAAATCGGCTAACACGTGTTATAAAAACAACAGAAAAAGTATGAGTGTTCATTTGAAAGGACTGGATAGAACTCAGTGATTTTAATAGTATTATACAATCACATTTCCTCACCTCTAGCAATGTTATATTAATAGCTTTAACAATTATTATAAATTGACAATAATTCTAAGAACAGTGTAGTAGTATATTATTCATGTGAATGTAAGCGTCACTCGACTCCATCTCCAAAAACAACCCTCACATACCAAACTACCTAATAAAAAAGCATGAGTTATTTAAAGTTAAACAGATACGATTATTACATTATTGTGCCTTTTATTATTGTTTTGATTTTAACTGCCATATTAATGACATTAATTCAATTCAATTATTTTGATGCAGATAAACTTCAACCCAAAGATCAATTAATATCGGTTGTTGCAACTTCAATAAAATCCCCTGAGTCATCTATTCAAATCGGCGCCTACATCGATAACATTTATAACCTATCTATTAATAATAAAACATTCGATGCCAATGGCTGGGTTTGGGTTACGTGGCCTGAAAAAGTAGAAGATTTTTTTCAAGCGCGCAAATTAACACCTGATAAATGGTTAAATTTTGCTAACGAGATTGATAATTGGGACTTCAAATTGGAGCAGTTTCATGATGCACCTATCAAACTAAAAAATGGCCATTTCCGTCAAGGCTTTAAGTTCTCTGGTCATTTTTATTTAAATGATATTTCCTTTTATAAATATCCATTCGAGACCTTAAATATACCGCTTATATTTGAATTGACTGACTTTAGTGAAATCAAAACAGACAAAAGCATTCATGATTTATACTTGATACCAGATCAATCCACTTCCGGTGTAGGGAGCTATATTGACCTGACTGGTTACAATACGATTGCTTTTAATGTCTTTTCTAAAATACATATATACGGTAGTAGTTTTGGCTCGGAAATCATGGAGACAAAACCAATCAGTACTAATCAAGTAATATTTCAGACAACTTATAAACAGTCCACCAACGCAGCATTATTAACGCAGTTTTTACCATTAACTATTGTCATGTTATTGGTGCTTTTATCCCCTATGTTATCTTCATCGCTTTGGGATGTTCGTCTGGGCGTTCCCCCAACAGCTTTACTTACTTTAGTCTTTCTACAATTAGGTTATAGAGAAAAACTGCCCGATATCGCTTATATTACTTTTATAGATTCGATTTATAACTGCTGTTATTTAATTATATTAATCATATTCGTGCTTTTTCTGTGGGGATCCAACAAAATAAACCTTGCTACCGAATCTGAAAAAGCACTGCTTATTGAGCAAATTGACTTAATAGATAAACGGTTCCAGCTAGCTATTCCGGCTATAATGATTATTATAATTTTACTTGCATGGATAAGAGTTAATCATTTACATCCATGATCTGGGATAGCTCACTTTCCAATAATAGCAAGTTACCCCGCTTCATTAATAATCAATCCAAAGCTACCTCAACACACCTGGAGGGCAAGAATAATTATCCAATATCTGCACATAATTAGCGCGTTCATACGCCGTAGGATCAATAGCGTGTTGTTGACTCACACTACCTTTTAACTGGGCAATTGATTCATACTCATGATCAATTAGCCACTGCTCCAATTCGGCCAGGACTTCTGTCAATCGCCCAACACCCTGTTTGAGTAAAACACTGCACAGATGCACGACATCAGCACCTGCCAATAGTGCTTTAATAATTTCCGGAGTATTATGAAATCCGCCGGTTACGGCCAAGGATAGTTTGGTTCGCCCATACAACAAAGCAGTCCAGCGTATACGTAATAAAGCTTCTGATGATGTTGACAATTCAAGCTTTGGCAATACTTCCAGAGTTTCCAAGTCAATATCCGGCTGATAGAAACGATTAAATAGGGCTATACCATTAGCACCCGCTGCCTCCAATCGCCTCACAAAATGAATCGGAGAACTAAACTGTGAAGAAAGCTTCATGATGATCGGCAAACTCACTTGGCTATTTAGCCCCTGCAGAATATCAAGATAACGGTTTTCAACGTCATTGCTGCTTTCTTCGGCATTCGCAGCCAAATGATAAATATTGAGCTCTAATGCATCCGCGCCAGCCTGTTGTAATTGCTTACCGTATTCAACCCAACCACTTACTGATGTACCATTCAAACTTGCAATAACGGGGATTTCCAGGGCAGACTTTAGTTTTTGGAGCTGCTCCAAATACTGATCCTGATAGGTTTGAATATTATCAGGCATAGGGTAAAACGAATCCGCTTCACCATGCCCAATTGATTGCTCATAAAAAAACCGTTGAATTTGATGCTCTTCGGCTTCTATTTTTTCTTCAAACAAAGAATACATCACTAATGCCGATGCCCCTGCGTCTTGCAATTTTAATGCACTACTTACATCTTTACTTAATGGGGATGCTGACGGAACTAAAGGATTAGCGAGTTTTAGGCCTACATAATAAGTCGTTAAATCAACCATTGTCACTCTCCTTGGCACTCTCATTTTTAAGCTGAACTTTTACTGCTGAAACGCTGGTGGCTTCATTCCATTCAAGTTCAGATAATTGTTTATAATAACGATATCGATTTTTTACATCCTGCTGAGCCTGTGCCAGAAAGCGTTCAGCTGCTTCTGGATGCGTTTGCCATAGCATGCTAAAGCGGGTTTCAGTTTTTACAAAATCGCGATAAGGAATGGATGGTTCAGCAGAGTCAAGTTTCATTGGATTTTTACCGACTTTGGCCTTACTTGGATCAAACCGAAACAACGGCCAATGCCCACTTTTAACGGCCAAATTTTGTTGCCTGTGATTATTAGATAAATCCACACCATGGGCGATGCACGGCGCATAAGCGATGATAATAGACGGGCCATCGTGGGCTTCTGCCTCCAAAAATGCATTAAGGGTTTGGATATCTTTACCCGCATATGCAACGTGGGCGACATACACATTACTGTAATCCATCGCCAACAAAGCCAAATCTTTTTTGGCCGTAGCCTTGCCGCCCGCCGAGAATTTTGCCACCGCACCTAAGGGCGTTGATTTTGATGTCTGACCACCGGTATTGGAATAAACCTCCGTATCAAGAACCAGAATATTGACGTTACGGCCACTGGCCAACACATGATCGACTCCGCCAAACCCAATATCATAAGCCCAGCCATCACCGCCGATAATCCAGACACTTTTTTTGCTCAGGCTGTCAGCTAATTGAAGCAAGGTTTCGGCAGATTGGCCTGTCAAGGACGGCAACTTTTGTTTAAGATTGGTAACCCGTTCGCGCTGTTCGTAAATCCCCGCTTCATCGGACTGGTCGGCATTTATAATAGCATCAACCCATTCGTCGCCTAACTGATCACGCAGTGAAGCCACCAATTCTTTAGCGTAGTCATTTTGTTTATCCAAGGCAATGCGCATTCCCAAGCCAAATTCGGCATTATCTTCAAACAAGGAATTGCTCCACGCGGGCCCGCGACCTTCACCGTTTTTAGTCCATGGTGTCGTGGGCAAATTACCACCATAAATTGAAGAGCAACCCGTCGCATTGGCAATCACCATGCGGTCACCAAATAACTGCGAAGCCAATTTTATGTAGGGCGTTTCACCGCAACCGACGCAAGCGCCGGAAAATTCAAACAATGGTTGCAGAACCATGGCACCTTTAATGGTATTGGTTTTTAACAACCGTCGATCATATTCAGGGATGCCTAAAAAGAAATCCCAATTATCGCGCTCGGCTTCGCGCAGCGGCGGTTGTGGCTGCATGTTTAAGGCTTTACGGCTGGCGTTGGATTTGTCCCGAATCGGACAAATATCAACACACAATGTACAACCGGTACAATCTTCCGGCGCGACTTGATAACTGATGGCCAAACCTGCGGGAAAATCTTTACCCAACATTGGTGCAGATTTAAAAGTTTCTGGTGTACTTGTTAACACATCGGTAGAAAAAATCTTGCTGCGAATAACTGAATGCGGACACACCATCACACATTTTCCGCATTGGGTACACAAATCTGTTTCCCAAACCGGAATTTCCAGTGCTAAATTGCGTTTTTCAAAAGCGGCCGTGCCAGTTGGAAAAGTTCCATCAATCGGCATAACACTGACTGGTAAGGCATCACCTCGACCGGCAATAATTTCGCCGGTTACCCGTTTAACAAAATCGGGCGCGGCATCGGTAATCGTTGAGGTAATGTCGAACAGACTACTAACCACTGTAGGTAGTGGAACAGGATGCAAACTGGCCAATGTTTCATCAATAGCCTTAAAATTTAGCTCAACAACACGCTGACCTTTTTTGCCGTAGGTTTTTTCGACGGCATATTTAATCGCGGTAATCGCATCGGTTTGCGGCAACACTCCAGAAATCGCAAAAAAACAGGTCTGCATGATGGTATTGATACGCTTGCCCATACCGCTTTTTTCAGCAACGGCGTAACCGTCAATGACATAGAAGCGAATTTTTTTGGCGATCATCTGCTGTTGCATTTTAGCGGGCAACGATGCCCAAACCTGTTCAACCGGTTCGGGTGAGTTTAATAAAAAGACTGCATTGTCGGCGGCATTAACCAGCATGTCATAGCGTTCCAGAAAAATCGTCTGATGACAGCCGATAAAATTGGCATCGTTTTCGGCAATCAGATAACTGGAACGTATCGGCTTGGGGCCAAAGCGCAAATGCGAAACCGTAATAGCGCCGGATTTTTTTGAGTCATAAACGAAATAACCTTGCGCGTTTAAATCAGTCGCTTCGCCAATAATCTTAATGGTGTTTTTATTGGCACTGACCGTACCGTCACTGCCCAAGCCATAAAACATGGCCTGAAAAGTATCGCTAAGGGCATCGGTGCGATAACTCGCATCCCAACCTAAACTGGCGTAAGTGACATCATCATGAATGCCAATAGTGAAATGGTTTTTAGGTTGCTCATGATCCAATTCATCGAAAATCGCCTTAATCATACCTGGCGTAAACTCTTTGGAAGAAAGGCCATAACGCCCTCCCACCACTTTCGGCAATACAGAAAATCGTGCTGTACCGCTGATATAATCTTGAGCAAGAGCACCCAAAACATCCTTGTATAGCGGCTCACCATCAGCACCGGGCTCTTTAGTACGATCGAGCACAGCAAGTTTTCTGCAAGTCACTGGTAATGCTGCAAGTAAACTGGCTGGATCAAAAGGCCTATACAATCGCACTTTGAGCAAACCTACGGACTCGCCCTGACGATTCAGATAGTCCAGTGTTTCAGTAACTGCTTCCGCTCCGGAACCCATCATTATAATCACCCGTTCAGCATCGGGCGAACCAAGATACTCAAACAACCGATATGAGCGGCCAGTCAGTGCCGCAAAACGATCCATTGCACCCTGCACTATCAAGGGCATCGCTTGATAATAGATGTTAACTGATTCTCTGGCTTGGAAATAGACATCCGGATTTTGTGCAGTACCCCGTAAAACCGGATTATCAGGCGTTAAAGCTCTACTTCTATGAGCGGTCACCCACTCTTCCTTAATCATTGCCCGCATTACAGCATCATCAAACATTGTGATTTTGGCAACTTCATGCGACGTTCTAAAACCATCAAAGAAATGCATCAACGGAATGCGACTTTCTAAAGCAACTGCATGAGCGATTAATGCAAAATCCAACACTTCTTGTGGTGAGTTCGAACACAACATGCCAAAGCCGGTCATTCTCGCTGACATAACATCGCTATGATCACCAAAAATTGACAACCCCTGACAAGCCAGCGAACGTGCAGCAATATGGAATACCGTTGGTGTTAATTCACCAGCAATTTTGTACATGTTAGGTAACATCAATAACAAACCTTGGCTTGCTGTAAACGTCGTCGCCATCGATCCAGCCTGCAAGGCACCGTGAATAGCACCGGCAGCTCCTGCTTCACTTTGCATCTCGGTCACTTGCGGAACGGTACCCCACAAATTGACTTGTCCGCGAGAAGACCATTCATCGGCCCACTCACCCATATTAGAGGAAGGCGTTATGGGGTAAATAGCGATAACTTCATTGAGTTTATGAGCTACCGTAGCAGCCGCCTGATTTCCATCAATCGTACATGTTTGCTGATTTTGCATGAGACAGTCCTGATATGAACAAAAAGAACAATAACTACCCTGTTAAGTGTAACAGATTTAGATGATAGTCTATGTTAAGCTTAATCTCAATGACGAACTTCTATTTTCTGATTTAACCTGATGTTAAGATAACTTGGAACTTCATTACAATGATACAAGAAACTTACTTCAACATCTCCAAAGCAAGTTCTGCCATTTTTTTTGAACCACCGCCCTGCCCTAACTGCAGTTTAACTTGCTTCAAATTATCTCGCATTTGATCAGCATAGGACTTGTCCATCAAAATTCGTTCGATTTCTTCGGCAAGGTTTTCTGCTGTCGCCTCATGCTGAATCAATTCTTTAATAAAACCTTTACCCAAAACGATATTCGGTAACCCTATAAAAGCAGTATTAACCAACCATCTACCTAACCAATACGTTAAAGAAGCCAGTTTATAAGTAATAACCATAGGGACAGTTAACAAGGCAATTTCTAAAGTTGCTGTTCCTGAGGTTGTCATTACCACATTACAACATTGAATAGCATCATAAGGCTGATTTTTTATCACCGTTATTTTAACGGCAGACTGCTGTATATAATTTTCAAGCATCTCATCATTAATTGAATCAGCTTGGGGTAATACAAACTGAATACCAGGTATTCTGGCTTGCAATCTTTCAGCAGCCGCCAACATTACAGGTAACATTCGGTTTATTTCGTTGGCACGACTACCAGGCAGTAAACCAACCACTGGTTTATTTCCATCTAATCCAAAACTTACCAGATCTTCAGCTAGACTATGTTGAGGATGAACTTTATCAACAGAAGGATGGCCAACATATCGTACAGGTACATTCTCCGCATCATAATAAGCCGTTTCAAAAGGAAATATCACCGCCATCATATCAATCGCCTTGCCATACGTTTTCACCCTGCCTGGACGCCAAGCCCACACTTGGGGACTTACATAAAACAAGACTTTGATACCTCGTTGTTTGGCGAATCGTGCCAATTTTAGATTAAATTCTTTATAATCGACACAGACCAATAAATCAGGACGCTCAATTGAAACCAATTGCTGCATTAACTTTAATGCCCTGCGTATCTCACCATAATGCTTAAGTACTTCAACTACGCCAATTACACCAATGGAACCAGAGTCATAACGAATATCGATACCCGCCTGCGCCATTTTTGCGCCCCCCATACCAAAGCCTTTAAGATCTGACTGATGTTTTTTCAGCTCCAAAAACATATTGGCAGCATGTTGATCACCAGAGGATTCTCCAGCGCTGAACATTATAGATAAAGGGGATTTTTGAAGCATGATTCTATTTACCTTGTATGCACACTCATTGGCACTGTTTCGAACTAATTAAACTAAGCTGACAAAAAAGTCGCTTTAGCTACAATAAGACTATGCTAAAGCGACTCTTAAAATAATTATTTCTTTTTACTACCTTTATTCACAAACTATGCCGTCAAAACACCCCGAATAATCCCAACAATCTCCCTAATCGTATCATCGTCAAGAAACGGACAAATAGGTAATGAAAAACAAGTAACGGCAACGGATTCAGTAACGGGCAGACTTAAGCCGGCACACTCTTCCTTAAATACATTTTGTTGATGCAAAGGAACCGGGTAATAAACCGCACAACCAACTTGTTTATCCTGCAAGGCGTTTAAAATAGCATCACGACGATCAGATAATAAAGTATATTGGTGATAAACATGTTCACCTAAGCCATCTTCATAAGGCGTAACTAAAGGTAAGTTAGCCATTAATTCTGAATATAAGTGTGCAACATGTCGTCGTGCCTGATTATATTGATCAATGCGCTTTAACTTAGCTCTTAAGATTACGGCCTGCATTTCATCCAAGCGACTATTGTAGCCAATGACATCATGATAATAACGCACATCTGAACCATGATTACGGAGTTGCTTAATTTTTGCAGCCGTTTCATCTGAATTAGTAACTACCAATCCACCATCGCCAAAAGCACCCAGATTTTTGCTGGGAAAAAAACTGTAACCTCCGGCATGACCTATAGCACCGGTTTGCTTACCATTAATAGTTGCACCAAAAGACTGACAACAATCTTCAATCAGTTTTAAATCATACTGCTCACAAAGCTGAACAATTTCAGTCATGTCGGCAGGTTGACCAAACAAATGCACAGGCATGATTGCTTTGGTTTTTGGTGTAATGGCCGCTTCTATTGCTTCTGGTGAAATATTATAGGTTCGAGGATCAATATCAACAAAAACAGGAGTAGCTCCGACATACTTAATGGCTTCGGCTGTCGCAATAAACGTAAAAGCTGTAGTAATAACTTCGTCACCAGCCCCTATACCTTCAGCTATTAATGCCAAATGTAACGCATCGGTACCTGACGCAACGCCTATCGCATGCTTTACGCCCAGATATTCGGCTGTTTCCTTTTCAAAAGCCTGGACATTGGGACCTAAGATAAAAGAGCAGTTTTCTATTGTTTCAGCCAGGCCACGCTCAACTTCATCTTTAATTTCAGCGTATTGAGCCTTCAGGTTTACCATCGGTATCATGTTGTTAATGCCTTTTGTTTATTTGAATTAGTTGTCGCCCAATAACTGCGTAATTTGAATCGCTGTTGCTAAGGCTCGCCTGCCTGCGTCACCAGAAACCAAAGGATTTTCTCCCGTTTGAATACAATTAATGAAATGTTTTATTTCTTCAAGCAAAGCATCGCCGCCTTCAAAAACAGATTCTTCGGTTTCAATTTCCGGAATGCCTGGAAACATTTCTTTTTTTCCAGTGCGATATTTAGTTAACACCCTATTTTGGAAATCAACGGAAATATAAGAACTGGGTCTGAAAAGGCGCATTTTGCGTTCCATTTTCATACTAATACGACTGGCTGTTACATTAGCAACACAACCATTTTTAAATAATAACCGAGCATTAGCAATATCAGTGCCCTGGGTCAATACAGCCGTGCCGCTGGCATCAATACGCGCCACTTCTGAATCGACTAACGCTAAAATAATATCAATGTCATGAATCATTAAATCAAGCACGACACTCACATCATTCGCACGAGGATTAAATGGCGATAACCGATGCGATTCAATGAACAATGGCTTTTCATCCTTATCCAATCCCAACACGGCAGGATTAAAGCGCTCTAAATGCCCAACTTGTAGAATCAAATTCTTTGCTTTAGCAATAGCAATTAACTCATCCGCTTCTGCAACTGTTACGGTAATAGGCTTCTCTACAAGAACATGCGTGCCCGCATTAAGAAAATGTTTTGAAACACTGTGATGCAAAGTCGTAGGTACAACAATACTGACTGCATCAACCTCACCCAGCAAAGTTTGATAATCTGTTAAAGCACGTGCACCATGCTTATCAGCAACTGCTTTTGCCGCCTCTTCATTAATATCGACTACAGCAACCAACTCACAATCAGGTAATGAAGCATATTTTTCAGCATGAAACTTACCTAAATAACCCGTACCGATAACAGCGCATCTAATTTTTTTCATTTACATTAATTATATTGAGTTTAACTTAACCCGAAGATGGCTGATAACAATAAATTATCAGATTAAATCTGACCGGCATTTAATAATGGATAGTATTGTAATCCATCAGCCTCTATTCATAAACTTTTGTAATAGCTACTCAGTCTTCGGTATAAAAGCTTGACTATAAAACGCACAAAATTACTGCGTTATCTGTCGATGTAGTATTAATTTGAAACTATCGAGGCCTTGCCTTAAACTAAAATAGCTATGTATTCTTATATTGAAAGTATCGATATTTTTTATTATTTACCCACTATAATTCACATAGAGCCAAAATACCTCATAAGTAATTTTTAATGCTTTATTGAAAATACAACTATCGAATGCATGAATACGCAGATTTATAAGGCTGTTAAAACCAAACACACACGACATATAAAGTTAAATGTATTTTTAATACATTTCAACTTAAACGTTAATAAATATTAACTAAATGATACTATTTAATTATATTTAACTTAGCAAGCACTATACTCTATTACAAATGCCAGGTTTTTAATAAAAAACAAATTATATATTTTAAATATAAATTGCAATAAGTCTTTTACCGACTATAATTCAAAATAACATTAAATAAATTCGCCTTACTTAGAACATCACTCACAATGATAAAAACTGAAAACAGACCATTATCAGATAGCGGGAATGACTTTAATCGAGATATCGAGTTAGTTGCGCGTATCTGTAATTCAGATCAAAAGGCTCTTGAGCTTTTGTATAGCAGTTACTATAGCCGACTCTCTCGTTTTATTGCCCGAGTGATCACACGAGAAGACCTGATAGATGAAGTGATAAACGATGTCATGTATGTGGTATGGGAAAAGGCCAAATCGTATAATCATCAGTGCAAACCTTCCACATGGATTTTTGGTATTGCTTACAATAGAGCTCGACAGGCACTCCGCGATGCCAATAGAAACAATGAAGAATCATTAGAAAATCTTATTGACAATGGAGTATCGTTTGAAGATGATAAATCAATCTTAAAACAATTAGAAATGAGTGACTGGCTTTTACCGGCTCTAGGTAAGCTTACACCAGACCAAAGAGCCGTTATTGAGTTGACTTATTTTCAAGGACTCGCATATAGTGAAATAGCTGAAGTAATGGCTTGCCCTGAAAATACCGTAAAAACCCGAATGCACCATGCACGCAAAAAACTGGCTACTCTACTTACTAGTACCGATTAATTTTCTAAAACCGGACAACCTAAATATCTTGGAGAAAAAATGACACAGCAAGATAAAAATAATAACCCCTATGCTTCACATGAAGATAGCTCATTATTACTACCATGGTATATCAACAAGACATTAAATAGCAGTGAAATTGAGCTTGTAGAAAGCCATTTGAAAGTATGCCTTACCTGTAAACGTGAACTGGCAACCTTAAAAAAATTCTCATCTGCCTTTAAAACGGAAACCTCAAACCAAACTAATAAAGCTAATTTTAACAAGCTAATTGATCGAATTCACGGCACTACCCATGCTGCAGCTAATGATGCCTTAAACAACGTAATCAAAGAAAAGCAACGCCACGCCTTACCCACAGCTAATCAAAGAAACAGCAGAGCACAAATAAAACGCTATCGCTTACCAAGACCCGCTCTTGCCATGGCGGCGGCACTCATGCTTGCTTTGATAATACCCCGATTTATTGTTAAGGATAATAACCTGACGAACGATTTTCATACGCTATCAAATGCTGAAATCCCCAACGTCAACAATAATTCAATCAGAGTTATCTTCCTAGATGACACGAATAAAACACACATTAACGACCTACTTGCGACTGTTCATGGCCGCATTACTAGCGGCCCTTCAGCACAAGGTGAATATTCTGTCGCTATTGAAAACAAACTCACACCTGAAAATGTGCAAGGAGTAATCGCCGAATTAAAAAAGAATACCAACATACTCTTTGCTGAACCTGCTTATGCGTTAGTTTCATCAGATAAAACCATTGGAAACTAAGTTCTAATGAAAGCGCTTTTGCTTTTACTATTCATTAATTTATCAATCATTACAGCACCCTGTAAAAGCACTGAAATTAGCCCAGAACAGGGATTAGACACAGCCCTTAATGTTGACAATGCTGATCACTTGTTATTAGTCGGCTTTCCGGATCAATCTATAAACAGACCTCTAGGCGCCTCTCCTTCCACTTACAGGCGAAGAGGCAATTATCAAAGTTCCGGCTGGAGTAAACGAATTTCTCAGCAAATTGCCGAAGACTATCACATAGAAAAACTAACTGAATGGCCTATGTCTGAAATAGGCGTCCATTGCATCGTCTATCAAGTTCCCGCAAATGCCTCAGTTAGTGACACCATCAAACAATTATCGCAAAATTCCGATATCAGTATTGTGCAAAATATGCATGTATTTAAAACAAAAGCCCACGCAACTAATGACCCTTATTTTAAGCTCCAAGCCAATATGCGTGACATGCAAATTGACCAAGCCCATAGCAAAGCAACTGGCAAAGGCATTAACATAGCCATGATTGACACGGGTGTTGATTTAACACATCCAGACTTAATAGACCAAGTAGCAAAGCACGAAAACTTTTCTACCGAAATATCGCCCGACTTCTCAAATGACCAACATGGCACTGCGATTGCAGGAATAATGGTGGCAAAAAAAGACAATGAGACCGGTATTGTTGGCATTGCACCCGATGCTAAATTAATTGCCTACAAAGCATGCTGGCCATCCATGCCTAATTCAATGGAAGCCGTTTGTAATAGCTATACCTTGTCATTAGCGGTAAATAGCGCCATAAAATCAGGCGCCAAAATCTTGAATATGAGCCTTGGCGGACCTCACGATGAGTTTCTGGAAAAGTTATTAAACAAAGCAATTGAAAACGGGATGATTGTTATTGCCGCAGACGAAGGCCAAGACTCTAAAAATGTTAATTTTCCAGCTTCTTTAAAAAATGTGCTATCAATTCAATCAATAAAAAAACCAGATACAGACCATAAAGTTGTGGCGCAAAGCCTTTCTGCTCCGGGCGAAAAAATACTTACAACATTACCTCATGGTACTTATGATTTTATATCGGGCAGCTCTATTGCAACCGCAGAAGTATCAGGTATTATCGCCTTGCTATTGCAAATCAAGCCAGACCTTACATTTTCAGAAACCAGAGCACTATTACAACAATCTCAATTACCCAACAAAGAGGGCTCTTTTACAGGTATTAATGCGAATACTGCTTTAGCAATCCTTTGCAAAACAGCTCATTGCTCATAAAATCTTTTAAGCTTGACTATTCAACAAAAAAGTCGAGCATCCGTCGCTTTATAATCCCCCTCTAAATTTTATTTCTATTTTAAGTGGAAAGGGATGACTCATTAACCAACAAACCATCCTAATCACTATTGTCTGGCATAACTGTTAAAAGATTGCCCCAGACTGATTTCTCAGATACCATGCACCTACTGAACGTTTGTTAGGTGCCTCCTTTGAGCTCAAAAGAAAAAATCTTAAGTGCCGCGATTATTTTATTCGCGCAAAAAGGCTATTCAGGCCTATCCATGCGGCAATTGGCTCTGGCCGTTGAATTAAGCGTTGCAGCGATTTACCATCATTTCCCCGATAAAAACACCTTGTATCTCGAAGCGGTTCGCTTTGCATTTTCTGATAAAGAACAGGTTTTTGATCAGGTATGGAAATCTGACGGCTCTGCCGAAGAAAAATTAGGTCGGTTTATTCGTGCATTAATTGATGTCATGCTTGAAGACCGTGACTTTCATCGTCTCATGCAACGTGAAATTTTGGAAGCTGATCCCGCAAGAATGCAATTATTAGCCCAAGGTGTTTTTAACAACCAATTTTGTTTACTAATGCAATTAGTGGCAGAGATGGCACCTGATCAGGACTCTCACCTATTGGCAACCTCTGTCATAGGTTTAGCCAAGTATTACATTGAATATCAGCCCTTACTCAAAAATTTTCCAGGCTGGAAACCCGAACACGAAAAGCCTGAATTTATAGCTATTCACATCACTACCCTGTTATTAAACAGTTTTAAGGCAAAGGCGGCATGAAAAATAAAGTCAGTCTTTCACCATCCACTTTAATAATAAATAAAAGTAACTTACGAAGTACACCCCATTTAATTGCGGCAATACCGCTATTAATATCCGGCTGCATGCTGGGGCCTGATTTTACAAGCCCACCAAGCCCGGAAACAAAAAGTTACACGACCGATAAGCCAGCAGAGAGAATTACCACAAGCTCGTCCGTATCGGGTGCGGCGCAATCTTTAAGCTTGGGAAAAGATATTCAGGGACAATGGTGGACTTTATTTCACTCAACGCCCTTAAACAAACTCATTGAACAAGCCATGAAGCATAATCCTGATTTACAGGCCGCCTCATCAGCCTTAACCGAAGCCCAAGAAAATGCTTCTGTCCAAGAGAGTTCGTTATTCCCTGCCTTGGATGCAGGATTCTCAACCAGACGTCAAAAAATTTCCGGCGCTCAATTTGGCGCGCCTGGTTTTGAAGCGCCTGCTTACAATCTTTCAACAGCATCACTTCAGGTTGCCTATACCCTGGATGCTTTCGGCGCCATTCGAAGACAAATCGAAGACTACGAAGCCCAAGCCGACTATCAGCGCTTCCAACTTGAAGGAACTTTCCTGACACTCGCGTCAAACGTTGTCACTACTGCCATACAAGAAGCCTCTTTAAGGGCACAGATTAGTGCTACGCAGGAGATTATCAGCGCTCAAGCCAAAGGACTTGAACTGGTCAAACAACAATTCGAATTGGGGGGCGCATCGAAAGTCGATGTCTTGTTACAACAAACCACACTGGAACAAACACGAACGAACTTACCGCCCTTAGAGCGACAACTAGCTCAAAATCGTCATCGTTTAACAGTACTAACCGGCGAACTACCCAGCACCGAACTCGCCGCGCAATTCAAGCTCTCCGATCTGCATCTACCCGAGGCATTACCTCTTAGTTTGCCCTCCAAACTAGTGCAACAACGTCCCGATGTACGTGCACAAGAAGCCCAATTACATTCAGCCAATGCGCAAATTGGTGTCGCTACCGCCCAACTTTTTCCTGACTTTACCATCAATGCCAATGTCGGCAGCATCGCGACCAAGGTCGGCGATTTATTTGTTCCTGGTAGCGCCATCTGGACCGTTGGTGGAAACTTGTTACAACCCGTCTTTCATGGCGGCGGACTCATTCATCAAAGACGTGCAGCGATAGCGGCTTACGAACAGGCAGCAGCACAATACCGAAGCACCGTATTACTGGCCTTCCAGAATGTTGCCGACACTTTGAGCGCGCTGGAGTTCGACGCCGTCGGATTGAAAACACAAGATGCTGCCGTAAAAGCAGCTTCGGATACCTTGGAACTGACTCAAATGCAATACAAAATCGGTGTTGTCAGTTATCTGCCACTACTGATTGCAGAGCGCAACTACCACCAGACACGTATTACCCAAATTACTGCGCAAACCCGACGCTACACCGATACAGCCGCCCTGTTCCAAGCGCTGGGCGGTGGTTGGTGGAACCGTCCGAATTTATCGGCCAATTTATTGGCTGAACAAAAACAACAAAAAACCAACAAAGACAAGACTGAAGAACAAGACCTCCTAGCACACGAACAAGACTTCTTTAACCTTCCATCGTGGATATCCAACTTTTAACCTTTTATAAAATTTATGTTTAAACAAAATCCAGGCAGGAACAAAAAATGATTAAACGTATGATCATTATGCTCATCATCGTTGGCATAATACTCGGAGGCATTTTTGGCTTCATCAGCTTTAAAGGACGTATGATTAAAGAATACATGGCGTCACAAGGTGAACCGATTCACACGGTTTCCACTATCACTGCCAACGCGATGGATTGGTTACCCAAAATGGAAGCCGTCGGAAGCCTCCAAGCCTCTCAAGGAACGAATGTAAGCGCCGAAGTACCTGGCATCGTCGAAGAAATTTATTTCAAACAAGGCGATAACGTCAAACTGGGCATGCCCTTATTGCAACTACGCGCAAAGGACGAAATTGCCAAACTGGAAGCACTTAAAGCGACCGCAGAAATCAATCGAATCACCTACAACCGCAACTTGGCGCAATTTGAAGTTAATGCCATCAGCAAACAAACGCTGGACATAGACAAAGCCAATCTTGAAGTGGCCACCGCTAATGTTAACCAACAACAAGCACTGCTTAATAAAAAACTGATACGCGCGCCCTTCACCGGCAAACTGGGCATTCGGCTCATCGATGTTGGTCAATATCTTGAAGCCGGCACAGCCATAAGCACATTACAGGCACTGGATACCATTTTTGTGGATTTTTTCCTCCCACAGCAAGCACTTTCGTCACTTAAAACCGGCCAACAAATAACACTCAATTCTGATGCCTATCCAACTGATACATTTACCGGTGAGATTACTGTCATCAATCCAAAGGTTGATACCAATACCCGCAACGTAAAAATAAGAGCCACGCTCAATAACCCCAACCATAAACTACTGCCCGGCATGTATGTAACTGTTAGCATTACCACCGGAAGTGCTCAACGCTACATCACCTTACCTCGAACAACCATTACGTTTAACTCTTTCGGCTCAACCGTCTATAGACTTGAGAACAATGGTCAGGATGAAAAAGGCAAAGCCAAACTGATTGCCAAACAAAGCTTGGTCACTACCGGTGCTACACGTGGCGACCAAATCACCATTCTTACCGGTGTTAAAGAAGGTGAAACCATCGTAACGACCGGTCAAATAAAACTACGCAATGGCTCACCGGTTACCGTCGACAACTCAATTCAACCCAGCAATGATGCTAACCCGCAACCTAGCGACCAATAATCTGTCATGAATTTTACCGATATTTTTATCCGCAGACCCATACTGTCCACAGTCGTCAGCATGATGCTGTTAGTATTAGGATTACGCGCGCTAAGTGAACTCCCCGTATTGCAATATCCGCGCACCGAAAATGCCATCGTCACCATCACAACCGCTTACTATGGCGCTGACCCGGATATTGTCGCGGGCTTTATCACCACCCCGCTGGAAAACAACATCGCTCAGGCAAACGGAATTGACTACATCACCTCCACCAGCCAAAACAGCGTCAGTACGATAACGGCTAATCTCACCCTTAATTTTGATCCCAACAAAGCCCTGACTGAAATCAATGCCAAGGTCAACGCCGTACTCAATCAATTACCACCAGAATCACAAACACCCGTTCTTAGCGTAAAAATTGGTGAAACCATTGATGCCATGTACATCGGTTTTTCCAGTGATGTTTTATCCGCCAACAACATCACCGATTATTTAATACGCTCCGTACAACCCAGACTCCAAGGCATAGAAGGTATACAGACCGCAGAATTACTGGGCGGTAAAAACTTTTCCCTACGCGCCTGGTTAGATCCCAATAAATTAGCCTCCTACTCACTGACTGCCACTGACATCAGTGCGGCACTCGCCAAAAACAACTACATTGCCGGACTGGGCACAACCAAAGGTCAAATGGTACAAGTCAACCTGACCGCCTCAACCAGTCTGCATTCAGTCGCAGAATTTGAGCAGTTAATCGTCAAACAACAAGATGGCGCAATCATTCGGTTAAAAGATGTCGCCAAGGTTACGCTGGGCGCCGATGATTATGAAGGCAGTGTTTCCTTTGATGGTAACAAAGCCGTTTATATTGGACTACAGGTTGCCTCAAGCGCCAATTTGCTAGAAGTGATTGAAAGAGTTAGAAAAGTTTTTCCTAATATCCAAGCAGAACTACCCGAAGGCATCAGTGGAAAAATTGTTTACGATTCAACCAAATTCGTTGATAGCTCAATTCAAGAAGTTATCCATACCCTTATCGAAGCCTTACTCATTGTCACGCTAGTGGTCTTTGCCTTTCTGGGCTCACCCCGCTCTGTGCTGATTCCGGTTATTGCCATACCGCTATCGCTGATTGGTACCTTTACCATCATGTTAATGCTTGGTTTTTCGATTAATTTACTGACACTGCTCGCCTTGGTACTGGCTATCGGACTGGTCGTTGATGATGCCATCATCGTTGTCGAAAACGTCAACCGACATCTTGAAGACGGCATGCAACCCATTCCCGCTTCGCTGCTTGCCGCCAGAGAGTTAACCGGTCCTATTATTGCAATGACCATTGTATTGATAGCCGTTTATATTCCGGTTGGTTTTCAAGATGGACTGACTGGCGCCTTATTCTCTGAATTTGCTTTTACAGTCGTCGCGGCCGTAACAGTTTCAGCAATTGTTGCACTGACTTTATCACCCATGATGAGCTCTAAACTACTGAAAGCTCACACAACTGATCGAAGTGGCTGGGAAGAACGCATCGTCGACTTTATAGATCGCAAGGTCTTTGCGATGCAACATGCCTATTCAAGAACACTGCACGGCTCACTTAATTATTTACCCGTCACGACTTTATTTGCCGTCATTATCCTGGGTAGTATTTACTTTCTTTACAGTAGCTCCAATCGAGAACTGGCTCCTCAAGAAGATCAAGGTGTCATTATCACCATGTCTACCTCAGCGCCTGACGCGACGCTTCAACAGCGCTTGGTCTATGCCGATGAAGTTTACAACAAATTTATTAAACACCCGGAAAGCGATCATGTCTTTCAACTAAACGGCCCGGGACTTTCCATCGCTGGTATGGTACTTAAACCTTGGCATGAGCGCACACAAACAGCAACCGAACTACAACCCCTCATTCAACAAGAAATGAATGAAATAGCCGGCGTTCGTGTCGCCGCATTTCAACCACCGCCCTTACCGGGCAGTAGCGGGCTACCTGTCCAATTTGTGATTGGCACCACCGAATCGTTTGACCAATTAAACACCGTAACCCAACAGTTTATGCAAGAAGCACAAAAAAGCGGCATGTTTATCTTTCTTGATAAAGACTTAAAAGTTGATCAACCCCAATCACAAGTTGACATTGATCGTAATAAAACCGCTCTGCTAGGACTCAGTATGCAGGATGTTGGCTCATCTTTGGCCTCTATTTTAGGTGGCGGTTATGTCAATTATTTCAGTATGACCGGGCGATCCTACCGCGTCATTCCGCAAGCGCAACAAACCTCAAGACTCAATGCCGACCAATTACTTAACTTCTACATTCGTGCAGCAGACGGCGCAACCGTTCCTCTATCCACCATTGCGACAATCAGCACCAAAACCGTACCGCAATCACTTAATCATTTTCAGCAACTCAACGCCGCCATCATTTCTGGCGTCCCTTTTCCAGGTGTAACCGTTGGCGATGCCCTTAATACCTTAAAAACAATCGCTGCCAAGACATTGCCCCCTGCTTACACGGTTGATTATGGCGGACAATCCAGGCAACTGGAACAAGAATCCAGTAGCTTTATTTTTACCTTCGGCTTTGCTTTAATCATTATTTTTTTAGCATTGGCCGCACAATTTGAGAGCTTCCGGGACCCACTGATCATTTTGGTATCCGTCCCCATGTCTATCGCCGGCGCATTGATATTTATTGCCTTGGGTATTGGTGGAGCCACTTTAAATATCTATACCGAAGTTGGTTTGGTTACCCTGATGGGCTTAATCAGTAAACATGGCATCCTGATCGTCGAATTTGCCAATAACAAACAAAAAGAAGGCTTAACCAAACGCGAGGCGATAGAAAGTGCCGCCGCTATAAGATTACGTCCTATTTTAATGACCACCGCCGCCATGGTCCTAGGCGTTTTACCGTTAATCTTTGCTACAGGTGCGGGCGCGGTATCGCGTTTTAACATCGGCTTGGTTATAGCCACCGGTATAGCAATCGGTACTTTATTTACCTTATTTGTAGTACCTGCCGTTTATTTATTAATAGGACAGAATCACCCCAAGGAAATAAAAAACCCTGAATAGCATTTCCAAAGACGACATCTTTGAAATGCAATTACTCAAAACTGGAAGAATTGTATTGGCTATATTATCTATGTAAATGAAAAGTTGATAGCTTGAATTTACAACGAGCGTGTAAATACTGACAGCCTTGATGTTTTATGCATGACTAGAAACCATGAATATATTCGCGAATCTCGCCGATTTCCTTCTCCAACCCATAGCATGGGTCCACTGGTGACACCCAGATTTATAACGTGGCATTTCGTTAGCAGAGAGTTAAACCCGTTCAGTCCTTTTTCGTTTTTGCAGTAGCAGCTACCGCAATATATCTTTCTGCTTTGTTGTCCCACTGAAAACCTTTTTTCCATTTGCTGTCTTGCGTTTTAATTTGAATATCATAATAACCCTGAGTCTTGCTCGGCAAGAAGGAAAGCACGTTCTGACCTTCATAGAGCTCATGATCACGGGTTCCATCATTGTGCCAATAGCCTGCGAGATCCTGATAATAATAAATGGGTTCTGAAAGAATATTGATTAGCTGTGTGCCATCGATCTTAAACAACGAAAGTGCTTCAAAATAACCTGAGCCACCGGCATAACCCTCATTCCAACCCAAACGCAAACCGATTGCTGTATCGGTATCGGTAAGTTTGAAGAGAGCAAAATCCAAACGCATATACTCTTCAGGCATAAGATTAATTTCATCACCCTCATCAACATCCTGAGATGGCCCTTCCAATTGGCTTGATTTCCAGCTAGTTTTTATATCTAGAGGCTTTCCGTAACTGGCAATTAAAGCAGGTTTTATTGCATCGGCTTTGTATTCCAATACCCCTAAATAGACTGATTGATCAACATACTGTATTCCGTTTTTTTGGTTGGGATCGTAGTCTCTTTTACAAGCAGGCTCTTTATTGTAGTCTTTGTCGCTATCAAATACGGCTTTGGTTTTTGCAAAACACGCTATTGCAACAAAGCTGTTAGGGCGATAGGGCCATGCTTTGGCACCGACCAATGTGGCAAGCCCCAAGTCTTCTGTGGGTGCAATCAAAGCAACAATTTCTTTAGCCGTAAGTCCTGTGGGAAGCAAAGCTCCAAATCCATCCGGCTTGGCGGTACCGCTCATCTGTTCATTATATTGTTGTAAACCCGCTTTACTCTTGATCTGCTTTGAGACTTGATCAACAGAAGATACCTGCTTGGGCGGTTTCGCAGTCACCAATAATGACACAATAAAAAGCACCAATCCTATTACCATAATTCTTTTTTTCACTTGAACCACCTGTTATTATGAAGCCGATCAAACATCAATTTGTGTAACCGAGCAACTCAAAACCTTACGGTAAAAGACCCATAAACACCGGAATAGCCCTCTCTTAATTGCGTATCTATTTTACCGATGAGTACAATTTCTTCTCTTAAGTCCAGCTTTAGCTCCCCGCCAACATTGAAACTATTAACCGCAGGTTTAGCACCATTAACGCTAAAGGCCGCGCCGCCGCCATTAAAATTAGAAGTTACAGTGAAAGGGTCTCCGAAGAAATCATAGTACCATTTACTATGCAGCTCTGGCGTTACTTTGCCCCATTGCGAACTCAAAGTAGTGGTTATCCTCCCACCTAAACCGGACTGCAATTGATTGTAGTTCTGGGTGCCGGAATTTAAACTTAACGCGCCGGCCCCGGTTTCGCCATAGCTATTAATATGCAGATTATTATATTGAAGCGACACCAACGGAGTCATTTCAATAGCCTCTATAAACTTGAACGCATAACCACCACCCAAATATGCGCCATATTGCTGACCATCATAGGAGCCGTTGGCTGTTCTCAAGAGGGCGTCACCGACATTGATGTTGCGCCGACCGACATACCAGTTATAGGCAAAAGACACGGCAGTATTGATAAAGAACGGTTTTTTCTGATCTTGATAACCGCCATAAAGCGTCGTCTGGGCACTATTGATGGTGGTATTAGCGCTATTGGCATCGGAATTAACATTCCCGTAAGCATAACCACCACTGACGCCAAGAGTGATGGCACTGCTAATCCGACGATCAACACCCAACGCCGTACCGGCATTCCAGGCGTTATAGCCCGCGATACCACCACGCATTCCTTGCGTCAAATAACTACCATAACCCTTGGTCCAAAGGCCATCCAACTTATTCGACTTTCCGCTGGAAACGCCTGACCTTACTGAATATGCGGATTGTTCCTCCTTATGCGCTTTTTCCACTCGGTCAACTGAGGCACCGGTAAAATTATTGAGCATAGCCCGGTTGGTGTTGATCACGCCGGCATCAACCTCAGGAATCAAGGTATCAAGTGCAGCGGCCGTTTGAGCTTTACTTAAACCCTCCATCGTATTCAATACATTTGACATCTCGACTGACGGATTATGGATATTATCCAAATCGGTGCCGACAGCATAGGCATTGGCATCGCCGGGCTTGGCGTCACTAGCAAAGCCCTTAGCAGCCCGACTGGATGTCAATATAAGCTCATCGCCGATAGTAGTCGCAGCAAAGGTCACCCTATTGCTGCCAGAAATAAAAATATCCGGACTGGCTATACTTGAACCACCAGCCCCTTGTATTATTTTATAGGCCGTGTTGTTAGATACATAACTCGAAACATCCAAGGCCAGTTTATAACCAGCTCTAGCAACAGCCGTTCCCTTAGTAACAATTGAACCATTACTGACACTGCTTACAGCGACCTGAAGTGTCGAATTTGAGTTTTGCGTATAATCGCCAGCAATATTCAAAGCAGTTAAACCGATATCCAGCGTAGCATTATTGCTAATGGCTCCTGCGCCTAAAGCACCACCATTAGCAACTCGCATAATGCCCTCACTAATTGAAGTGCCGCCATTAAAACTGCTGCTACCTGTAAAAACTTGAGTACCAGCACCCATCTTGCTTAGGGCACCACCAACACCAGAAATTGCGCCCGCATAAACGACAGGATTTAAATTATTACTGTCAACCGTTAGGGTATTAGCACCGAGATTAACATTACCTCCCGTCACGCCACCACCAGCAATGGAACCAATCTGTGTATTACCAGTCATGTATAAAGTTGTGTCCCTCGCATTTGCTAAAGTTCCGGCCCCGAGGACACTACCCTTGCTTAAATACAACGCCCCACCATTTACTGTAAATGGCCCGTTTGTCATGACCCTGCCGCTAACACTTCCCGCGTTAACGGCAAGAGCATCCCTACCTGTACCAAGATCGATATTGCCAGAGATGAAACCACCGTTAACCGTTAACGTATCATTCCCTGCACCGGTTTTTAAAGCATAACCACTGCCACTACCGATAATAATGCCCGTGTTGGTGATGTCTGTATTGCCCGCCAAAACTTGGATGGCTGTACCATTAACACCTGGACCGGTAATCGTACCTGAGTTGTTGAGCACATTTTTCACGCCTGCCCCAAAACCAACCGACTCCCCTTTAAAAAGCAGAGCACTATTTTCCGAACCTGCGTTATTAAATTTTTTGGTATCCGGATTGGCCGTGATGTTTCCGGCGTTAGTAACGATATAGTTCTGCGAATCAACCAAAACACCCTGCCCATGACTAATGCTTCCGTTAGATTCAATCGTGATCGTATTCGGATTACCAGCATCGAGTTTAGTGCCGGTTTGAAAACTAGCTCCTGCCCACAAGGTATTGGCAGAACCGGTCACTTTAAAACTGGCAAAGCCGTTACCGTATTGTGAACCCGCTGCATCAGTAAGAATAACTCCGTTGTTACGCGTATAGAGATAAGACTCCGTTGCATAAATGCCAACAACTTTTACTTTACCTGACTCATCAGTGCCGGAGGGGGTCTTTGTTTTATCACTACTGCCTGTGTTTCCAAGCAATGTAAACTCAGACAAACCTTGGATATCAGTCAACTTAGCGGGAGGATTAGCCGTTTGCCCCCAATAATAGGTATAGCCCATCTGGGGCCAGGGAAACAAGCTTACGTCATAAGCCTTTCCCGCCCAATCCCGATAAGCCGCCTTATAATTACTAAATATCTTAACCGCTGCAGGATCGGTGTCAGAGCCAATACCTGCTGCTGCAGGACCGACAGGAAAAGAAGCATTTGTCCCAAAATCTTCCGCAATTGTGCTTATCAAAGTAGGATCTGGATTACGCACTGGGCGTAAAAGGTAAGGATTGTTGCCGGCATTACCGACGACCACACCCATTTCGAAAATAGTATCGTGACTGCCTTTGGTATTCATACCCAAACCGCGTTCAATTCCCTTAATGACCGTACTTCCAGTCAAGCCTTGATCGGCTATAAAATGGGTCATTTCGTTACCGGTTGTAACCCACGCACTCAAGGAATTTAAAGGGGAACGCTCAAAGATAGCGTAGTTACTTCCAGCAGTAACAATAGGACTGCCAAATGCCCCGTTATAGGCTCCACTCACGCTAGCAGTTCGGACGATTAATTGATTGTTAGCCGTATCGCCATAATATTGCAAGCCATATGAATTGATACCCACGGAGGCAGCTTCGGATACTTTGACCATACTAGCATTCGTCGCAATCCACCCCCCTGGGTTATCCGCGTGATCTTTGGCATTCACAATCGACTGGAGATATGTCTCTGTATCGGCAACAACAGGAGCCACCAGAAAAGTTAAAGAATGAATGACCAGCAATAAGAAATGATTTTTAAGTTTCATTACACAGCTCACATGTGTAAATTAAAAATCATTTCAATAACCGTTGCACTTAATCACCAAACGCTTTCATGCTTATATTTGCCTTTTCATATCCCTTTAATTTAGTAAGATCATTCCAAGTTCCATAAGGCCTAAATAAAAAGCTTTGGCCTGCATAAGCATTAGCAGCACTACTATAATTTGCTTGAGGCAACTCTATGGGAACTGGATTCTTATCACCTGGGGTCGTTAGTGTCATAACAATGGAAAATCGCTTACCGCCGGTAACTGCCGGAGGAACAGTATCTGTCGCATAAGTAGGAATGGTATTATAACCAGGCCTGACGATTGTTCCATTTAAGGTCTTAACTAACGTACCGGTCTCGGGTTTATTAGCAACGACATCTTTGTAAATGGAAAGTTGATAGCTTGAATTTGGAACGGGCGTATAAATACTGACAGCCTTGATGTTTGTTGCATTACTAGAAGCCATGAATATATTGGCAAATTTTGCCGAACTCCTCCTCCAACCCATAGAAGTAACCCAACCCAAAGGATCATACTCATAAGCATGATTATATTTAGTGGTCACTTCTGCGTTATAGAATAACGCCCCTATTTGTAAAGACTTATCATAATAAGACATATAAAAGTAACCGGCTTTTCCCCAAGTGGAACCCCAACTATTTTTTACAAGAAAAGCGCCATTTCCCGGAGGCTGCACATTAAATTTGGTCTTACTATAATTATCGTCCCAACCAATAATGGCAACCGCATGATTCTCCCCTGCCATAGTCGTATAGTAATACGCAGCATTGGCTTTATTATAGTCAGAATCATCCCATTTAAACATAACATAAACAGCGCCATATGTCTGAATAGCTGTTTTAACCGTCGTATTATAATCTTTACCGGGCGCGGCTCGATCCGGAATAAACCATACATTTTGCACATGCTTGTTAACGGCAACACCGGGAGTTGCCATACTGACATAAGGATAAGGCACATCCTCGTCATCAACAGGACCACTCCATCTGGCGAGATAGGCCGTTGCCATTATAAAATTACCACCCATGCATTCTCTGTAATCAAAACCATGATACTGATTTAAGTCCGCTTCCGAAAAATTAAACGTTTGTCTGGCCCCCCCTTTATATTTAAGAAAAGATTCCAGTGAAGCATAAGAAGCAAAAGCCCAGCAAGAACCACACGGACCTTGATTTTTAACAGACGTAACCCCACCCAATTTGCGTAAATCAAAGGTTGCAGGCAATACTTTAGTACTCAATGTAGTACTCAATTTACCCAAGCTGGTTTTAGATAATACAGACTCTTTTGGGATTTTTATCGGTGGCGGGATATAGCCAAAACCATGACCATCCGCAGTTGGGTTCTGTAAAAAATAGGAACTCGGGTTTTGTGTATATTTAATAAACTCAGGATTTAATGGTGAAGAACTTAGCGCTTCAGCCTGTGCAAAGTTGATTGGAATAATTGTCATAGCAACTGCTATAACCATCGCTTTAGTATTGTTGTTAATAATTTTCATTTTTTTATCCTTATAATTGTATAAACATTAAGATTGGATCATTTACAAAATCTTTGTCTATAGCTTGTCAAACTGACTACGAACGGAGAAAATAAAATTTATTCAACATATAGCCGCTCGTAAAGAATTTTAAAGATTCTCTTACAATGAGTACTAAATACAACGGGTTTGTATTAAAAGTATACAATTTAATAATAGCAAAAATTGCACCATACTCTGCTTTTAGGCGTCACCTCCGGCTTAACTGACTTACTCAATTCATTAATAGCTAGATAAATGGCTGAATTATTTTTATTATGGCTAAATAGACTTTACAAGCAACTACTATAAAAAAAGCTAAATGCTGGTTTATAGGCAGGAAATAAAACCCTATATTAGGTATTAAATACCCCTATTCAACCAATAAATTACTTATAAACTCTGCATAATCATTAAAATCACCGTTAAAAGTAAAGCTATCCAAATTGTAAGGGGCAAAAGTACTTAGACTTTAGCACTGCAGTTATTTTTTTCATGGCTTAAATTTTCTCTTAAAGTACCCGCCTAACCGGGTAAGCCTAATAACGTGCCTGTCATAATAATGTACAAGGTTTTGTTGCTGGCTAACATAGCCATTGATATGACGAAAGGTACGCATCTTTTATCGAATTTTGCGAATGCAGTCTACGCAATAAGCCCTTGTTTTTTATAGAACAATCGCGGGGTTTGTAAAGACATATTAGGTTAGTCAATATTTTCGTAAAATTAATATTTACTAATACTATTACTCGAGAAAACGGGGAAACTTCAGTTTAGTAAAAGTAAAGCCACTGCTTTATCAAGCTAGTGCTTATAGGTATTTATACGTATATATTTTTATTATTTTAAATAATATCATTCACTATAAATTCGTTAGTCACTTATGAACAATAGGTTAGCTAAAATATCACGTGTAACTTTAGAGCCTAAAGTTGATTAGCACGCAATAATAATGCGCCCAACTGGGGTACCTCATGACAAAAACCAATAAAATAACTGAACCTGTTATCTTAGATCTGTTAAAAACCCCGACAGGTATCAAGGGTCTCGACGAAATTACCGGCGGCGGCCTGCCACAAGGTCGCCCGACCCTGATCTGCGGGGGTACCGGCTGCGGCAAAACCTTGCTGGCCATGGAGTTCCTCGTGCGGGGTGCGACGCAATTTGATGAACCCGGCGTGTTCATGTCGTTCGAGGAAAAGTCTGACGAACTGGCAAAAAACTTCGCCTCCTTGGGTTTCGATCTGAATGAACTGGTGCGCCAGAACCGCCTTGCCATTGACTATGTGCATCTGGAGTCGAGCGAGATAGAAGTGGCCGGCGAATACGATCTGGAGGGGCTGTTCCTCCGCCTGGGCTTCGCTATCGACACGATAGGCGCCAAGCGCGTGGCGCTCGACACCATGGAGGCGCTGTTTTCCGGGCTGGCCAATGAGGCCATTTTGCGCTCGGAACTGCGCCGCTTGTTCCGCTTCCTGAAAGACAAAGGCGTTACTGCCATCGTTACCGGCGAACAGGGAGAGCGCACTTTTTCCCGCTTCGGTCTGGAGGAGTATGTCGCCGACTGCGTCATTTTCCTTAACCACACCGTCAGCCAGCAGACAGCCACGCGCCGCATGCGGATTGTCAAGTACCGGGGGTCTGCCCACGGTACCAGCGAATACCCGTTTTTGATTGACCGACATGGCTTCTCGGTCATGCCGCTCTCTTCGATTGGCCTTGACCATACGGTATCTTCTGAGCGGGTATCCAGCGGCATTCCGCGGTTGGACACTATGCTGAGCGGCAAAGGCTACTTCCGGGGCAGCAGCATTTTGGTGACCGGCAGCGCCGGTACCGGCAAGTCCAGTCTGGCTGCGCATTTTGTCGATGCCGCCTGTCGTCGTGGCGAGCGCAGCCTGTATTTCGCCTTCGAGGAGTCGCAAAACCAGATCATCCGCAACATGAAATCCATTGGTATCGATCTGGGCCAATGGGTCGACCTGGGGTTACTCCAGTTTCGAAATGTCCGTACGACCCTGTATGGTTTGGAGATGCATCTGGTCGTTATGCACAGGGCAATTGATGAATTTAATCCTGACATCGTTGTTATCGACCCCATCTCCAACCTGGTGGCGGCAACCACCGAAGCCGAAGCCAAATCAATGCTCTCTCGCTTGATCGATTACCTGAAAATGAAGCAGATTACCGCCTTCTGCACAGATCTGTCGGCGACCAGCATTAGCCTGGAACGCACCGAAGTCGGCATTTCGTCGCTGATGGATACCTGGTTGCTGGTACAAGCCCTGGAAGTGAGCGGCGAACGCAACCGTGGCCTGTATCTACTCAAGTCCCGAGGCATGGCGCATTCCAATCAGGTCAGGGAGTTTATCCTCAGTGATACCGGCGCGCAACTGCGGGATGTCTACATTGGCTCTGGCGGCGTATTAACCGGCTCGGCCAGGATGGCCCAGGAAGCACTGGATAAAGCGGTGTCCCTGGAATGCCTGGACGACATCGAACGTAAGCAGCGCGAGATCGAACGCAAGAAAATCGCCATTGAAGCACAGATTACCGTGTTGCATGCCCAATTCGAAACCGAAAAAGAGAATTTGGAGCAGCTCATCAAGGGGAGATTACAGCGGGAAAAAACGCTTGTCGCCGATGATCTGCTCATGTCTAAAGCGCGGCAGGCTGACGAATGACGGCCAGTCTGTCTGTCTGTCTGCGTATGAAAAACGCTTACCCATTGTGGAGACAGTAAATTATGAACGCAGAGAACAGCGCAACGACCGGGCCGACCGGAACCGGGGGAGACAAATGGCTGCTCAGGCTTTATGTCGCCGGGCAAACACCCAAAGCCCTCACCGCTTATGCCAATTTGAAAAAGATTTGTGAAGAGTATATGGGTGGAAATTACGAGATTGAAGTGATTGACCTACTGGTTAACCCAACCCTGGCCAAGGATGACCAGATTCTGGCCTTGCCGACGCTGGTGCGCAAACTCCCTGAACCGGTGAAAAAAATCATCGGCGACCTGTCCAATATTGAAAAGGTGCTGGTCGGTCTGGATATAAGGGCTGTCCTTTAAAACGATTCCATTTGGGATGCAACGATGAGCAAGACAACTGACAATGAAACCCTACCGATCCAGGATTCTAAGGCCGCCTTTGAACAGGCACTGCAGGAAACGGATCAAGCACACTATCTCCTTAAGCTGTATGTGTCTGGCATGACCACCAATTCGCAACGCGCCATCGAGAATGTGCAAAAGATTTGCGAAGAACACCTGAAAGGGCGCTTTGAGCTTGAGATCATCGACATCTATCAGCAGCCCATTTTCGCCAAAGATGGGCAGATCGTCGCGGTCCCAACGCTGGTCAAGGAACTCCCCCCCCCTTTGCGCAAATTTATCGGCGACCTGTCGCAAACCGAGCGGATACTTGCCGGCCTGGATTTGCGCAAGAAAGAATAGGTTTCCTGATTATTCGATTAGTGGTAAGAGCCGAGCCCTCTCGGCGATTAGACATGAACTTCACCGCCCGGAAATCAAGCCTCCCGCATCGGAAAACAATTAAATGGCAACGGACAATCGAACACGCACGGAACTCTTAAGTGAAATAGAAACCCTCCGGGTTCGCATTGAAGAAACCGAAGACATTCTGCACGCCATTCAGAGTGGTGAAGTGGATGCTCTCGTTATTTCTCGTCCGGAAGGAGAGCAGGTTTTCTCCTTGCGAGGGGTCGATTATCCTTATCGCGTTCTAGTGGAGACGATGAGCGAGGGGGCTGTTTTCCTCACCTCGGATGGTAAGATCGTTTATTGCAACCAAAAAATGGCGGCCATGCTCCAAGTTCTGATGGAAAAGCTCATCGGCTTACCGTTGGCAGACTTTGTGGCGCATCAAGACCAAACGCTGTTCACCGGCTGGTTGAAAAACCACAACTTCGAAGATAATCAGGGTGAAATCACCCTGATTACCAGAACGGGAAACGAGCTGTCGGTAATGACTTCCTGTCGCGTTATCGACCTGGCAGGCAAGCCGGGGGTGAGCATGATAGTCACCGACATAACCGAACGAAAAAAAATGGAGGACGTTACCAAGAGTGCCTTTCAATATGCCCGCAGCTTGATTGAGGCTAGTCTAGACCCTTTGTTGACGATCAGCACCGACGGCAAGGTCATGGACGTGAATCAATCCACCATCGCGGTGACCGGAATGAGCCGAGACCAACTTATCGGCAGTGATTTCTTTGCTTACTTTACCGAACCGGATTTAGCCCGGACAGGCTATCAGTTGGTCTTCTCACAAGGCACTGTCACCGATTATCCGCTGGCTATCCGCCATGTCTCCGGCAAGGTGACGGATGTATTGTACAACGCCAGTGTTTACCGCAATCCGCAAGGCGAAATCGCCGGGGTGTTTGCGGCGGCGCGAGATGTGACTGACCGCAAGCTGGCAGAACAGCAGTTGATAAGCAATTTGCACTATACCCGGAGCTTGATTGAGGCAAGCCTGGATCTTATGGTGACGCTGAGTGTCGAGGGTAACATCATATCCGTCAACAAGGCGGCAGAGCAGATGACTGGCGTAACCCGCGCCCAGTTAGTCGGCAGCGATTTCTCTCGCTATTTTGTCGAGCCTGAGAAGCTGCTCGCCGTTCACCAAGAAGCATTAACCCACGGGTTTGTCGTCGAATATCCGCTCACTATCAAGCAAGAATCAGAAGCTGTTTTCGACGTACTCTATAACGTCAGCCCCTACCGAAACCAAAGCGGTGCAATCGAAGGTTTACTGGGGGTCGCACGAAATGTTACCGAGCGCAATAAAGCTGAAGAAAAACTCCGTCTCGCCGCCAGTGTCTTTGCCCATGCCTGGGAAGGCATTTTAATTACCACCACTGACGGCACAATTGTCAATGTCAATGAAGCGTTCACTCGTGTCACTAGTTACGGTCTTGAAGAAGTACTCGGTCAGAATCCGCACATTCTCAGTTCAGGCCGTCAGGGCAACGACTTCTACGCTGAGCTGTGGAACAGTTTGAGTGAGAAAGGCCATTGGTATGGCGAAGTCTGGAACCGGCGCAAGAACGGTGAAGTGTATGCCGTGATGGAAAACATCAGCGTGGTACGCGATGCCCAAGGTAAAGCCAGTCATTACATAGCCATGATCTCCGATATCACCTTGCTCAAGGAGCACCAAAGCGAATTGGAACACATCGCTCACTACGATGCGCTGACCACTCTGCCCAATCGTGTCCTGTTGGCCGACCGCCTGCGTCAGGGCATGCTTCAAACCAAGCGCCAGGAGCACAAACTGGCCGTGGTATTTATTGATCTGGACGGCTTCAAGACCATTAACGATAACTACGGGCATAAAGCTGGCGACCAGTTGCTGATTAAAGCGACTGAGCACATGCAGCAAGTCCTGCGCGAGGGTGATACCCTCGCCCGAGTAGGCGGTGACGAGTTTGTCGCCGTGCTGCTGGATCAGCCCTCTATGGCTGGCTGTGTGCCCTTACTTAACCGCCTGCTTGCGGCTGCGGCCAGACCTGTGCAGTTTGGCAAGCTCAGTCTCCAGGTCTCAGCGAGTCTTGGGATAACTTTCTACCCGCAGGAAGATGCCATTGATGCGGAGCAACTGCTCCGTCAGGCCGACCAGTCCATGTACCAGGCCAAGCAAGGCGGCAAGAATTGTTACCACTTTTTTAACCTCGAGCTTGATCGAAACCTCCGTGGCCGTTACGAGAGTCTGGGGCGGATTCGTCGCGCTCTGGACGACGGCGAATTCGTGCTGTTTTATCAACCCAAGGTGAACATGCGTACCGGCGCCATCGTCGGTGCCGAAGCCTTGATCCGCTGGCAACACCCGGAAAGAAAACTGCTCCTGCCAGGCGAATTCCTGCCGGTGATTGAGGATCATCCGCTGGCCGAAGATATCGGCGAATGGGTGATCGATACAGCCCTTGCCCAGATGGATGCATGGCAGGCTGCCGGACTGGATATCCCGATCAGTGTCAATGTGGGTGCCCGTCAATTACAGCAAGTCAACTTCATCGAAAACTTGAAGGAGGCGCTGGCAGCGCATCCCGGCATCAGTCCAGGTCATTTGCAATTAGAAGTACTCGAAACCAGTGCACTGGAACTGGCCGGAGCCGCTCAAATCATTAAGACATGTCGGGAGCTTGGCGTGATGTTTGCTCTGGATGACTTTGGCACGGGCTATTCCTCGCTGACTTATTTAAAACGCCTGCCCGTCACCGAGATCAAGATTGACCAAAGCTTCGTGCACAACATGCTTGATGATCCCGATGACCTGTCTATTCTTGAGGGCGTTCTCAGTTTGGCCAACGCCTTTCGCCTCCAGACTATCGCCGAAGGAGTGGAGCAGATCGAACATGGCACCGTGCTGTTGCAAATCGGCTGTGATCTGGCACAAGGCTATGGCATTGCCCGTCCTATGCCTGCACATCTGTTGCCAGGTTGGTCGGCAGCTTGGCGGGCTGATCAAGCCTGGACTGAGTCGCCTACTTACAGCCACGACGTATTGCCACTGATTTTTACAGGCGTTGAGCACAGAGCGTGGGGGATAGACCTCAAAAGTTACCTCAAGGGCGAGTCTGAAGCCCCGCCAACCCGAAATAACCTCCCGTTTTGTCGCTTTTGTCGCTTGCTGGAAACCAATACGTTGAGCCGTTTTAGTTCGCAACCCGATTTTCAGGATATTAGGTCCTCACACCTACAAATGCATACCTTGGCAAAAGAGCTCTGTGAGCTTTATGACTCTGGCCGCAACACCCAGGCGATGGTAAAGCTGACAGCATTCTATGACCTACAGGATATCTTGCAGGAACACTTGAAGGAATTGGTTCAAGAATACCGGCAATAGCTGGATGAAGTTGAGGATAGAAAGTAAGATCTAACAATACGCCACACGATTACGCCTCAGCGCATGCTAATTTATGTGCCAAAGATTTATTTTTCGGCGGGCGTTGGTATTCGGTTTTTTGTCGACTATAGTTTTTCTAAAGAGCTACCCGAGATTCGCTTAAGGCCATTGAGGATATAGTCTAAGGTTTAGTGTATGAACCGCTAGGTTTTGCAATTGACAACACGGCAACTGGCTCTATTCGTCAAGTTTATTGGTATGCCGATTGGGGTGTTTACTCTGTTCAGCTAGGTTACTGGCACCCCCACTAAGGTTATTGCTCTGATCGTTAAGGTTATTGACCTGCTCGTCAAGGTTACTGCTACCTCCGTTGAGGTTTTTGCTCTGGTTGGCTGGGTTTTATGAATGTCCGCTCAGGTTGCCCATAAAGGTATGACCACTCCCAGCGCAGGTTCAGGAATGGCAACAGAGATACTGAAGCTTACCATCGTGCGCTGACAAGGCTCAGTCGCTTGACGGAGAAACCGAATCGAGGTGCAGCAGGTCTCAGTAGAGGTGCTAAAGGTACTAGTAACCGGTCTTTTTTTGGAGCATTCGTTTTAAGGATAATCATGTTACGTGTTAAACCGCCTGTTTGCTTTTTGATAACAGGCCTTGATCATCTGACTTTTTCTTTAGGAGTATCTCATCATGGCTAATCAACCTTATTTTCCCAGTTCTGATGCTGAGCGTGTGATTTGGCTCAGTAATTTTCGCACCAAACCTCCCTTGCATGCGGGTTATTGAGCTATAAGCCTATGATAATATTAGCATCCCGTAGATAGTTAAGTCCACTCATCACGTAGTGCCCTTTGTATTATTAATGGGGCTTTATTTTTAAAACAAGCTATTTCAGGCAAATCGTCAACACAGTCTGTCAATAATCCGGAGTCTTTTTTTTGCGTTATATAAAGATTGATAAGTCGCTTAATTATTTCACCGGGCGAACTTTGCTCTTGTTTAGCAACAGCGTCTAATGTCATTTCTAATTCTGGTTCTGGTTCTAGGTCGATAGATATCATAAAAATTCCAGATTGAATTTTGAAGCACTATAAAAGTATACATTATAATGTGTAAAAGCTCAGAGTTGCCCAACAAGTGCCATAAATGTCGGGCACAAGAACAGTGCCCGACCTACATTGATTTTCCGCATTTTTGACCACTCAAAGTATAACCATATATTTTTATAGTTTCAAAACTCACAATACTTGTTAGGTAAATAAAATGATACATTTTGTTACATAGCATAACGACAGGCACAAAAAAGCCCCAGTTAAGAGGCTTGATTTATTCTGATATTGCCAATGGCCTTAATAACTAAAACTTATAGTTAACCCCGATCTTGGCAGTGGAGATGCCACTCGTGGTTTGTGTGGTTTCCATGCTTCCACTCCCTGCTTGCATAATGGTCGATAGTATTTGTATATCAACAGCAGTTACTTGCATTATTTTGGCTTGCCGATCAGGTGGTTCTATCAAAACTTATAACTGATTGCTGCTCGCAATGTATTATTCGACAAGTTAAGCTGACGATTCTGCCAGAAGTCACCAGGCGTTATCTGAACACTACCATAGTCGTCATAAATGTATTCAGCTCTTACTAGAAGATTGTTTTTAATAGCGTACTCTGCTCCTCCACCAATGCTACCTCCAACTAGAGTTTGAGATGCTTCCTCAGTAATAGCTCCATCTGATGGGTAATAGCCTTCTAGATTTAATTTGGTCGAAGTCACTGCAAGTCCACCCGCCACAAAAACAAGCATTGGTCCTGATGCATAACCTATACGACCTCTGACGTGCCCGTTTATATCTTGTGATAGTTTATTTGAAGTGTATCCATCAATATTTGTTCTGACTGCACTGCCACTAGTAACATTCGAACTAGCGTTCATCCAGCCGACATCACCCTCCAAACCTAAAGCTAACCAGTTTATTTGGTGAGTGTATCCCAATAAAAGACCACCGATAGCACTTGATCCATTTAGATTTGAATTCCATGCAACATGATATGGAGGCGGCCCTGGATAGGGATTAAGCGTGAGATCGCCAGCCTGCATTAACCCACCAACATGAGCACCAACATAGGCTCCCGTCCAACTAAACTCTTTGGATGGAGTATTGGTAATTGATGGTGTATCCGCTAAACCAGCATCAGAGAGTGAAATCAAACAAAGGGATAAAGTGAATAATTTAATTTTCATAGGGTAAGTTCGGTTAGGTTCCTAATGTTACTCCACAATAATACGCATAGCTACTTATACTTAGTGTGGCCAAAAATATGTAAAATCAATGAGTTACAAGCCAGCGCGATAAATGCGCAATGCTGTGTGACTTAACGTATTGCCTTTTATTCGGCGATCATAGCCAAGGCCAAGGCTTCGGCGACTTTTATACCATCAACAGCTGCTGACAAAATTCCGCCGGCATAACCCGCACCTTCTCCAGCGGGATAAAGCCCTTTTGTATTAATGCTTTGATAAAATTCATTACGCTTGATACGAATGGGTGAGGAGGTACGCGTTTCAACACCGGTTAACACTGCATCCGCCATGGCAAACCCTTTAATCTTTTTATCAAAAGCAGGTAACGCTTCCCGTATTGCCTCTATTGCATAAGCGGGCAAGGCTGAACTTAAATCACCTAAATGTACGCCCGGCGTATAAGAAGGCTGCACCGAACCAAAGGCTGTAGAAGCTTTATTGGCAATAAAATCGCCGACCAATTGTCCCGGTGCTTGGTAGGTTTCTCCGCCTAAGTGATAAGCGTGCGCTTCCAGTTTGCGCTGAAAATCAATGCCGGCCAAGGGACTGCCCGGAAAATCTTCGGGCGTAATACCCACCACGATAGCGCTGTTGGCGTTACGTTCGTTACGTGAGTATTGGCTCATGCCATTGGTTACAACGTGTCCGGCCTCAGAAGTCGCAGCAACAACTGTGCCCCCGGGGCACATACAAAAGCTGTAAACGGCACGGCCATTTTTACAGTGATGCACAAGCTTATAATCTGCCGCACCCAGTAAAGGATTGCCGGCGCTATTGCCAAAACGGCATTTATCAATCAATGATTGGGGGTGTTCAATTCTAAAGCCGACAGAAAAAGGCTTGGCTTCTATATAGACGCCTTTTTCATAGAGCATGTTAAAGGTATCACGTGCACTATGCCCGACCGCCAACACCACGTGATTAGTTAGGATAGTTTCTCCACTGGCCAAGGTGACACCACACACTTTTTCGTTTTCAATTTCGAGGCTATCGACCCGACTTTGAAAGCGGATTTGTCCTCCTAAAGATTCGATGGTGGCACGCATTTGTTCGACCATCGTCACTAATTTAAAAGTGCCTATATGGGGCTTACTGACGTGTAAAATTTCAGCGGGTGCACCGGCTTTTACAAATTCAGTCAGGACTTTACGGCCATAATGGTTGGGGTCTTTGATTTGGGTATACAGCTTGCCATCAGAAAAAGTTCCAGCACCGCCCTCACCAAACTGTACATTGGATTCTGGATTAAAAATGCCTTTGCGCCACAAACCAAAGGTATCTTTAGTGCGTTCGCGGACTTCTTTGCCACGCTCTAAAATAATGGGTTTAAAACCCATCTGTGCCAATAGCAAACCGGCAAATAGGCCACAAGGACCGGTGCCTATGACTATTGGCCGATGATTTAATTCTTTTGGGGCTTGGGCTACAAATTGGTAGCTTGTATCCGGAGTTAAGGTGATCTGCGGATCATCTTGCAGCCTTGCCATGATGTCGTGTTCATTTTTTGTTTCTACGTCAAGGGTATAGACCAAACTGATCGCATCGCGCTTTCTTGCATCATGGCCTTGCCGAAAGATCGTATAGCTCACAAGTGCTTCTGAACCAATGCCCAAGCGATTGATGATGGCGGTTTTGAGTGCGCTTTCCTGATGATCCAAAGGTAGCTTAAGTTCGGTAATTCTTAACATGTTTAATCGTCCAATAAAGCCAGCTTACAGCTTTGTCTTTCCTGTTTTATGCAATGGACTTATTTTACCTTAATGACAGATTTGTTGTTAGTGGCGCTGGTCTAGACTGTTATTTACATTTTCTATAGCGCTACATTTACTTTTTATGAATATAATTAGTCTCTTTATAAAAAAGAACCGTTAGGTATAACAATAATAACCAGGCTTGACGTGTTTAATAACAATAATATGAGGACTAATCCAATGAAAAAATCAAGATTACTGGCTACACTTTTTATTAGTTGTTTTTTTAATGCCACTGCAAGTAATGCTGTTGATCATAGTGCCCATGGTGGCGGCAGTGGAGGTCCTGGCGGTAGTAGCGGTAGCTCTGCCCGTACTTGTGAAAAAGCACGTCTGGGTAAATTTATGCCGGCACATTTGGAAACGGTCATGCCGGGGGCTGAGTTTTCATTTTTTGCTTACAATATTGATAATCCCCAGCAAATTTCTGTAACTGTTAAAAATGAACCCGTTGCCATCACGAGCGAGTTTATTGATCCTTATTATCTGATTAAAGCTAAATTACCCCCGGCTTTAGTTAACACAGCCGCTAGAATTAATATTAAAGTGACAGCAAAATCGTCTCATTGTGAAGCTGAAGATGGTTGGTTATTGAAAATAGCCGATAAATAACGCATTCATAGCATCAAAAACTATCAACTGCACTATAATCAATCTTGTGCAGTTGGTAATACTGCGAAAACCTTTTATATCAGCAATGGTTTAACTTAAATTTATGTCAGAAAATAACTCCATTAAAAAATGTGCCGCCTTTTGTTTGGCTTTACGTTTTGATATTAATGAGCTGGCAGCCTTGCTATCAGAAACAACGCTGATACGAATTATTAAAGGCGCCTTACTGATTGAAGATGGGCAATCTTGGTCGATAGTCTTTGCTTATGGCGCTGTTGTGCATTGGAATGTCAGTGCCGAAGAGCAAGCCAAATTGCATCAGTTATTATTGGATCATGCCGAAAATCCTTTGACGACCATTGAAGAAGACTATTTTACCTTTACACTTAACTGCCCCACCACCCGCATTATTGAAGATCATATTGAAATAGAATCGTCTGATCCTATTTTAATCTTTGCCTTATCACAAGGTATGGCTCAATCCATTAAACTGGCTTCTTTTGAAACCAATGCTATAACAACTATTAACAATACTAATTACATTCCAAAATCGTTGGCCGAAAATGGTCGTATCAAATTAAGTCGTCACAAAATAGCCAAAATTCGCGGACAGTTGTTCTTAACCAAAAGCGATATTATTTTAAATTATGACTTGCTGGATACGCCGGATTTCTTTTGGGAATACCCGGAATATGAAACCTTTTACAGCATCACTGCCAAGTATTTGGAAATAGCCCCGCGTACTCAAGTTTTATCCAAAAAACTTGAAACCATTCATGAATTGTTTGAAATGTTGGCAGACGAGCAAAAGCATAGGCACTCCACCATACTGGAATGGATCATTATCTGGTTGATTGCTTTTGAAATAGGTATGACCATATTTGATAAAGTATTTTAAAAACACCTAACACCCCTTATCCTAATGCTTAGTTATCGACACTCGTTTCATGCAGGCAATTTTGCTGATGTTTTAAAACATATCGTATTAATTAAAATTCTTGAACATCTGCGCAAAAAAGATAAACCTTTCTGCTGTATTGATACTCACGCCGGTCCCGGTGACTATAAACTGACGAGTGACTACGCTTTAAAAAACAAAGAATTTGAAAATGGCATTGCCCGCTTATGGCAACAAGATAATTTACCCGACAGCGTTGCCGGTTATATCAACGTCATCAAAAGCTTTAACGCAAGCGACGCCTTAAACCGCTATCCGGGTTCGCCTTTAATTATCAGGCATTTTTTGCGCACTCATGACCGCTTGTTTTTACATGAACTGCATTCAACGGAAATTGACTTATTAAAGACAGCCATTGGCAATGATAGACGCATTAAAGTTGCTTATACTGATGGTTTAAAAGCCGTTATCAGTTTATTACCGCCCGTGCAGCATAGAGGCATGGTGCTTATTGATCCCTCTTATGAAATCAAAAGTGATTATCCACTGGTGGTAGATACTTTAATACAAATGTATAAACGCTTTCCTATCGGCACTTATGCACTCTGGTATCCTGTCGTCGATCGCAGTCGTAATCAATATTTAGAAAAAGCCTTAAAAACAAGCGGCATCAAAAATATTCAGTTATTTGAGTTGGGTATAACAGCCGATACCCAAGAACATGGCATGACTGCCAGCGGCATGATTGTGATCAATCCACCTTGGACTTTAGCAACCGAACTGCAGCAGACACTGCCTTGGTTAGCCAGCACATTAGGTCTTGAAGGTGCTGGACATTATCGAATAGAAACATTGGTTAATGAATAAATATCATGATTAATGCTACCATAATCATTTACACAGCTTTCGATAGAAAAGGTTAACACGTTATGAAGAATATTATTGTAATGTCTGGCGATATTGGCAGCGGGAAATCCTCCGTGGCCAGCGCGCTAAAACAATTAACCAATTTCGACATCATTGGCACGGGCACCATACAACGCGCGATTGCCACTAAACGCGGCTTAACAACGCTGGAGCTTAACAAATTCTCTCAAACAGACCGCAGTATTGATGATGAAATCGATTCTTACGTCATTGAACTCGGTAAAACCCAAGATAACTTAATCCTGGATTCCAGATTGGCTTGGCACTTTATTCCAACAGCTTTTAAAGTATTTTTATCTGTTGATCCGGTCGTGGGAGCTAATCGTGTATTTAATGCCGCTAGAAATGATGAAAACAATCCCTCGCTGGATGTTACATTAAAAAATAATTTTAAACGACAATCGATAGAAGATCAGCGCTTTAATCAGCTCTACAATATTCACTTTAGGCGGTATGACAATTATGACTTAATAATTGATACTTCTTATACGTCCCCTGATCGCATTGCAAAAAAAATAAAAGACTGTTTTGATGCTTGGACTCAAGGCCATGCTTTTTCACAATTATGGATAGCACCCAAAAAACTATTGCCTACCAAATTTATCAAAGACATTAACACTGAAACTGAGCTACCGGAAAATCAAGCCGTCAGTGTTTTTGTTTGTAACGGTTTTATCTATATTAATGACGGTCACCAGCAAACGATTAACTCACAGAAAGCAGGCCTTGACCTGATGCCGGCAAATATTTTAACTGAGGATCCCGATACTGAATTAAGCCCCGGGGTTACCGGTCGTCAGCTTGCCAATGAAGTGACCATAGCCATGCTTTATAAATGGGAAGAAGCACTGAATTTTGAATACAATATCTATCCTTAACTATTACCCTTGTTTCTATATGAAACAAGGGTAATTGCTGATTTACGGGTTATTTTTTAGCAGGTTTGCTCACTTCAATGGATACCGCTCGTGTTAAACGCGCCACCACAAAGTCACCTACCTTGATTTGCTCAAGATGTTCTATTTCAGGACCGGCTGTCATTTTTAGCATTCTGCCCTCAGGGCCTTTTAGCGTTACTTCACGGGTTTGGTAATCAATATCGACAATTGAAGCACTCACTTCAACGGCGTCTACCACTTCAATGCTGGGTTTGCTACCTAGGGGCGCACGATCAACTTCTGTTACTCGCTCAGCTGCGGGTTGTTCTTTTTCGGTGACTAATAGCTCAATAGACTCCAGCAAGGTAGTTTTAACCTCGTCGCCAACACGAATCTGTTTAAAGTTACGAACTTCAGGCCCACATTTTACCTTGGCTATTTTTCCATCAGCTGACTGCAGAGTTACTTCCCTTTTTTTCTTGTTAATGGCTTTTACTTTTGCAGTGATAACGATTAATTCACCTTCAATTTCATCCGGTAAATCAGCTTGGCTTACTGGTGCTGAAACGGGGGCTTGAATAACCTCTGTTACAGGGATATCTACAGAAGGCTCTGGTTGATCTTTGTTTTCAGTGCTGGAACAACCGGATAATAATGAAACGGCCACCAATGTAGCGAAACCAATGACTAGCAGGTGTTTTTTGTCTTTCATGTAGATTCCTTGTTGGGTTTAATAATGATTAACTTTGAAAAAAGTATAAGTTGCACAAATTGTGCCTGTGAATACTAACACAAGCCCTGCCAATAAAATGCAAAATGCATTTAAAGTGGGCTTGTATTTTTAAAGTTAATCACTTTGATAATGGTTTAAACTCTGTTCAAGCTATTAAATACCCATCACCCCGTTACTTATTTATTAAGGTTCAAAACCATGAATGATTTTTACAGCCCTGAGCAACAACAACTCCAAGACCAGCACGATACCCGTAAACTGGCTGAACGCTTGCAAGACATCATCGTTGAAGACCAAGTCAGTGATCAGCATCAGCCTTTTATAGAAAGCCGAGATTTTTTCTTTTTAACCACCATAGACCATCGCGGTTACCCTACCTGTTCTTATAAAGGCGGTAACTCCGGAATGGTGAAAGTACTTGACCCACAAACACTGGTTTTTCCCAGTTATGATGGCAATGGTATGTTTTTGTCATTGGGCAATATTCAAGGTAATGCCAAAGTCGGGCTGTTATTTATCGATTTTGAAAATCCACATCGTGTGCGTGTGCATGGCGATGCCAGCATTATGCAAAACGATGCCTTATTAAAAGAGTATCCGGGGGCAGAAATGATTGTGCAGGTAAAAATCAGTGAGATTTTTATTAATTGTCCTCGCTATATCCATAGAATGACCAAACTGGAAACTTCAAAGTACGTTCCTCAAGAGGACAAAGAAACGCCAGCCGCACAGTGGAAACGCATTGATGCCTTGCAAGATGTTCTACCAAGCTGCGACCAAGCTATTGCAGACAGGCTTGGAGGCGTTATAACACCCGAGGAATATGGTGCATTGGTTATGAATGGGAAGGGTTAAATTTAAACTGTGTTAACTTAACCCCGACCTTTTAGTGGTCGGGGTACTGTATCTGGTTAAATTTACCGGCTACGGCTTTTTGAATTTCCGTTAGCGGTTGTTACGGTGGCAGTACCGCCCCCTCTGGAGGCTGAACCCCCATTAGCGGAAGTGGCAGAAGCAGAACCTGCACTCCGGGTAGCTGTTCCGCCATTGGCATTGGTTGCAGTAGCCGAACCATTACCCCAAGAGGCCGAGCCGCCATTAGCGGTGCTTGCAGAACCAGAACCATTATTCCAGGTAGCAGTTCCACCATTAACGGTTGCTGCATAACCATTGGCACCGGGCGCAACATAGACAGCACCGGGAGCGCCAGGTGTGGCATATACCGTTGCGGTTGCCGGCGCTTTATAGACAACAGCAGGTGCGCCTGGTGCCACATAAACAGTCGCTGGCGCAGTCGCCGGAGCGACATAAACCGCTGCAGGAGCAACCGGAGCGACATAAACGACAGGCGGCTTGGGAGCAACATACACTGCTGCGGGCGCAACAAAAGCGACGGGAGGACGAGGAGCAACATAAACCCGTTGAACAGGTGGACGAGCAACCACCACAGCACCACGCTCAGCAACAAAAACTCTTGCCTGGCCAGCCAAGGGTATCAATATTACGGTGGAAAAGCCCACCAATAACAATATTTTTTTCATTAAACCATCCTCATCGATTAATTTGATTGTTGTTTCGCACAATAAGCATCAAGACTGGTTTATTCTGCAAATCAGAACGTGAGAATATCATAAACTAGATCACACAATTGCTATTAAAGTGGTAAAAATTACTACCATTTCCCCAACCATTAAGCACGCTATGAATTGTTTCATAAAAGTGTTGGCGTTGCTTCAGAGAGTATTGATACTCCATGGATTTCCAATCCTTTTATAGCTGTTTTAGGTACATTGGCTTTAAGCCCTGTTTTGCAGAAGCAATATATCGGTAAAATATTTCACTCAAAGTGAATCAAATAATTCCACCATGGCCTATCAAGGCCGCTCAGCATTTCAGCTAACCAAGATCAAATCTTGATGATGGTATCGCTATAGAGCGCCACCAAAGAATCATGAGTCATTAAACGCATCGGCTCTACAAGTGCCTGAGCCACAAGAATACGATCAAAAGGATCTTGATGATGCGGAGGTAAGTTTTC
>Ga0268283_1000263_pt1 | contig 43760 bp, 35 predicted proteins | sample saktaG_13_FD_190140 | JGI IMG/M metagenome (GOLD analysis project Ga0268283, IMG submission 190140) | Saline water microbial communities from Sakinaw Lake, British Columbia, Canada - sak_2013_06_06_36m | ecosystem: Environmental > Aquatic > Non-marine Saline and Alkaline > Saline ...
CGGTGGTCATCGCGTCGAGGAGTGAAGTCATTCCGAAATGTGATACCCAAACCGCAAACCGCTTTTTCGGATCGGACGGCTCTGAAATCTGCCGCCGAACGCCCGACCTCGCTATCAGAATCGGTAGATCTCCTAGATCCGATTCTTCTGTGACCGATGAGACCGGTCACCCGCTCCTCCATGTCTTAAATCGGCGGGGTCACTCGACTTCCCTGTCGAGTTCCAACGATATTATTGACATGCGAAAGCAACTGATCAGAATCTACAAAGCCAATGATTCGATCATTGATACGTTCGGCACCATCAGAAGAAAAGAAAACCAACGCAGGCGGGCCAATCAGACCAAATCTTTTTAAGAGTGCACGGTCTTCCGAAGAATTTTGGGTGATATCTATTTGTAACAAAGCAATCTTTTTAAGTGCTGTTTGTACGTTAGGATCCGAAAAAGTATCACGTTCCATTCGTTTACATTCTACGCACCAATCTGCACGGAAATCCAACAGAATCGGCTTTCCTTTTAGTCTAAGCAATGTTTGGTCTAACTCTTCAGAAGTATGTATAACCTGAAATGAAAGGTCTTTAGTGGAGGATGCAAAGTCATGTTTTAAGGGTTGTAAAAGATCTTTTCCCCCTCCTGCCACACCTACTAAGATTAAAGCACCTTGCAAAACAGTGACCACTCCTAGTCCTTTCCATAAACTTTTCCAGCCGGAGGCACCGGCAGGCAAAGCATCGAGAGCACCTAAATAAACACCCACCACGACGAAAAGAATACCCCAAAGTGCTAAAGACACTGAAGTAGGCAAAACACGTCCCAACATTTCCAGAGCTACCCCTAGGAGTAAAACCCCGAACACTGATTTGATGGTCCCCATCCAAGCACCAGCGCGAGGCAACCACTGTCCACCTGTAGTACCCAAGACAAGTAAAGGAGCACCCATGCCGATACTCATGCAAAACAGAGCCAATCCACTGAGCAAAATATCGCCCGTCTGGCTTAGGTAAAGTAAGGCACCGGCAAGAGGTGGTGCTATGCAAGGCCCGACGACGAGGGCTGACAAGACCCCCATGACTGCTGCACCGACCCAAGTCCCGCCTGTTTGACGGTTCGACAAATTGGTCAGACGAGTTTGTAGACCCGAAGGTATTTGAATCTCGTATAAGCCAAACATCGACAACGCCAAAGCAACGAACACGGCACTAAAGCTAAACAATATCCAAGGAGTTTGAAAAGCTGCTTGGAGATTAGCACCTGCCAATCCCGCAACGATTCCTGCCACAGTGTACGTAACCGACATGGCCAATACATAGGCCAAAGAAAGTGAGAAAGCGCGGGTGGTAGTTAATTGAGTGCCTTGTCCTACAATCAGACTTGAAAGAATCGGCACCATCGGAAAAACACAAGGTGTAAAGGCAAGCAAAAGCCCAACCCCAAAAAACCAAGCCAATACTCCAATCGCATGACCACTGGCCAAATTTTTGGCAACCTGATCTTGGCGCGAAGACACCACTGGGGGCAAAGGACTTGAAGCCGCTAGTTCCCCTAGCTCAGGTAACACAATCTGAGTGGAACGAGAAATCGGAGGATAGCAAAGACGTCCCTCTACACACCCCTGGAACTTAGTTTCCACAGTGATGGTGACTTTTTTTCCCACAAGCCGATCTACAGGGATAGTCACTTCCAAAGGGTTTCGATAGACCTCTACGAGACCTAAGTCTTCATCCTGTTTATTTTCTCCCTTTGGAAAAACAGGGGATCCCAAAGAAACACTAGAGGATGACTCTAAAACTCGAAACCGAATTTTATCTCGATAGAGGTAGTGCCCAGGGACGATCTCCCAATGTGCCAAGAGATGCGTGGCATCTAAAACTTCTAACGAATAGGGAAATGCCACCTCTGGGGCCAACGGCGTTCCAGATTCTCCTTGTGCGAAGAAGCCAGAGGCAGCTCCCCCACCCGCTAAGGTTAGGACAATGGCTAGTAGCCGAAAGAACATGGTTTTTAGTGTTTTTGGCTACGTTCGTATTGCTCGTACCCACGCTCTGCTTGGCTCTTAGCGCGTTGAGCAAGCGTAAGTGCTGATCCAGGATCCGAGCTGGTGAGTGCTTTTTTCGCTTCTGTAATCAATTTTTCGGTATCGCGCCAAAGAAAACCGACCGCACTGGTCTTTTTAGCAGCAGCCTCCGCTTCTGCGATGGCAGAAGTAGGATTTGGTGCAGGAGAGAGTACTGGATCACCTCCGACTGCGGGAAGTGCACACACCAGACCAAATGCAAAAAGTGTCTTATTCATAGATTCTCCTTAAGAAAACTCCCAACTTTAGTCGAGAGTAGCTAAGATCACAATTTTACCTTTCGAATTTCATTGTGTAATTTTCCCCAACTACGCGTCTTCTCCCTACGCAATGCGCTGTATTCTTTGTGCCGATTCGTGTGCCAAGTAAATATTGCTCCGTCTTCCATTGGGTAGTCCAGTGTCCTTTTTACCAGTTCGTGCAACTCTAGCCATCTTTTTATAGAAAGTTCAGAAATTTTTGCCTCTTGCAATTTCTTTCTGAGCGTTTGTGTAAAATTTTCAGTACATACCTCTAACTCTATGTGATCTACCTTGATTTGCACACTTCCCATGCCTATGGGTCTTCCTAAGCCGAGTTTGTGTCCGTATTCTCCTGCATTCCCCGCAAGTCGTTTTGGTTCTAGGACTGCTAACAACGCGCCCAGCTCCCATTCACGCAAGTCTGAAAAACGGATCGTGAATCTAAACTGTGTGCCTGCTTTGCAAATGAAACGGGCGATCGCAGCCTGTTCTGACGTTCTGGCACTTTCATCTGCTGCTCTGATTCTTTCTATGCTGATCTTTTCCGCATTAGCATCATTGGCATCGTCTGCAATTTGATGCCCATAAAATTTACGTCCTGCCAATTCTCCACCCGCGTCTTCCGGTATATCTCCGTAAGTCGCTACTGGTTTTCTCGTATCCTGTTGAAGGTAAAACTCCCACGCGGAAGGTTTAGGGGAACCAAGGATTTTAAGAGGTACACAATACCCTTTCTTCTCTTCTCCAAGAAACTCTGGAATCCCCTGACTGATTGCATGGTTAATCGCAATCCTTCCTGCCATGCGTTCAAATACTCCTTTCCCAATCGGATTTTCATCACTCCGAACGTACCCAAACAACAACCTCGCGCCGGTCAGTTTCTCTGGTGCAGAGTCCGTGACTTCCGATTCTTTTACTTGTTCACAAGGGTTGGGTGTTAAGCACTCGCGCAACTTTTCTTCGTGGGTACGGCGAACAGAGGCGTTGTAAGCCCAACGGTAACGGAAATGATGGCCAAAAGAAACGACTCGGTGGGTATCCACTTCCCATTCTACGTAGATGAGCTGTTTTACTTTCAGTCCACTATTCCCTTTGATAGCTTTTTGAAGTCTTGGTACATCATCCAATTTGGAGCCAAGTGGATGGGCAGTTAGGTGTCCATGTGTATTATCTGCAAGAATGTCTTGGTCGTGCAAATACCGCTCGTAAAGTTTTTTAGAAATACTGGCTTTATAATCACTTTGCTCTGGCACCAGAGCTATTTCATACGTAAATGAGCTTTGACCAAATGCTTTTGCTAGTAAGCCTTCTCCGTCAATTCCCCCCCTGTAAGAAACCAGTTGATAAGGTATTGAAAAGCGAGTCTCTCCGCTGCTCTGTTTACTGATGTGACTTGAATCCTTTTGCCGTCCCTCTTTGATGACTCCTTTAATAACAGTCCCGGCAATAATAATTCCATTTCTTGCATTTTTGCGAATAACATCTACTGCATCTTGGCGAACAAAAATTACCTCTTTATTAAAAACGTCAAGCACCCAGCCACCATCTTTATTAGCAGCCGTGACTAATGCAGGTTTAACGGTATATTTATCTGGATTCTTGCTAAAATCTAAATTAGGACGGTAGGTGTAGTGATGTTCGGCCACTCGTTCCATGGGAGCAGAAAGCAATGCTCCAAGACTATGCCGGATCATCCCTTTTAAGGCACTGCCTGCAATCACCACTTTCCCATCAGGCAATCTCAGTGGCTCCACAATTTTCTTTTTCCCCTCTACATCTTTAAAACCCCAATCTCTTCGTTTTTCTTCGTTGATCTCACCGATTTTATAGTGTGTATTTCCAGGCAATAACGGTGTAAGTGCTGTCAGCGTGCAGCGCATTTCCCCTGAGTACAGCTTTTCTTCACTAAGACCATCGTGCCAAACCGGAGTATCGGTCACCGAGTGTTCTGGATCGACTGGAAAGAAACCATAAGGCATCTTCGCTACAGGTGCTTTTCCTTGAGGCCCTTTCTCTTGGAAAGTGGGAGTTCCAGCTCCCTTTCTAACGCCCACTACTTCTCCGTTTTCAGTCGATATTCGGACACTGAGTCCTTCCCTCGGTTGGATATTTTCTCCTACTGATTTTGCCAATTTTTCAAATTTGATTTGACTAATCGCCCAATTCCCACCGCTTGGTTTTTCTGCAGTAAAACGGATCGTTTCTTTTCCAGCTTTGGAAAGGAAAATTTCTTTAATTTCCGTTTCTATCCGTTCCATACCCGGCCTCTATAGCTAAATCAACGTGAAATAGTAAAAATATAAACTCACCACAAACTCTCAAAAGGCGACCTCACCCCCAACCCCTCTCCCTGCCAGGAGAGGGGAGACAAAAAAAAGTCTCTTCCTTATTCCCCCTCGCCCTTTAGGGAGAGGGGGTTAGGGTTTGTTTCAAGCGTGTCTCTGCACGAATGAATCTCTAAACCGCAGCAGCCTCAACCGAAGTAAAGGCAGGTTTCAAGCGTGTCTCTGCACGAATGAATCTCTAAACCCTAACCCATCTTCACAAAACACTATACAAAACAATCGATTACGAACAAAAACACCTTTTAGCAAAAAGTTGACAAACATACTATGTTTCCCACTTTACCAGAATTTCGGTAAAAACCGCACATTTTCCTAAAAAGTGACCTTCTACACTGAACCCTAACTAGTTTATAGCTAAAATTAAGTAAAAGGGTTATGGCTGTATTTTTTTTTCCTTGACCTCACCCAACCCCTTTCCCTGCCAGGAAGAGGAGACAAAAAAATCTTCTACTTATTCCCCCTCGCCCTTTAGGGAAAGGGGGCTAGGGGGTGAGGTCGCCTTTTGAGAGTTTGTGGTGAGCTTATATTTTTACTATTTCACGTTGATTTAGCTATACCCAAATTACCCAACAGTGCGTAGTCTCCAAGAAACAAGCCGGCCTTGTTGCCGGTACTCGATGGCGCACATTTTTGATATGGATGGTTCTATGTCTAACCCAAAGCGCGCTGGATCGCTTAGCGTCACAACGGGGAACTCATGACGGGTTACGCTAATCTTTTGAGTTTCGGGAAGCTCGAGAAGCTCTTCCTCAACACGAACCCACTTACACCCCTTGTCCGTGGCCACAATGTGGAGGGCTGTCTCGTCCCAGAACAAACGCGCTTCGAGGAGGGGGAGTTCGGCAGGCCACGACGGCACACCGCGAACCAGAGGATGAAAAGCACTGCACCGGCCTGGCAAATTAGAAGAGGGCAAGAAATGGGGATCTGGTTCTGCCCAGGCCAGCTGTAGCCCCTCCAATTTTTCCTGTTGAATGAATTCTGCAATGCTGAGAGAGGATTTTCCGGTCTTGCAGGAAATCCGGCACGGTCGCGGATCGGTCATGTTTCCACCCAATGGTTGATTTTCCAAGGCATCCATCCATGCCCACGCCATTGACCGCCTCCAATGCCCACTTGGCCCCTTTCTGCAAGTGCAAGTACTTGTTTCAGAGCAGCCCTTTCTTCTTCCGTGGTTTTTTCTAGCACCATTTTCCAAAGAAAACGCCCCTGAATCACGGCAACACGGTCGAATTTGGCACTTCCGTAGGTGCTTGCGGTAAATTCGTCTTCGGCGTGGTGTTGAAACCAGGCAAGTTTGATTTCTGGAGCGTCCTTGCTCTTATCCGGAAAAGCATCGGAAATGAGCAGTTTGGCACTGTGTTCGATGGTGCCGAATAGGCGATCTACTAAGTCTTTGCCATTGGTTTTTAATAACCGTGCGAGGGCATGACGCAAAGGACCACGCAGCGTAGAACCTGGGATATAAGGCAGTCGAGATACTTTTCCGTGTTCGTCCTGTTGCTCAAAGGTTACGATCATGAAATCAGGATCAAACGCACTTTCCGTCATGATGTCTGAGGACAGAAAATGTTCATCCCAGGTGGCCAATAGTTCTTCGCTGGCATGCCCACCGATCGACAAACTATCTATCCCATACTCATTGGATCGGACACCTACCTCGATGGAACCGGTGATTTCAACCCAACCAAGAGGATCGGTTGTTGTCTCCTCTACAGATACACCAAGATCCGAAAAAGTTTCTTCCAAATAGGCAGGATAACGATCGGTTTCTTGAGCACAAGGCCACAAGTCTATTTGTTCAGTGGCTAGGGTGTATTCGCGCAAGTTTTCTAATCGCATCCACCCAAGACCGCGCGCCACTTCTTTACCAAGCAAACAACGGCCTGCGCACCAATGGAGGAGGGCTTGACGGGCCAAAGACGCACTCTCTGGATCTCGAAAAGTATCTACTTCGAGAAGAAAAGGCCAACCAGTGCCCGGGGGTAATGTCTCTACATTAAACAATGCGCTGGTGGCAGCTGCACCCGTGCGAGGATCAATGGCCACATGTTGGCGATAGGCCATTTTGCTATTTCGCACAGGGTGGCTATTGAAAAAATGCCAAACGGAAGGTTGACGGTCATCGTGAGTGCCCGAAATTTTGATCGGCACCGTACCCTTCAGCCGTCGCAAGGTAGCGATCAATGCCCCTGCTAGACCGGTGCCACGTAGTGTGGGTCTATTCCGACCATCTCGGCAAAAGGGGCTATCCACGGTAGTATATGGATCATCACTGCCGCCAACGTTCAGAAAGGATTCTTGGCGCAAAATACCTACAAATATTGTGCGGTAAGTGGCCACTATTTCTGCTCCCGTTTCTGCTCCCGTTCAAACAACACCCACCATTGGACGAGGTGGGAAATGAGTTGACGCCTTTCGTCAAATTCTTCTTTTTTATCAGGATTTTGGACATTTCCAAGTGCTTCTCTCAACCCTTGAACTGGAAAATCACTCCAAGCCTTCCCTCCCTGCAGACGCCTATCCGGTGCTGTTTCGATTTCGTCAAGTATAGCCTTGAGTTGTTCTAAATTCTCTGCTGCCAACGCACGTTCCCGTAAGCCTTGTAATTGGCTAACACTAGGGTGCTTACCTTTGATTTTGCCCGCGAGTTCTCGTGCGGTTCGAAAAAGTGCTTCGCTTCGATTTTGAATAAGAACTGGTTCTGATTTCTTTACAAGAGGAGGAAGAACAACAGGTTGCGCGTCAATCAAAAATCGGCCAAAACCTTCTTGAGTTCGCTCTCCTAGGGCTTCCTTCTTTAGCAGTTTTTTAGCAAGTTCGTGACTGCCATTGCCAGAAACTTTCCAACAAGAGCCGCGACGCAGGGCTAACATGGGCGCCCTCGGTAACCCACTATTTGCGTTGAATCCATAAACTGGTTCGGTTTCGACAACGGACTTTGCAATACCCCACTTTACTTGTTTTTGCACTCCTGCCAGTTCACACATGGTTTGGATATCTAAGTCATCGAGAAAGCCTAGGTATTCGCCACGCAGGATCAAATCGCTCGTAAGCGTTAGTACCCAATCCTGATTAGGCATTTTCGAAATAGGAATTTTCGAACTCGATGGTTCCCAATCGCTAACGCATTCAACAACCATTGGACGTCCCTCACGGCCAACAGCTAACCAATCTTTTCCAGAAAGCAAGGGCAAAAACTTTTCCTTAAATTTGTATGCGTCGTCATGATTCTCAAAGCGCAATTCTGTTTGAAATAGGGTATTTTCCGCAATCTCTTCCATGCTAAAAAGTTCAGGATCTTTCCCAGTACCTTCTTCGGGCGTCGCATTGCGCAACCGGACGGATATTGTCGGAGTGTATTTCGTCCAAGGATCATTTACTTCTGCACGGCATAGGTAGTCATGTGCGCCAGGGCGTTTCGTTTTTTCTTTCGTTTTTTCTTCTGTTTCTCTTTCTTCCCCCAAGCCATCGAAAACGTTTGGAGAAGAAGATCCGACTGCCCACCAAGGAAGATTCGTTTTATTCGCTTTTGGTTTTTCTATCTGCATCGAAAGAGGAATAGGTAGCACGGTGTCAGCTAAAGTAGTCTGACCTTCAGGCAAAGGCAACGCATCTCCTACTGAGAGACGTTGAAATAAAGTTAAATCTTGATATTGGCTACCGTTCTCAATCGCCCAAGCCATCAGCGCACCCAGTAACATTTGTCCACGAATGAACGAAGAGCTACGGATAAGGTTTCCTGGGTACCCCGTCATGGGAAGGCATAGTGGCTCAAGATTTTTCAGCAGAAGACGCACGCATTTGCATTTTGTATCTATTTTGCAGGCAGTATTAGGGTTTTTTACCGCTGATCCTTCTAAAAAAGAAACCTTGACGAGTCCCCCGCCGCGATTCCGTTGCCCACCAATCCGGTCCATGCGATTGAGCAATCGTTCCAGTAGGGGCCGTAGGTGACTGTCCGCTAGTCTGATGGTGGCTTCGAAATGGGTACCCGCTGCCACGTATTCGATGAATCTTAGCGTATCCTCTTTGGGTACTCGGCTGTTCTCCTGGTACTGAGTAGACCCCCAAATTAGCGTCGGGTTTTGCAGATCTTTTGGAACGTGTAACGAGGTCATCCGCAAAGCACTTCGTACATGTTTTTGGCTGCCTAGCAGGGTATCCAGTTCTTTCGATAGTGATTGTTTCTCTGATTTTTCTTCCTGTAGAGAAACCAACTCTTCGCCTATTTTGCGCAAAAGCCCTTTGAGACTACTGGCGCGGATTACCGGTAAGTTGTGGCGGTCTCGTTGCACCAACGCATCGACATCGCCACTGCCCATGCCGCTTCCGGTGTGCAAGTCTTCGAGAGCTTCAACGCGCAGAGAAAGAAATATCGGGGTCTTCATTGGCCATTCCGTTTCTTGCCAAGGTGGGTAATCTCACGAATGCCGATGATATCAAGAGCGCGGGTTAGGTATACATCAGGATATTTTGGATCCTCATCCCAAAGTTTATTTCGTAATACAGTTTGTACTGATTCAGGAAATTTCTTAAAAACCATTTCCCCTGCTAGACGTCCTTGTTCGCAGGCTCTACGGAGGCTACGGAGTGCGGATCGAGCCGCACCGTCTAGTGTTCCTGCCGCCTCGTACAAACTTTCAAGACTTTCTTTTTCTCCCAAGACACGATAAGGCCGGCCTGTGAGCAACAACGTCTCTTTTTTTCCATCCTGAAGTTGGTAGGTCACCTGTTCGCTTTGTTGACGGGCTTCTGCTACGCCTTGAAACCAAGACTGAGTCACCACTTGCCAATCAATGACGGAGGCCTTTTCTTCTGGGTATGCTCGGGACAACTTTTTAGCACTGGAGGCTAAGCTCTCGGCCAGCTCATGTAACCGGTTTAGCGGGTAACGATGTTTGGCAATCGCAATTCCAATGGCCACGTCTAGTGGGTCACCGTCTGCTAATTTGTATTTTTTCAATTCTGTGGCGTAATGAATCGCAAATTGGAGCGCATAATCTGCTCTACAAACTAGCAATAAATCATCGCCACCCAACATGAGTATGTCATAAGGAGGTACGTCTTTTTGTTCTGGGAATGTATTTTTTAATGCATCCACGACGGAGCGGCGTACGGCAACGCGCATGCTGTGAAAAAAAGCCTCTCCGTAGGCTTCTTTAGCGATCAATCTATCGAAAGGAGTCCCGTGAGCCAGCGGTTCCTTCTCCCACTTACTTTGTCTAGTTGTGTAGCGTTTGCCAATCCCATTTCCGTCGGCGTGAATCAACGCTAGGTAACCGCGTGCCGCAAGGTTTTCTAAATCTTTTTCAATTTTTTGTTCAGGGTAAAGCAAGGGACGCATCAAACCCACAATGTCCTTGGTGCCTCCTTCGTAAAATTTTTTCCCCTGCTTAAAACGATAGATCACTGAGGAAGATTGCCAGGTCTTCTTCTCACCCTGGCGCGACGCAGGCCCCTTACCTGTTTCTTGACAGACTTGCAACACAGGAAGGTCTAAAAAATGGGTTTCTTTAGGTTTCTTAGGTTCTTTAGCACTGCGTTTTTCATCCTTTTCTGGAGGGAAAACGCTGATCTTCGCTTCGTATAAAACACCAGGCAATGCAGCCGCTATTTTCTCTTCTGCCTTTTTCAGAAATTCCTTTGCAGCGGATTCTTCTTCGAAAACAGCGATGAAATGACCACCATCTCGAGCAAGAATACCCTGTTTATACAGATCTACTGGATTGTCTGGGTCATCTGTCCCCGTCAACGGATCTTCTGGACAGTTATACCGCAGGTTTGGCCACGGCAGCGGTGCCCCTTTTCCTTGAAGTAACTTAGGCAGCTCATGGCGCATGGTCTCACCGACGATCGCATTGGCACCGAGCATCGCTTTTAGCCTAGGTACTTCAAAGATAAAAGTTTGTATGCGTTTTAGGCTCAGTTCAAGTTTGAACATGGGTATCCTGAATTAGGCCTTTTAACAGGTTTTTCAGTTGATCTTGGAGCGTTGTAGTAAGGTCACCGGCGTCTAAGCCCTGTAACAACCTAGTGACCGTTTTCCCGCGGAGAAAATTCAAGCCAAACGGTTGACCAAAACCAAGCACTAGGCCTGACTTTAGCATATGAGTTCTAAGTTCAATTAAGTTTACTTCTTTATTGAGACCGTGCACGAGGCGATTCCGATACTTTCTCAGGTGTTCGTGGTGTACTAGCTGTAACTCATCCAAAGCAGCCGCAGTTTCAGAGTGTACGTCCTGCCTCTTTTTTAACCAAGAAGGCCAATCCCTTAACAACTCTCGTACAGTATGACAATCTTTACCGCAACCATCGCGCATCAAAGAGAAGGGAAACTGCGTTTCAGTAGGTAAAGCACCCATCAGGCAAGAATCTTCGTAATCAATTTTTAATCTAAACTCAGTACAAACAGTCTTTTCCATCAGTGCCCAGGTAGCCGCTTCTAAGAATGGCGCAATTTGTTTTAAGGCATTGGCAACATCTTCCATAGCAAGGTAAAGCTCAATCTGACAAGCCCTGGTGGCAAATTTTCCAAAAGAGCGCCCACCAGTTCTCCGTAGTGACCTTACGGACAGGCCTAATAGTGGCTCTAAAAACTCTTGCACTTGGTCTGCCCAAGGCTGTCCTGTTGCTCGTTTTGCAAGGCCATAAGCACTTTGATAATCTTGATTGCGCAATGCTTCTGCGCAGTGAAACCGTAAGATTTCTTTTTCAATCACTTTGGTACTGTAATCCAGCACCTTAGAAACCGCAGGCCCTCGTTCAGGTTGCTCTAACAAATGGACATTTTCTTGGCCTACACAGATAGCCGGTATACGCTCAAAGATAGGTTTCAGTGGAGGCATTCCACCACTGGTGGTCACCACGATCTTCTGTTCGATTCCTTCCTGGTTCCAAACAAAAAATAGGGAAGTTAAACGCTCAATCACCTTCCGTTGAGCAGAAAAATCTTCCATGGCCTCTCGGTCAGTCAAAACGTCTACCCATGTGCTTACACCTATTGGAAGGGTGTCGGGTATTTTTCCTTGCGTATCAATCCACTCTAGGCGTAGCCGTTCCGCCAAATACTTCGCGACCAACGGGCCAGAAGAGATTGGCTCATCTCTTGCTTCGGAAAAATCCTTCTCGCGGCGAGTGTTGAGTACTACTACTGTTACACGGTCGCCAAAAGTACGCTGGGCAATTTCAACCAGCTGTGCCACCTTCGGACAATGTAAGGACAGCGTTGACTCATACTCGTTTGGAATTTCATTACTTTGGTTGGAGATGCGGTAGCATTTTCCAGGATGTTCGACTGCCGCAAGAAATGAATCTCCCTCTACCTCTAAACTAAAACGCAACTCACGAGAAATATCCCGTGCGGATGGGAGTACTTTATCTTCAAATTTTATCTTTCCATTCCTAAGCAAGTGCACCAGCTTTTCGTGTATTGCTCGAATTCCGGAACGATTCCATTCCGCACGCACTTGTTCTTTCCACTGTCCGTATTCATCCTGTTTCCAGACTGGAAACTGTACGTCACTGATGCCAACAGAAACTAACCATAGCCAGTTCATTTCGTATCTCCGTGTGGGAGCAATTCAACTCCGCCAAAGCCTTTATCTGCGTTTTCACCGCCTCCGCAGACGGTAAGTAAACTCAGCCAAGGTAATAAAGTGGCTTCCACTTGTATAACGACTTCGCCATTCCAGGAGATTGCCTCAAAAGTCGAATCGTTGCTGTGACTCGCAAGTGTAAGTGGCATCACTTCAATGTTGGCTTGTTCTACGGTAAGACCAGTAGAAAGTAAAGCATTGGCCACATGATGGACAAGGTGTCCGCTTAAGCGTTGCCAGGTGCGTTCTTGCGTGCAGAGTGCAGTAAATTTGTGTGCGCGGGCCCGCATACTCTTCCCAAGTTCTCGCGCGATAGCACTTGTGTTAGGACTAGACGCGTGGATATTTTTCCCGACCAACCAGGGTGTGACAAATGCCAGTTGCCAATGAGTGGTTGCAGGAGTCAATTCAACATCGGAAAACCTGGCAACCTTGAGCAATTCTGGCTGTTCCATGCGGTACTGCTCACGTAAACACCGCGCCGCCCAACCAAGAGCCGTGCAGGCAGTTTCGCCAAGTGCAACGAGCCACAACGCCTTTAGACTGGGACGCCACTGTAAAAATAGAGTGGCCATTCTCCAAGAAGGTGCTCCACCACCAATTTGCACTGGAAAGAGTGCATCTGCTTTGCAGAAACCCCCTTCTACCATTGCACAAGGATGCCCTATTTCTGCACAGCTTTCTACTGTAGGAGATACACAATGCTCGCGCCAGGCCTGAAAACGCAGCGTATCACTTAGGTCTGCTAAGCCGACCCCTAATGGAAGTTCTGAAGCAGGATAGGAGAGAATGGCAACAGGCAATCCTCTCCATAAAGTGACGAGATCACGTGCCCCTCGCACTTCCGAGGGCATCAACCGTTATCCCCCGTCATGCGCCGATTCCCAAGTGGTTAAGTCGGGGTCGTTTTCCTTCCCTAAGATATCTGACACTGTCGTTTGGCTAACTCCAATCCGTGTACTTACTTTTTCCTGGCTGCCATACCTGTTGTACAAACGGTGTACGACCGTTTTTTGAATCACATCCAATACATTTTTCAAAGATCGGCCTTCACTAAAATCCATTTGCTTGAGCACGCCACATGCCTCGTCCAACAGAGATGCTTTCCCCCAAACACCGTCTTGAGGGATCACTGGTGGTTTTGGGTGAAACTCGTCGCTAAAAGCGTTTGTGGTTATCAAAAGCTCTTCCAAACTATGTAGGTTTCTAGGATAGTTGTCTGTGAGTAAGTGATACTGAAAACGCTCTTTTATCTTGCCATGAGGTATCTTAAGTTTCTGTGCCATGGCTTCCGCGAGTGGGACAATATCGCTGCGTATTCCCAAGCTTGGCAGTTCAATATTCAAAGTTGTGGGCAACCCCTCTTCTAATAACACTTCTAAAGGCACCACCGGTTCTCGATCAGTGCAGTAGGTAGCAATCACTGCCAGGTCTGGACGACATACGCACAACTTTCTTAGATCTTCTAAAGCATTCTTTTGCCAAGTATCAAGACGCCAGATTAGCAATATCGCCTTTTCTGGAATATCACCAATGGGTATCATTTTCGACTCTGATAACCATTCTATTGTTTTATCACGTCCAAGCCACTTAGCAAACTGTTTGCAAATGTGCCATTTCCCAACACCCACTGACCCTTTTACCAATACGCGGTGAGAGTTTCCTCCTTTCCTTTTGGCTTCTTTATGAAGTTTGTAGTATTCTCTTTCTACGGCAGGATCATCGACAACTGTATGCGGCAACAACGTTTTGCGTTCTTTGTTCGACAGTTTCGGCTTCGAGGAATAATGTTGTTCTTCACGACGTTCGCGCACAGCCAATACGTAAGGGGGAAAGACTTCCTCGAGACCCTTTTCGCGTGAGGTCTCAAAAATTCGTACCCCGTCACCTAAGCTGAGACACTCCGCAGCAAGTATCAACGTCACTTGCATTGCAGGTGTACCTGAACTTAGATGGAAAGCAAAATTTTCATACTTTGACTTTTGCCTACTAATGACATCCCAAGCCACATCATACAGTGCCTTAAGATTTGTTGGTCCTTGCTCTTTGGAGAACTGAATCTTTTCTCTGCAGATTTCTATTTTGCTCAAAGGCTCTGTCAGTTTTGGGCGCAGATTCTCGCAGAATTTTTCCCGATTATTCCCCTCACGATCGTCGTCAAAGAGTAAAAGTGTTGTTTCGTCGTAGTCTGGGGCCTTACCGTGCTTATTTCCTCTTTCTCCTTTATAATGATCTCGATAGCCCTCTAGCATTCGCACAATCGGGCTTCTATCTCCGCCTTGCGGTTGGCTATTGCCCTCTTCAGCACTTAGGTACTTTAGGTCTCGCGTGCCAATAAATGAAATGATCAAAAGTTTTTTATCAGGCATGGCTACTTTCCTCTCTCAAAATTGCGACTAAGAAAAAAAGTAAGGTGACATTGCCGTGTTCTCAGAACCACCGAATAAACACCGGGCAATGTAGCTACTCTCTTCCGATTCACCCTCCAATTTACGATTTTTTTCTCTCTTTTTTTCCTTAGGTTCTCTGTTCGACAACACCTCTTGTAGTTTACCGACGAGAAACTTCTGCAAAGGGTCTAGCGATCTTAGCTCTTTTAACAATGCCTGTCGTTGCTCTCGGGTGTTTTCCTGTTCCAGAAAGTCATACTCACTTCTCTCGCCAGGTTTGTCAATCGCATCAAACATCCAATGGATTTCCGCTTCACGCATTGGTTCTGTGTTTAGCCTTGCAATCAAATCCATCCACTCATTCCAAGCAATAAGAGGTGTTTGTCCGTTTTTGGAATATAGGTCAACAAAGGTTTTTCTTACGGTTTCGCTCAGGTTTTCGATGTCATTCGGGTGGCACATCAAACAGTCGTGCACTGAGCCGATGTTAGAAATTCCACGGTTTTTAGCTTCTAACAAAGTCATGGCCAAATGAGTGGCATCTAAGCTATGAATCAAATTGGGCAACAGTTTTTTTTGTTGTTCTGAGTCGGAGGTTTTATCACTTAGTCTCTGCACACTGAGGCTCACTTTACGCTTCCGATCTCCACGCCCAAGCGTCACGTTTAAGGTACTCTTCTTGTCAATCTTAAAACCATCTTGACAAACTAGAAAACCAAGAGGTGTCAACCAAAATAGAGGAAGACCCTTACAACTTTTCGCCTTTTCTTTTAGGTATTCCGAGAAAAAATCTACAGAAGGATAGCGTTTAGAGATCACAGCGCGTAAACGTCTAACGATAGCAAGCGCGACATACGCGGCGAACGTTCTTTTTTGTTCCCACACTTTTTTCGTTGACTCGTAAGCCACATCCTGGTTTTTCTTTTCGTCAAACATTTTCTTGCGTAGTGTTTTGAAACGATCTTTACTGCACGCACCGACTAAATACCTTCGTTTATCTTCCTCTAACTTCCAACCCAAAAACCAATCAAGTTCTGACGAGTTCGGAGAATCCTTCTCAAATTCTTCTTCGAAAATCTCTTCGATACTTTCAAGTACACCCGCAGCTTGTGCTTCTTGACCTGCCCCATAGGGAATGGTCATGATCGCCTTTTTGGCAGATTTTCGGCTTAGAAAGTGATTCAATCGATCTTGGGAGGCCTGGAGCCAGATCTCTGCCGACTTTAACCCTTCGGTGTGTTCATCCTCTTTGATCTCGATTTCAGAATTCCGAAGGTTCCGTGCCACGTTGGAAACTTCCTCGTAAATATCACGTGGCAGGACAGTTTCATTTGCCAATACGTTTACGGACTTCGCTAACTCTCGATCTCCCGTCAATGCTGCAATGTGTTGGAGTCCGTTGCAAGTACCGTCAATCTGCGCTGGTAAGTGAATTGGTTTCGTTGGTTCCAATTTCCACTGTTGGTAAGCAAAGCAAAAAGCAAGAAACTGCATTGGCTTTTTAGCTACGACTCGCCAAAAGGGCTTCGTAAGTGGAGATTCTGCGCTGGCAAGGATGTGTTCCTCATTTCTGAGCACCCAATCTTCGCGCTCTTGGAGGGTCAGTACTTGATTGGTGCTCCCCAATTCCTCTATTACGAACTTCTTATCTACTAAGTTAGCACCATGCCGACGCAAGGCACTCACACCTTCCTCGTTCAAAGGTGCCCCTTCTGCAAATTCGAGCAACGCGCGTTGTAAATCACCACCTTGGGGACTTAACCACGGCGTTACCGGATAAATACGACCACGATAGTCTGCCTTCCAAGGCAAATAGAAACGAATAGGCAGGCCATCTTGCCCGTCCTGAGAAAGTTCTTTAAGTGCACAACGAGCCAAAGGACTCTTTATGAACTCTCCCGGAAGCTCAACGGTTTTTCTCTTCGAGGGAGGGCGGCAAAAATTTTTCGTAACCCAATCCCGCAATAATTCGTAAGATGGACCCGCGTCGTGAATCTGATTTAGTTGTTCGGCAGTTTTCAACAACCTACGATTGATTTGCCAAGCTACTTGTTGTTGATGATTGATGGCTTCAAGATATCTTTCAAAACTAGGAGGGCGATGACTGTCTTTTAATATCTCGGCATGCAATTCTCGTAAAAAAGAGTTGCTACGACGGTACTGGATCAAATCAATCGTAAAATGAAAATCTTTTTTCTTTGGAGCTGAGGTTTTTAGCGTGTATTCAACGGGCTGTTTTAACGGTTGCACGGTAAAGAGGAAAGGCAATTTCTTAATAAAGTTTTTGAGGTGTTGTCCCATTTCGGTTTCCCGAATTAGGATGTATTTGTTCGTGTGTGGTTTCCCATCCTTTTTAGTCGTTTTTTCTGTTTTGACTTCAAACCAAGTGTCTAGCACAAACAGTAGACTATCGAGCAGTACACCGGCAAAAAGACGCAGACTTTCCCCAACTGCCTGCTGATCTTCCTCACCTTTCTCCGTGCCGTACGAATTCCGAAGTATTTTAGTGATTGCACTTACTACTTTGTAATATTCGGCCCGCGAACCTGGAAAAAAGGTGTCTTCTTCTTCGTCCGACGTATCTTCCTTGTCCTCTAGTTCTCCTTCTGCATTTCTCAGTTCTTCTTCTGTTTCCTTTATCGAAGAGCGAGCAATCTCCTCACATAAAGACTGTATCACGAAACAAAATATGGCAGTGACCTGGTCATTAACTTGTTCAGGTAACTGAACGTTTTTCTCTAGCGATACTGTAGAAGATTTTTCATTTGGTAGAATTAAACGATTCCAAATCTTTTCTTTTTTCTCGTCTGGCTGGTATTCATCTAACTGTTTTGAGAATGCCAACAATCTTTCGACAAACGACCCAGAGTCGAGATCAAATAATTGACTCCTGATGTGGTAGACAACTTTTCGTTCTATTTTTGTTTTTTGTGCTTCTTTTAACTCTATCGTACTACAAAATTGTAGATCTTCTCGAATCCACATTGACAGTTTCATTTTATTTTTTCTCTAAATTTAGGTGTGTCATTGTAAATACAGACGACCTCACCCCCTGGCCCCCTTTCCCTGAAGAGAGAGGGGGTAAAAGGAAAAGACTTGTTTTTTTTGTCTCCCCTCTCCTGGCAGGGAGAGGGGTTGGGGGTGAGGTTTGTTTTAAGCGTGTCTCTGCACGAATGAATCTCTAAACTGATCGGATCATTTTTATTATTGCAACTTAAGTTCTCAGCGTGTCTCTGCACGAATGAATCTCTAAACAAAGAAGCCAGGTCTTTGCTGGATGCAGGGGTTCTCAGCGTGTCTCTGCACGAATGAATCTCTAAACGCTGCACCATTGGCTAATCGTATGATCCATCTGTTCTCAGCGTGTCTCTGCACGAATGAATCTCTAAACTCTATCGTTGAACTCCTGGGAGAGATCTTCGTTCTCAGCGTGTCTCTGCACGAATGAATCTCTAAACGAAGGAGGCCAGTAAGGCCGCCACCACGGCGTTCTCAGCGTGTCTCTGCACGAATGAATCTCTAAACATGGCAGTAGAAGTTGGCAATAATTCAGATGTTCTCAGCGTGTCTCTGCACGAATGAATCTCTAAACGTTTCTCATGGTAGAGGAACAGGGATCGTACGTTCTCAGCGTGTCTCTGCACGAATGAATCTCTAAACCAGTCTCCCGATTAAAAATTGACCTGGCTTCGTTCTCAGCGTGTCTCTGCACGAATGAATCTCTAAACTGTTAGGTTGAGAAATGGTAAATTTAGTTGGGTTCTCAGCGTGTCTCTGCACGAATGAATCTCTAAACGTATGCCAGGGAAGAGGCGGTCATGGAAAAAGGTTCTCAGCGTGTCTCTGCACGAATGAATCTCTAAACCAGCGGCGGACGTGGATGCGGCTGTGGAGGGTTCTCAGCGTGTCTCTGCACGAATGAATCTCTAAACCCTAACTCATTTCTAAAAAAGACCAGGTAAAACAACCAATTACGCACAAAAATATCTTTTGGCGAAAGGTTGACACTCATACTAGGTTTCCCGGTTTACCGAAATTCCCATAAAAACGGCCACTTTTTGAAAAACGACAAGGTGAAGCACATTTACCTGCTTTTTATCCCGTTGTTTAACCAATCGAGGATGCTTTTATGCTACCGCTAAACGAAGCAATTTGTCAAAGTGGGAATCTAAGCAGTGCCTACGCAAGATACCAACGTTACCGCGGAATTTGGGCACCTGGGATACCGATGCGTGCCGTCACGGAGTCACCCGTGTTACCAATGCTCAAACTGGTAGAGGAACTACGGAACGGTAGCTACCGCCCGTATCGTCCACACACCATCCGGATCGCTAAAGCAAATGGCGAGTTAAGGGAATTGAGTGTGTTTGCAATACGAGACCGCGTAGCACAACGTGCCGTGTTGCAAGTGTTGCAAGCACGCACGGAGGGAAACATGTCTCCTTGTTCTTATGGATACCGACCAGGGCATAACGTGGCAGGTGCAGTGGCGCACGTGCAAAGGTTTCTAAACACGGGATTTTCTTGGGTAGTCGATGCGGACATCGAACGTTGTTTTGATTCTATTCCGCGTATGCCTTTACTCGACGAAGTGGCCCGCCGACTTGATGATCCTACGGCGGCAGAATGGGTGGCACGGGTATTGGGTTGGGGAACAGCAGATTTACGCGAAGGGATAGGCATCCCTCAAGGCTCCGTGTTAGGCCCTTGGTTGTGCAACGTGTATTTGTGGCAACTCGACGATGCCATGCGTGAAATTGCCATGGTTCGTTTTGCCGATGATTTTGTTTTACTCACCATTAGTCGTTACCTTGCAGAAACTCTTCAAAAGTATTGTGCCAACATAGTTTCAAACATTCATTTGCGTTTACATCCAATTAAGACAACCATTGTGGACGGATCGATTCCTTTTCGTTTTCTTGGACAGTGGCTGAGCACCATGAGTTTTTTGCCCAGCATCCCTTTACCTGTAGGCTCTCAATGAAAATTGCAATATATGGTTTTCGAAAAACTCGACTTATCGTAATAGCCTATGACATTACTTCTCCACGTCGTGCATACCATGTTCGCAAAGTATTAGATTCGTTGCAGTATGAAAAACAATATTCGGTGTATGAAACCGTATTGGGAGAAGGTCAATTTCGCGGTGTATTAGCAGAACTTTCTACTTATTGTGATTTTTCTTCTGACTTATTGGCTGCGTGGTGGCCACTTGAAGGACTCCGATTACATTGGAAACAAAATCAGCTCATGATCAGTGCAAAGAGAGGAGAACCTTGGAAAACCGCAGCAGTACTTCCGCAAAACATTGGTAATTTCGTGCTTTGCTACGACATTTCAGATCCGGAGGCTTTGTGCGCTGTGGCAAAAGAGGTAGCGAGCGAAGCCGTCATGGTGCAACGTTCTGTGTATTGGCTGAGGACAAGTGTTGCTGAGTTATCGGCGTTGTTAGCACGTTGTGCACCTCACCTAGAAAGTGAAGATCGGTTGTGGGTTTATCCACTGCGAAGCAGTAGTGATTTGTGGAATGTGGGTATTACAAACCCGTCTATTTTACCTATAGCCACCTACCATTGGGGGATCCCATGAGCGGAAGTCTAGCACTTGTTGTAGATCAAACGGGCGCAACCCTGGAGTTGGGAACACACAATACCGTATCGTTAATCCACGCCGATGGCCGACGTGAACGAGTGGGCATCCGTGCGCTGGGCTCCGTTGTGTTGCATGGTGACGTGCGCCTGAGTACCGGCGTATTGCAAGCCTTAGCCGCCAACGGAGTGGAACTGACCATGTTGCCACGTTGGAATCATCTGCCGACGATCGCATTCTCTCGCATGCCAGACCGACAAGTTACGCTACGGCACCAACAGCACATGACGTATGCCAATGCCACGTACCGGATGGAGCTGGCGCGCAGAGTCGTGTGGGCAAAGCTCGCGTCAATGTCAGATTTTGCGGGTTGCCACGCACCCGAAGAGAATCTGAGTTTTTACAAGGCAATGCGCGCGGCGGCAGATGTAACAAACATTGAAGAGCTCATGGGCGTAGAAGGGGCGGCAACACGAAAGCACTTCGATACTTTGGAATCTCTGTACAAACGCACTAGCCCGTTTTGCTTTAATGGCCGCTCGCGCCAACCACCTCGTGACGAGCCCAATGCTTTGATGTCCCTTTCTTACACATTGGCTCAGTCTCAGGCAACGCAACTGGTGATACAAACGGGATTGGATCCACAAATTGGTTTCCTGCACACGCTCAGCCAAGATAGAGATTCTTTCTCGTTGGATATCATCGAGCCGGCCAGAGCCAAATTGGACGCTTGGGTGCACACGTTGTTGAAAGAACAAGGACTACTGAAGCCAGGGATGTTTGAACAGTCGGACGAATCTGTGCGGCTCACTAAGGAAGGTCGGACATTGTTTTACCCAGCTTGGTTTCGAGAGGGATACCGAATTGCACTCTCTCCGATGCGCAAATTGCTCGCTACTTTCTTAGCTCACCTACGTCACAAGTCTCCCGTTTTTTAGCTACCATTTTCTTACGATTGCTTTTTGTGCGACCTATCGAGTAATTATAGCTAGATCAACATGAAATAGTGAAAATATAAACTTACCACAAACTCTCAAAAGGCGACCTCACCCCTACCCCCTTTCCCTAAAAGGGCGAGGGGGAATAAGGAAAAGACTTTGTCTCCCTTCTCCTAGCAGCGAGAGGGGTTGGGGGTGAGATCAAGGAAAAAATACAGCTATAACCCTTTTACTTAATTTTAGCTATATGGCTTTTCTGGTACAAAAGCCTCTTTTTTCGAAAATCACTATGTGAAAGAGAACTTCGCTTTGGAGGCGTGAGCCCTTCGGCGAACTCCCTATTTCATTTTTTCTGACATCCTCCCTGCCCTGAAGGACGGGGTTTTTCACTCATACTAATAATTTTGGAGAATCTATGAAGATCAAGAATAGGCAATTACGGCCTTCTGGTTCATTTCGTCAATTTCCCCGGTCGCAAAGAAGGTTGGGATCTCGTTGTTTTACAAGTATTTCTGCACGGTTTCATCCCCCATTCCATTACTCATTCCGCACACGTCGCATCTGCTAATCGGGAGTACCAGCCCAGTCCGAGTGCGCTGTTCATCGTCATCTATGACGCTCTACTGCGCATTTGAGACTGATACATAATTCAGAGATGCCACCAGCAGTGATCTTACCTTCCACATTCGGAGAAAAAATTTTGAGTACACAATACGATGCTAAAGATTTCATTGTTGGGCCATTTGCAAATACGCTGTTCTCTCCCACTACCGAAGTCACAATCATCAGTGTTCTCGAGACGCACATTGACATACTAGAAGAAGATCGCATCGACACTTTACTGTGTATTGATGCACTAAAAGAAGAGAGTGTTAGCACGTTCCTAAAAGATAATCATAGCCTTGGTATTAACCCCTTTCGTACCATTTTTTGGAGAAAAAGTCGACGTAAGTAAGCACAACGGAATTTGATTCGTTTGCCAAGGATGGCATTTTGTTACTCGAGTTTACCCTTTACGATTTCTCTGGTAAAAAAGCCTCTTTTTTCAAAAATCACTCTATGAAGGAGACTTCGAAGGCCAGTAGTTGACCTTTCAGTGAAAGTCCTTTCACAACATTTTAATTTACACAATGATTGTAAGGAATATAAACATGAGCTTAGAAGATACTGTTATAGATTTTGTTGCAGGAACCATTGCAAAGACGCTGTTTTCTCCTATTACCACACCTATGCGCGTTATTGAAGTAGTCATTGATATGCCAGAAGAAGATCGTATTAGCACTTTCCTTTCGAATGAACCGGGTGTAGATATTTTCCCCTGGGGATGGATCCGCAAGTAAAACGGAATGCAACAATTTGCCACGGATGGCGATTATCTCATTTGGTGGATTTACCCTCACAGGCTTTTTAGGACAAGCCTTGTGATCGGTTTCTCCAACCATTATGGCTTTTCTGGTGAAACAAGCACTTTTCTCGAAAATCACTCTATGAAGGAGAAGAGAACTTTCGGATACCTTTGAGGCCAATGTGTTAATTCACACAATAAAAAATAAGGAATATAAGCGATGAAAACCATTTCTACTGAAAAATTGAAAAAAGCCCTAAGAAAAATTGGTCTATACCCTGCACGTACAGGACAAGCAAGTGGGCACAGTACTTGGAAGGATTCCAAGGGTAGAATCTGTCATCCTGTACTAAGGCACCACGATGTACCGTGGGCTTATTTGTTTAGCTTAAGCCGTGAACTAGAAACAAAACAGATTTGCACTAGAGAACTTTTCTTTAATTACGTGAAATGCACCACCTAACAACAAAGGAAATCACCATGAGCCTGGAAGATTTTATTGTGGGAACCATTGCAAAGACGCTGTTTTCTCCTATTACCACAGTCATATCCATTATTGATGCAGTTATTGATGAACCAGAAGAAAATCGTATGAACACTTTCCTTAAGAACGAACCTGGTGTAGATCTTTCCCCGAATATCTTTAAGGATCCTTTCCAGAATCCCCGTAAGTAAGAACGGAACAACACAATTTGCCAAGGATGGCTTTTGCAGAAACCAAAAGAGAGCTTTTCTCTTAGGTTGAGTTACATAGTGTATTTTTCATCACATACAGAAATAGGTAAGCATATGGCAATTATAAATGGAAGGCGTATTGACCTAAACGGAGTCAAAGGCGGCGTTTCTGGTCGGGATATTATTCGCAGTGCGGGACAAACTCAACAAAGTGGACGCCGTCCAATTTTCGAAAAGGGACCTATTGTACAACAGATTGATCCGAATAAATTCTACACTCCGGATGAGCTCACGGACAAGTACGGCAGGGGTGCCAAGATTTCCTCTATGCCAGATCGTTCTAAAGGACATTCGTTTCTAAGAAGCCCAGTCCTTAGGCCTCCCAAGATTTCCTCTATACGGGTTTCCTCTATGCCAGATCGTTCTAAGGCTAGTTTCAGCGGAAGACGCAGCGCATACTCGATGCAAATCATCACTGAACAAGTCACCCAAATAGCAGAGCGTACGTTTAAGAGGGGCGTAGAGTTCGATGAAGAGCACGGAATGTGGATGAGTGTACCTAATTACATACTGCCAGCCCATTGGCATAACATTGCACGAAGTACAGAGCTTTTGGTGGTCTTTCCAGACGAGTACCCAGCACAACCACCCATTGGTTTTTACATGAAGGCAGACATTCCAGCTTCTCCGAACGGACACCTCTATCAGAGTACGTACCACAACGCATATCAGGATCCTATTAACCATGGTTGGAAGTGGTACTGCGTTTACATTCACGAGGGAGCTTGGCGACCCGCTAAGGATTGGCGTTACGGAGACAACCTCTTTACCTATTTTCACCTAATTAGCGAAGCACTGGGAAGCAATGATTGATCAGCCCCACAAGTAAACTCTAACCCATTTCCCGCGAGCCAAACTTGCACCATTACCCTGACGCTTTTCGGAATTATTTGAAGAGTGTCAGGACACCAATAAACTTGAGATTGAATCGACACCGGATTTTCATACTAGAGAGGATTTTATGCGCACAGAGAGAGTGGTTGTTTTTCTTGACTATGCAAATATCAATTGGAGTTTTCAGAAACTAAGCTGCAATCCGAATTATGGAGACTTGTTGAATTATTTTTCAGAGGGAAGATTTCTCGTAGAAGCCCATTGCTTTTTTCCGATTGATCCTCGGAATCTTCACATTCGAGACTCAGAGATTCGGGAACTTTGGCGTTCTGGTTATTTAGTGCATTCTAAAGTGGGAGCTGTAGCAGGAGATACTTACAAATGCAATTTTGATGTTGAAATCACCATGGAATTGATGCGAACAGCGGAAGTAGTTCGTCCGGACATCGTAGTCCTTGCCTCTGGTGACAAAGACTTTGTACCCGTCATTTTGGAACTCCGACGGCGTGGTATTCGAGTCGAAGTGTCGGCTTTTTCTAACGTGAATGCTGCCGAAGAGGTTATCCAGAAGGCATCTGGTTTTATTGATCTCCAACAGTATTTGGCAGGACAACAAGTTCACGCAGTCGAAACAGAAACACCGCCTCCAGAGAATACAGAAAATACGGAAATGTAAACCAGTTTGGCAGTGCATTGACACGCCCGTGGCAGAAAGTCATGGGCTTTTATTTAATCACCACTACTTACGTCGAGGTAAATATGCGTCCAGCAACCGCTAGTATACGTTTTCCTCAAGGGATTTTCGCAAACTTACGAAATAACCTCTTAGAAGATTTAAGCAAAGAAGCGTTTGCATTATTGTTTGGAAAAACAGAACGGTTAGGCAAGAGCCATATCATCAAGGTAGTTGGAGTTCGTTATCCCGGCCCTGCAGATTACGAAGGGCGAGGCCAGGCGCACCTGCGACTAAAACGAGAATACATTTACAAACTATTGGTAGAAATGCAACGGAGTGGACAAGCAAATACGATCATTGACGTACACACACATCCTTTTAGTAAACGCGGCGTAGCTTTTTCAGGTGTTGACGACCATGACGAGATTACATTCCACAAATGGTTAACGGATACCTTAGGAGAAGAAGTTTATTACGCAAGCATAGTTTTATCTCAAACAGATTACTCTGCCCGTCTTTGGGATCGCGTAGGCAACCAATCACTAGGAGAGCCTGCTCGTATTAAGACACAAACTACGCAGGAGCGTTGGCTAAGCACTGACGATCGCGAATCTTTTGCGGGCGCATCCTTGGAAGCGAGCAATCCCAAGAATGGTTACCTAGCACGGAGTGCTTTAGCCTTAGGTCTGGATACACTGCGCCAGATTATGTACAACCAAAGCATTGCAGTAATTGGAGTAGGTGGCTTAGGTTCCGTCATTGCAGAAAATCTGATTCACACTGGATTCCAAGAGGTTTCCCTCATTGACCCAGACCGGGTAGAGATTACCAACCTCAACAGAATTGTAGGTGCTTATTATAACGACGCCATTCAGAATCGGCTCAAGGTAGACGTAGTCAAATCACACCTGAAACGAATACACCCAAAAGCCAAAGTACATGCTTACGCAGTTGGTGTTGAGGATGAAAAGGTTTTACCAGTTTTGGCACACGCAGATTGGATTCTAGTATGCACGGATAGCCACCTCAGTCGGTTTACAGCCCAAAAGATTGCACTACGCTACGGAGTACCACTCATTTCTGTGGGTGTGAACATCCAAGTCGAGAATGGGCAGATCAGTGACATGAGTGGAGAAGTAATTACCGCAAGGTTCGGAGATGGACTCTGCCTAAACTGTCTAGGACGTGTGAACCACACCAAAATTGCAGCAGAGCAACACAAAGGAGAATTTCTTGGAAACGAACTCATTCAACGTGGCTACGTAAGTGGACAAGATGTCAAAGAGCCTGCCGTCAAGACGCTAAACGCGATACTGGGAGCACTTACCGTAGAACAGTTGTTAAACCAATACACACAAAGGCAAACACACGAATCCATACAAGTGTACGAGAACAACCGAAACGCATGTATATATCCAGATACTGCGAGTGTTCGGGATCGTCGACTCGACTGCTTTCATTGTTCCAGTTTTGGATAACCAGCGGCAAATTGAATTATTCGATCAGAAAAAGCGGTTTGCAATTCTTCAGGGAGCCAACCACAATAGCCGCAGGTTTCTGGTGTACCTTGAACATCGGCTACGGGCGGTACGCCCGGAAGTAATGCGCGGGTGTGCGGGCGACAAATACCAAGCGTCGGCGGGGCAAAGTCACTTCCGAAATTCTGGCGTCTGCCAGCCGTGAACCGATTTTACGTGCGTAGAGAGAGCGTCATGGATGACAATCGACTGCGCACTTAGATCGGAGTCCAAATTAACCGCCTCGACGTTCAAGCCATTGGTGAATGCGAACAGCGTCTGCAGGGCAACTGTATTTTCCCCATGTGTCCAATAAAACAAGAATCACAGGAGTGTTTTGAACTTGTACTTGCATCACGAGGCAGTGGCCTGCTTCGTTAATATAACCAGTCTTGCTTACTCCAATATCCCACGCGCCAGCCCGAACCAAACGGTTTGTATTGTTAAACAAGGTAGGACGCTTGCTCTGGCCAACGCCGAGTTCATAGGAAGCCGTAGTAGTAATTTGTTGAATCATTTCGTAAGTGTGCGCAGCTCGAACCATCTTGACCAAATCAGAAGCAGTAGAAACATTAGCCGAATTTAACCCAGTAGGATCTTCAAAATGGCTATTGTTCATGCCTAACGACCGCGCCTTTTGGTTCATGGCAGCGACAAATGCAGCAGTACCCCCTGGGTAAGTTCGTCCTAAAGAAGCTGCTGCCCGGTTCTCCGAAGACATTAGTGCTAGTTGGAGAGCCTCTTGTCGCGTGAAAGTCGTGCCTACCTGAAGTCGAGAGCTGGAATGTTTGAGATAGTCCACGTCTTCATTCAAAATTTCGATCTCTTCGTCCATCGGAAGATCACGATCTAATACCACCATGGCCGTCATGAGCTTAGTCACAGAAGCAATCGGAGTCACCTGATCAATATTTTTAGCAAATAAAACTTCGCCGGTTTCTTCATTGATAACCATTGCCTTGCCTGCACCAACGCGAAGGCTTCGTGCACGTGATGGTTCTTCTGTAGCTTCCTCTTCAGCTCTACGAGCATGCCTACGTACATGTTTGTGAGACTTGACAGAAGTATCAGTGTCTTGTTGGGTAGATTCTGCTCGAGAGTGGTCTCGACTACGGGCTTCTGAAACTCCTACTTGTAAAAAGAACATACTGGATAGCAAGACAAAGAGATACTTTTTTTGAGGCAGACTCATAAGTCAATCCTGTGGTCTAAGTGTTTTTTGAAAATGTTGGGTCAGAAGTTGCAGTGCTTGCCCTCGGTGGCTAATCGCGTTCTTTACTTCGGGTGCAAGCTGGGCAGAGGTGCAACCGTGTGTCGGTACAAAAAAGATCGGGTCGTAGCCAAACCCGTTCTCTCCAGAAGGCGAAAGCGTGATTCTTCCTTCCCAAATACCTTGGCATACCACTGGTATTGGATCCCGCGGACTGGTCAAATACACCAAAACACACACAAACCGTGCAGTACGTTTTTCAAAAGGTACATCTCCTAGCCCTAAGAGTACCTTTTCTAGGTTTTCTCTATCGTTAGCACTTGGACCAGCATACCGAGCAGACCAGACCCCAGGAGCACCCCCTAGTGCATCAACTACTAGACCAGAATCATCTGAAAGGGCAGGCAAACCAGTGTGAAGAGAAGCATTGCGTGCCTTGAGCAGTGCGTTTTCAAGGAAAGTATGGCCTGTCTCTTCAATTTCCGGAACATTCAACTGAGACTGGGTAAATACGGTAAATTCAGAAAGGATTTGGCAAACCTCTCGTACTTTACCCACATTTCCACTTGCAAAAACTACTTTTTTGGGATCCAACTCGACAAACTCCTACACGTACCATGGTTTCGAATCTGTGCGTACTCTGACACACGTTGCTATGATGTAAGGCTTGGTTGCTAAAATCAATAGTTACGGAGAGTGCTCCAACATGGGATGGTCAAGTTTCATACGTTACCCAAGTCTTTTTTCTCTGGTCATAGTGTTTTATGCTACCTCATCCGACGGAGTTGCCGCACATCCTCCTCAGAGCCGAAGAGAGGCTGTTTCGAACCAGAACAGTTCACCTCCTGCGGGTGGGGCTGTTTTGAACCTAGTTGAGGCAGATATTTCGGCAGTAGTAAGTACGGTTGCCGAAATTACGGGCAAAAACTTCGTCGTAGATCCCCGCGTAAAAGGGAAAGTGACCATCGTATCTGCACGACCCCTAGACAAAAACGCCATTTATCAGGTCTTCTTATCCGTCTTGGAGGTACATGGCTTTGCTGCCATTCAGTCAGGTGACATCATTAAAATTGTGCCAGACGCCAACGCAAAGCAATCCGCTATACCTCTTAGCAGCAATGAGTACCCCGGCAATGGAGACGAAGCAGTTACCCGCGTAATTGAGATTAAGAATGTCCAAGCTACCCAGTTAGTGCCCATCCTAAGACCGTTGGTCGCACAACAAGGCCACATGGCTGCCTATCCTCAAAGCAACGTCATTATTCTATCGGATCGTGCTTCCAATGTTCGCCGGATTGTAGAAATTATTCGAAGGATCGACGAACCTTCACATGGTGAAGTTGAATTGATCACCTTACGCCATGCTTCTGCAACAGAGGTAGTAAGGATTTTAACCACTTTGACACAACAAGAGCGCGCCAAAGAAGGAGGGGGAGCACCGGGCGGAGGAGGTGCACTTACAATAGTGGCTGATGAACGTACCAATTCTATTTTGCTCGGAGGAGACAAAGGAGATCGTCTCCGAATAAAAACCATCATTTCCCACTTGGATACTCCTTTAGAAGATAATGGTGGCAATACCACTGTGGTGTATTTGCGTTACGCACAAGCAAAAGACCTCGTCAGTATCCTCACCGGCGTGAGTAAAGGTACCGAGAACAGTTCACGTAAGTCTAGTGGCGGGGGCATGGGTAGCAGCGGGGGTTCCATGGCCGCGGCGGCCGCGGCTCCTGCACCAGATGCGTCCTCATCAAAACGCTCTGGTGGTGGTGGGGTTTTTAAGGATGTCAGCATCGAAGCAGACGAGGCTACTAACGCTTTAGTGATTACTGCACCACCAGATCAGCTAAGAACGATTTTATCCGTCATTCGACAATTAGATATTCGACGTGCTCAAGTGCTAGTAGAAGCTATCATTGCAGAGGTCTCAGCCACCCGATCTAATGAGTTAGGAGTGCAGTGGGGTGTTGATGGTGTTGGTTTAGGTAGGGGTGCATCAGGCAGTGGGCCAGTAGGTATCATCAATTTTCCAAGATCCGGAGGTAGCGGTGGTGTAGCCGACATTGCTGCTGGGATTGCTGCAGGAGCTCAAGGAATCGCATCCGCTGCTAGTGCGCTGGGAAGCGGACTTAACCTAGCGATTGGGCGTCATTCCGGAGGCAACAGTTTTGGCGCGCTGATCCGAGCACTCACCTCAGACGGGTCGACTAATATCTTGTCTACTCCAAACCTCCTCACCCTAGATAATCAAGAAGCAGAAATTGTAGTAGGTACCAATGTGCCCTTTTTGACGGGATCCTATTCTAGCGGAAGTTCTCTAGGCAGTAGTTTTAGCAACAGCAGTGGTCTTGACAGCAGCGGCTTGACGACCAGCAGCGGGCTCGGAGTCTCTGGAAGTAGTGGTTATGGGGGTTATGGCAGTGGATACGGAAGTGTTAACCCATTCCAAACTATCCAAAGACAAGATGTGGGTCTAACTCTTAAGGTAAAACCTCAAATCAACGAAGGAAACTCAGTCAAACTAGAGGTTCAACAGGAAGTCTCCGCTTTGACTACCCCTCCTCAAGGGATTAGCACTTCGGACGTGGTCACCAGTAAACGCGCCATCAAAACAACTGTTTTAGTGGACGATGGTCAAGTGGTCGTATTGGGTGGCTTGATTGATGATCAGGTTCAAGAAAACCAAAATAAGGTTCCCTTATTGGGAGATATTCCTTTTTTGGGTGCGCTATTTCGTTCTACTAGCCACAACGTGAACAAACGAAATTTAATGGTCTTCTTGCATCCGGTCATTTTACGAGATGCGGCCATGACTGAGCGGGTAAGTGGCTCTAAATACAGCTACATGAGAGAACGTCAAGTAGAAGCAATGAATCCACAAGACCTGCCTCGTGACCCGGGCTTATTATTGCCTCCGATTGAGAAGCTCAAGGCATTGCCTCCGACCCCTCTTGCGGGAGTAACAGGTTCCACTACTCCAGAAAGCCCATTAGACCAGACACTAGCACTTCCTCCGCCTTTTGAAGATGACGAAACGAACGCTTCCCAAGTTTTAGGATCTGTGCCCGATGTCCGACCTTAGCCCTACTACTGAACCTGCGATCTCAACTGACATAAAAATGGCGCGTTTGCCATATGGATTCGCAAGACGGCATGGCGTACTTCTCGAAGAAGACCCAAGTGTTGGTTTGAGAATCGTGCATCGGCCAGATGTCAACATTAGAGTGCTGGCAGAGGTTCGACGCTTTGCAGGACGCCCTCTCAAGTTGCATCCAATCGAAGTGGATCGCTTCGAAATGGTACTGCAAAAAACTTACGAACAGGGATCAGGGGAAGCGATCAGCATGATTGGCGACCTAGAAGGAGATTTTGACCTTCAGCGGATCGCCTCGCAACTTCCAGAGCCTGAAGACTTACTAGAGAGTCAAGACGATGCACCCATCATTCGCTTAATCAACGCTTTATTTACCCAAGCCATTAAAGAAGATGCTTCTGATATTCACGTGGAGCCTTTCGAAGATCGATTGGTGGTTCGTTACCGTGTAGATGGTGTGCTACGTGAAGTGTTACAACCGAAAAAAGTGTTGGCACCCATGTTGGCCTCACGTATTAAGGTCATGGCCAAACTTGATATTGCCGAAAAGAGGCTTCCCCAAGATGGTCGTATATCACTCAAGGTAGCGGGAAGAGCCGTCGATGTCCGAGTTTCGACTATGCCTTGTGGTCATGGGGAACGAGTTGTTTTGCGTTTGCTAGACAAACAAGCTGGGAGATTAGATCTAGCACAGTTGGGAATGGACGAGTCACGGCTCGAAATCATGGATCGAGTGATTCACCGACCCCATGGCATCATGTTGGTGACCGGCCCCACTGGTTCTGGCAAAACTACGACGCTTTACTCAGTGCTCACGCGACTGAATGACCGCTCACGTAACATCATGACCGTAGAGGATCCTATTGAGTATTACCTAGATGGCATTGGACAAACCAATGTGAATCCAAAGGTGGATATGACGTTTGCACGTGGACTACGTGCCATTTTGCGTCAAGATCCCGATATAGTGATGGTGGGAGAAATCCGCGACCTAGAAACTGCACAAATTGCAGTGCAGGCTTCTCTCACCGGCCACATGGTGTTGTCTACCCTACACACCAACAGTGCCATTGGTGCCATTACACGATTACGCGACATGGGAGTAGAACCGTTTCTACTAGCATCAAGTCTAATCAGCGTCTTGGCACAGCGTTTAGTACGATTATTATGTCCACGCTGCAAACAGCCACATACGGCCAGTCGAGTTGAACAAGAACGGCTCGGCGGGGATACTGCGGGCGGTCCTCCGCCTACGCTCTGGGCACCCGTTGGTTGTCCGCATTGTAGTGGGCTAGGCTACCGGGGACGAACCAGCATTTTTGAGTTGATTGAAATTGACGATGCCACGCGAGGAATGATTCACGATGGCGAAAGTGAGCACAACATTGAACTCTACGCGCGGGCAAAAGCACCGAGCATTCGCCAAGATGGTCGGCGTCGGGTTCTAGGGGGGGACACCTCCTTAGAAGAAGTACTACGTGTTACGCGTGAAGATTAAAACCACCTAATACACAGCCTGCCGCGTGCGTCAAGGTTGATTTTGGGTGGGACTTTCTTGTCAGTATTTTTTTCTCAAACACCCCCATTATTTATTATAACACGCTCAGATCTGGCTGGTATCTTTCTTGACACGCTCAGATCTGGCTAGTATCGATCGAAGTTGTGTCTTTTTTACTAGGAGCTTACGAAATGGCAGAAAAAAAAGATCCATCCGAATCGCCAAATAAAACAAATGGGCCGGTTGTAAAAACTGGTCCAACTGCAGGCCAAAACCGGTCGCGCAACCAAGACGGAAGATGGAGAGAGAAGCGCAGTGACACAGGAAAACCCCGAGGTTCAAACAAATCTTCTTAATTCCACGGAAGGGTATTGCTCGCGGTGTGGTCTGTGCTGCATAGCTGTGGACGAGGTAGAGGCCTTTTCAGAGTTTGCTATGCCTGATGGTCGATGTAAGTTTTTGACGCAAGATCGTCTATGTGCGATCTATACAACTCGGCCAGAGTTATGCAGAGCGGACGTTTTATATGAGAGCCATTACGCAAAACGAATTTCGATTACGGAGTATAAAGAAATGTTAATCCAGTTATGTAAAAAGTTACAGGCAAGATTTCATGGATGATTACTTATCGATTTATCAAAAATGTGACGCAGAACGACTTTCCAATCTTGAACAACTTGTTAATCAGTCTATTCACAATAGAGAGATTCCTGAAAAACTCTCGTTTCCAATAACAGTCCAATTCGAGCTGATGGCGGAGTGCAATTTACAGTGTCTACATTGCTACAACCGATCAGGAGATAGCGATTTAGACACCTCTATGGGACTCGAAGAGTGGTTGAAATTGAGCCACCATCTGGTATTTTCCAATGTATCCTGTCGGGTGGTGAACTTTTGCTAATGGGGAAAAATCGGCTCCCGAAGATTATGGATATCCTACATGCCGATGGTACCGGTTTCGTATTGATTACGAATGGATACTTATTAGACCAGGCATGGATTGACGTTTTAAGTCCCTATAGGTTCTATTGGATACAAGTGTCAATAGATGGTTTTGATGCTGGTACTCATGATCGCTTTAGGGGAGTGGACGGAAGCTGGATACGTGCGGTTCGAGGTGCATTTTTAGTTTCAAAAGCTGGTTTACCATTGGTAATTGCCAGTACGGTTGTTCCGAAAAATTTAAACGACATTGAAAAAATGGTTGACCTCGCCTATCAATTAGGAGCAACTGCAATAATTTTGGGAGAAGTTTTACCGAGTGGTCGTGCTAAAGGAAATCCTGACATTATATTGACGATTGAACAACGTAACCGTCTATATCAACATGTCGAAGAATTAGCAAAACGCTATCGTGGGCGTATAGAAATTCAGCGTAGCAGTAATGTTAATTATCAATTAAAACGTTATCACATCATGCCAAATGCAGGTTGTATTGTCCGTCCGAATGGTGATGTCCGTATGGATTGTATGATGCCATTTGTGATTGGAAATGTGTTACAAAAACCATTTTCTGAGATATGGCGTGATAAGGGAGCAACTTGCTGGAATTCTCAACAAGTTGTCGATTATATAGAGAGTGTTGATCCAATTACGGGTGCTAGTTTCATTCACTCCAATCACGTTGAGGTTGACAGGGTCATTTAGTTTTAATCCCCTAAAAATTGAGAAAACTATGAGTGAACAAGTTCTTAAAACATATAGGCTTCCTTCTGTTACGTCTCTTGATACTATTGAGTTCGAACAAGAATCTTTTGTTCCCCTTATAGCAGTTGCATTTGCTGCTGGGATGGCTGGTGCAGCGGCTGCCAAAGCAATGGGAATTGATAGTTTTCGTCGTGTCCGCTGTTTAAATAAAATCGGAAACTTTAAAGAGGGAAATGAGGGTTTCTAGTGGTAGAAATTTCTCCCACTGGATATTATTATCTAAACTCGATAGGCGTTTAATTTTAGCCCTTAAATCTTGAGAAAGCTATGAGCGAACAAGTTCTTAAGACATACAGGCTTTCTTCTGTTACGTCTCTTGATACCATTGAGTTCGAACAAGAATCTTTTGTTCCTCTTTTAGCGGTTGCATATGGTGCTGGGTTGCTTGGTGGAATGTTTGCTGCCAAAGCAATGGGAGTTAGCAGTCTTCGTCGTGTTCGCTTCCTGAATAAAATCGGAAACTTCAAAGAGGGAAATGAGAGTTTATAGTGGTAAAAATTTTTCCCACTGGATATTATTATTTAAACTCGATGGACATTTAATTTTAGCCCTTGAATCTTGAGAAAACTATGAGCGAACAAGTTCTTAGGACGTATAGGCTTCCTACTGTTACGTCTCTTGATACCATTGAGTTCGAACAAGAGTCTATAGTTCCCTGGGTGCCTATTATTGGAGCACTCCTCGGGTATGCTGCCGCACGCGCTGTAACTAATGCAGTGGCAGTCGGCAGTTTTCGCCGTGTTCGACATTTGAATAAAATCGGAAACGCTAAAGAAGGACAGTAGTATGTTAAACCTATTTGATAATTTGGTTCCTATCAAAAAGTGCATCAAATATCGAGAAGAAGGGGAGTTTTTGGTGGTAGCAAGCCCCTCCTTAGATATTTATTATCTAAATTCGGTTGCAAAAGATTTTTACATGGCACTAGGTAAAGGAAAATCTATTATGGAAATCCGAGATGAACTATTAGATATGTACGACGTTGACCCTAATGCTATTTTTCAGGATCTCATACATCTTGTGCGCGATTTTCAGTGGAAAGGGCTTCTAGTTTTGGAAGAACCTTCATGAAAAAATATAAGAAACCTATAATAAGCCACTTAGGTACCTTAGAAGAAAAGACACAGATCGTACCATTTGCAGCCTTAGCTGCAGCTAGCGTAGCTTCGGCAGCCCTCGTTGGTACGCTTGCTGGTTTAGCGTCACGGGTCGACTACGCGCAAACACGGCGTGCATTGCCACCTGTGCTACGGTTTACAACGATAGCCAACTCCCTTAGTTAACATCCCGATAGCGGCTGTGCAAAGAAAGTACTCTTTGCACATAGTTAGTAGTTTCTGGGTAAGGAGGAACGTCTCCATACCGAGCCACCGCGTTTTCACCTGCGTTGTAAGCAGCCACTACAAGACGTAAATCATTATCGAATTTATCCAGGAGGTCTCGTAGGTACCGAACTCCTCCGTGGACATTGTCTGTTGGGTCAAATAAATCATGCACACCATACCGTCGAGCCGTGTCTGGCATGAGCTGCATAAGTCCAGTGGCACCTTTTGGAGACACGGCACTGGGGTTAAAGGCACTTTCGGCATGAATCACTGCTCGTACCAAAGCCTGATCTACTTGGTAAGCTCTTGCAGCATCGGCCACGATGTCGTCATAGTCTGATCGTCTAGGAGACAGTGAGCCACCATTAGACGATGTTTGCGCCGTGAATGCGAGTGTATAGCGTTCTCCTCCCGTTGGAATGTTGGTAAAGTTTCGCACGCCTGAGGAATCCACGTGGACGTAAATGTTTCTACGGGCTGTAGGACGCACAGAAATGAAAGAGGCACGGGGGGTACTTACTTCAATTCGTGACGTTACAGTTTGCTCGGCAAGGGCTTTTCGGGTTTTTTGGCCAGATCCTACAGGTGTAACATTGGTGACGTTGAGGACTCCGTTGCGATCTCTCCACATTCTGATTTCACGAGTTCTGGCTTCTGAAATTGGCAAAATCAATGTCATACAGGTGCAAAACAAGATTGCCCTACGTACCATACTCTTTCCCCGTGCGAAAAAATTCAAACACTTGCTTTACATACAATAACCCATATTATATCCTAGTCTCGAGTTGTACCCGGTTTTCGAAGAAAAAATTGGAGACGTTAATGAATATTAGAACCTTGATGGTGCTTGTCTTTGCTTTTGCCGGATCGCTTTGCTTGGCGGCTCCAGTGGATTTGAATTCTGCTGACCTTTCCACTCTACAACAGATCAAAGGCATTGGTCCTGTAAAGGCACAAGCGATCGTGAATTACCGGACGCAAAATGGCCCTTTTAAGAGTGTGGAGGATCTGGCCAAGATAAAAGGAATTGGTGCTGGCAAGACTTTGGAAGGCCTACGGCCCTTGTTTACCGTAGGGAGCACTGGCACTGCGACGCCTACCACCCCTCCTAAACGTTAATAAGAGTTTGTATCACACAAGTGACTTGACGACTGCTTTCCTAACTGTAAGAATGTAGCTGTTTTCTCGCTTGTGTTCCTGAGTCTTTGGCTATGTGGCTCAATCGGTTAGCGCGCGGCACTCATAATGCTGAGGTTGGTGGTTCGATTCCACCCATAGCCACCATAGATCTAGGTAGTACGAAGCCTCCTTGGGTATCCTTGTCCTAGATTTTTCTGCAATCAAATCTGCTGGCACCAAAGCAGCTCTTTCTCTCAGTCTAAAGGAAAGGGAATGGGCAAAAATTCTGTAAATACGTGGTTTCAAGAGGCTTTCCAGCACCACACAAAAGGCGATTTGGCAGGTGCAAAAAGCCTGTACCAACAGATCCTTTCAAGTTCTCCTAAACATGCCCAATCACTTTTCTTACTGGGTACCCTAGAAAGTCAGTGCGAGCAGTTTTCTGCCGCTGAAGGGTACTTAAGAAGGGCACTCGCCCTACGTCCGGATTGGCCAGAAGCTCTCAACAACTTGGGGCTGACAATTTCTAACCTAGGCCGTTATGGTGAAGCAGAACCATTGCTTCGTCGTGCGCTCGCTCTATCTCCAGAATATCCTGACGCAATACAAAACCTTGCGGGGGTGCTGGACGAAAAGGGAGAAATTGAAGACGCCATCAATTTATATCAACAGTTAATTACCCTGCATCCTAACAGAGCCAATGCCCACTACGGTCTTGGGCTTTCCTTAAAGCGTTTGCAACGCTTAGAAGAAGCAGCACGCAGTTTTGAACGAACCATCGAGTTATCCCCAAAACATTTTGATGCCTGTAATAATTTGGGGGCTATGCTCAAAATTCTAAATCGTCTGGAAGAAGCAGAACGCTGGCTACGCCGTGCCGTAGAGATCAACCCTAATTTTCACGGGGCTACTAACAACCTCGCAGCTACCCTACAAGCTCAAGATCGTCTTTTGGAAGCATTAGAGCAATACGATCGAGCACTGACTTTGGATGCCGAGAAGTCACTAGTGCAATGGAACCGTGCTTTTATTCTATTAGCTCTAGGTCGGTTAAAAGAAGGTTGGGTTGCCTATGAATGGCGGCGTCCAGTGTACGGATGGCAGCCACTGCCTTTCGCAGAGTGGGATGGAACTTCACTTACTGACAAAACCATTTTGATCTTTGCAGAACAGGGATTGGGCGATGAGATTATGTTCGCATCATGCGCCTCCGACCTAATAGAGCGAGCAGCCCATTGTCTCATAGAGTGTGAACCACGTTTAGCATCTCTCTACCAGCGATCTTTTCCCAAAGCCACGGTCATTGGTGTCAAACGTGCAGACCGAGATTGGATTCAAAAACTTCCGACGGTAGATCTCCAAATTCCAGCAGGAAGCATTGCCCAGTTTTTAAGAACAGACCTTAGCGATTTCCCGACTCGTCCAGGATACCTCGTGGCTGATCCAGGGCAAGTGGAACATTGGCGTGTTCGCCTTCGCTCCCTTGGACTTGGGCCGAAAATTGGTATTACTTGGCGGAGTGGCCTTACCCGAGAGGGACGGCACCGTAATTATAGCCGTCTTAGCGAATGGGGAGAGATCCTTCGTATCCCAGGGTTAACCTTTGTTAACCTCCAATACGACGAGTGCAAAGAAGAATTAGCGATTGCCTATCGACTGTTTGGAGTAAAAATACACGCCTTCCCAGAACTAGACCTATTTAATGATTTGGACGGTGCTGCAGCTCTCACTTCTGCATTAGATTTAGTGGTTGCTGCAGGAAATGCCGTGTGTGAAATTTCGGGTGCTCTTGGTGTATCTGTTTGGCGGCTAGAAGCCCATGGACGACCTTGGACTTCATTGGGCACACCCAATTTTCCTTGGCACCCAAAAATGAGGATCTTCCGCCAAAAGACACCCGGAGATTGGACAGAAGTCTTAGCGCGAGTTAAAGAGTCACTCTCTGTTGGACTAGATTTACCTAATACGCCTGCCTTTTATGCTGAAGAAGAAAAGAAAGCCATTTTAGCGGATTCTTCAAATCTAAAACTTCTGGAACTGGAATACCGACAAGCACTTGCCGAATCTCCAAATTCTCCGGAGATCCACAACAATCTTGCAAATGTCTTATTTGATGCTGGAGATTTTACCGAAGCAGAGAATCACTACCGAATTGCGCTTTCTTTATATTCTGATTTTCCAGAAGCGCATTACAACTTAGCCAATGTTTTGCATGAGCGAGGAGAACGTGAAGCTTCCGTAGTAGAGCAACGTGCTGCGATTGCTCTCCGACCACACTATGCTGAAGCCCACTGCAATCTTGGACGTACTCTGCAAGAATTAGGAAACTTAGAAGAAGCGGAGATCGCATTGCGTCAGGCATTGGTCTTGGCACCCAATTTGTCAGAAGTACATCACAACCTTGGTGTCCTACTTCGTTCGAAAGACCGTTTAGAAGATAGCATCCTTCATTATCAACAGGCTTTAGCGTTACAGCCTTTTCTTCCAAAAACGGAGAGTGATCTTGCCAATGTGCTTCGTGAGCTGGGTCGAGTTGAAGAGGCAGAGACTCATGCTAGGCGTGCAGTACAACAATCTCCAGTAGAAGATTCAAAAATATGGATCGTACTAGGCGATGTCCTACAAGACCTTAACCAGTTTTCCGAATCTTTAGCGGCCTATGATCGTGCTTTAGGTTTTTCTCCTGCTCTCGCAATTCAATCAGAAATAAGGCGCAATCGCTCGATTTGCTTATTGGCAATGGGAAACCTCACGAACGGTTGGGAAGCGTACACCGCACGACATGCCTTCCTGCCCACCTCTCCTTTTCAATGCCCAGAGTGGAACGGAGAATTTCAAAAGCTCATTGGCAAGATACTAGTCGTTTTATCAGAACAAGGGCTTGGCGATCAAATATTGTTTGCTTCTTGTTTATCTGATTTGGCCAAAGTCGCGGAAAATACTATTGTTTTGTGTGACTCTCGTTTGGTTTCACTGTACAAAAGGTCTTTTCCTCTCTTTACTGTACTGTCAGTAAGTTCTTTTTCTTCGGTTTCTGCAGATTTTCAAATTCGAATCGGTGACCTTCCACGTATCTTTCGAACAAGTTTAGATCGTTTTCCGACCGCGACCGGTTATTTAATACCAGATCCGAATGCCCATTGGAAAGATCGTTTAGCATCTTTGGGAAAGGGTTTTAAAGTCGGTATTGTTTGGCGCAGTGGATTACTGCAAGCTGCTAGACAACGTTATTATGCTTTTTTGAAAGATTGGGAACAAGTACTTAAAACTCCAGGAGTGCTTTTTGTCAATCTGCAATATCAAGATACTTCTATACAAGAGATTTTAGAAGTAGAAAAAAAATTTGGCATCAAAATTCACCATTTTCCTGAGATCGATCTTAAAAATGACTTAGAAAGTGCAGCTGCACTTTCGTCTGAAATGGATTTAGTCATTGGAGTGGGTACAGCAGCGACCGAGTTGGCTGCTGCGGTAGGAACAACAGTATGGCGATTAGAAGGACACGGACGCGCGTGGACTTCGCTAGGCACTTCGGCTATGCCTTGGCACCCAACAGTACGTCTGTTCAAACAGCCAAGATGGGGAGACTGGAAATCCGTATTTATTTCTGTTGCTGAGGCTTTGTCTTCCTTTTCTCTGGAATGCCAACAGGAAAGGGAAACCACTGGTTTTTACGTTCGGAAAGCTGCTTTATCTCTAAAAGAAGAAGGAGAGACTGCTGATGCTCATATTCGGAAAGCCGAAAATCTTTTTGACTTAGGACGTCTGGAAGAATCAGAATCTGAATACCGAAAGGCATTGGTACTACACCCGCATTGGGCACGTGCCCACAATGATCTTGGGAATCTACTGCGTAAGATGGGACGCCTTGCCGAATCAGAGCGTTGTTATCTGGTCGCATTGCGTTATCAACCCGACTTAGTAGAAGCTCATAACAATTTGGGAGCCGTTTCTGAGCAGCAGGGTCGGATTTTCGAAGCGGAAACCGCGTATCGTGCTGCCCTACGACTAAAGCCACACTTCCCAGAAGGCTGGTACAACCTAGCCAACTGTTTAGGAGATCTGGGACATTGGCAAGAAGCAATAGATGCTTACCAAGAAGCAATTTCTCTTCGTCCTGAATATCCAGAAGCGTGGATGTTCCTCGGCACCACATTTAAGAATGTAGGATTCATAGACAAAGCAGAACATGCCTACCGCCGAGCGTTGACTTTCCGTCCAGAATGGCCAGATAACCTTAATCTTTTAGCCAATTTGTTGGCCCAAAATAACCGTGGAGATGAGGCAGAAGGGTATTATCAATCTGCGTTGCATTTTACTCCAGATAGTCCAGAAATACTCAGCAATTTCGCTTCTTGTCTACTTTCCTTAGGAAAGACAGAAGAAGCAGAATTTACTTGCCGAAAAGCAATTCGCCTTTCTCCAAAGTTTTCTGCTGCTTGGGGAAATTTGGGTAATATCTTAAGAAGCCAAGGGCGTTGGGATGAAGGAATTGCGGCTTTTCATGAATCAATTTCTATTGATCCGAAGCACGCCGAAGCGCACAGTAACTTAGGAAATGCACTTCGTGAGAAATCGAAATTGGTAGAAGCAGAATTTCATAACCGCCAAGCCACTTCTTTATCTCCTAGGCTTCCAGGAGCTTGGGTCAATTTAGGAAATACTTTACTAGATAGAGGGGAGATAGAAGAAGCAGAAAAGTGTTTCCGACAAGCCCTATCTTTAGGACATGAAGAAGCACGAATCAACCTTGGAAAGTCTTTGTACGACCAGGGCCGCCCAGAGGAGTCTATTGAATGTTTATCTACACTGTTCAAGCCTCATAGCGCGGAGGATACTGAAACGGATCGAGAGGTACGTTGGAATCTATCACTACCTTTATTAGCTCAAGGGAATCTTGAAGTTGGTTGGGAAGCCTATGAATGGGGAAGATTCCTAGAAAATAAAGCTAGGTGGCGAGGCTTTTCACACTTTCCAGAATGGGATGGTACGTCCTTGTCTGGTCAATCTTTATTAGTCTATGCAGAACAAGGAGTAGGGGATGAAATCATGTTTGCTTCTTGCTTACCTACCCTCCTATTACAGAATGTTCGCTGCGTGATTGAATGTGATCGCCGATTAGCCTCTCTCTTTAGCCGATCTTTTCCTGCACCTACGATCATCGTTGGCGCAGAAAGAAATTCTCAAGATTGGTTGTCCACAGTCGGATCTATTGACCTTCAGATCCCAATAGGTAGTTTGCCTAAATTTTTTCGTCGTTCTCTTTCTGATTTTCAGATCATTAGCAATTATCTAAAACCGGATCCTATTCGGGTATCAGAATGGCGTTCTTGGGTGGCCAATCTTGGTGTTGGTTTGAAAGTGGGTATTTCCTGGCGTAGTGGCCTGCAAACCGGAGACCGAGGACGTCAATACAGTCGACTAGAGGAATGGGGCCCAATTTTTTCAATTCCTAGAATTCACTTTGTCAATTTACAATACGATGAATGTGCAGAGGAATTGGCTAAAGCGGAAGTACAACACGGAGTATCCATTCATGTAGCCCCTGGGCTAGATCTCATGAACGACTTAGATGGTGCCGCTGCTCTCTCGGCTTGTTTAGATTTGGTCATATCCGCAGGCAATGCAGCAGGGGAGATTGCTGCTGCAGTAGGCGTGCCCGTATGGCGTTTAGAAGCGCATGGGCGGCCTTGGACTACACTTGGAACCAATGATTTTCCTTGGCATCCAAAGATGCGAGTTTTTCGCCAAGTAAAACCAGGTGAATGGACAGAAGTCATTGATCGCATTCGAAATGTCTTGGTTGAAAAAAATACTACTGATTTAGAGTTACTCTTAGATCAGGGTAAACAGTATCAAAAGGACAATGACTTAGATAAAGCAGCGGAATGCTACGAAACAATTCTGCTTATCAATCCAAATTCAGCAGAGGCGCACAACAATTTTGGAAATGTCTATTTGAGTCGAAAAGATCTGGTTTCTGCAGAACGGAGTTATCGACAAGCACTTGTTTTAGAACCGAATTATCCAGAAGCGTGGAACAATCTCGGAGTTTTGTTAGGAAAACAAAAACATCTTTCTGATGCAATAGATTGTTACGAAAAAACACTTGAGCTCAATCCCGCACTTTTAGAACCAAGATTCAATTTAGCTAACTTGCTTCAAAGCCAAGGCAATCCTCTTGTAGCAGAAAAAAACTATAAGGTCATTCTGGAAAAAGATCCAAAAAATTTCATGGCCTGGAACGGGTTGGCATTGGTGTTAGTAGATCAGTTTCGGTGGGAAGAAGCTCAAACCTGTTTTGAAGAAGCTCAAAAACATGCACCCGAGAACGCTAGAATAAATTGGAATCAGGGACTGGCTTATTTATCCCAGGGAGACCTAGAGCGTGGTTGGGAAGGCTATGAGTGGGGATATCACACAGCGGGTCGCTTAAATCGTGGGTTTGGTTTTACAGAATGGGACGGAAGATATGATCCAAACGCTACGCTTTTAGTGCATGCCGAACAAGGAGTGGGTGATGAGGTTTTGTTTTCTTCTTGTGTACCGGATTTACTTTCTTTAGTTGGGCGTTGTGTGCTAGAGTGCTCGCCTCGTTTAGCTTCACTGTTTGCAAGGTCTTTCCCACGAGCAGAGATACACGGTGTAAGCCGGTTAGACCGCGATTGGCTCGAAAAAATAGGTAATATTGACTTTCAGTGTCCGATGGGTAGTTTAGGTTACTACTTACGTCGCAATCTATCTAGTTTTCCGCAGTGTCCTAGTTATTTGTTGCCGGATCCTGTGAGACGTGTTGAATACAAGAAACGCTTAGAAAATCTGCCCTCTGGCTTGAGAGTGGGTATTTCTTGGCGCAGTCGACTGGTGCATTCGGATCGGGGGCGCGTGCGTTTTTACTCCAGGCTAAAACAGTGGGACGCTATTTTCCGAATTCCAGGAGCGATTTTTATCAACCTTCAGTACGAGGATTGTGTAGACGAATTGGCCGAAGTAAAAAATCGTTTTGGAGTGGAGATTGTCGAATTTTCTGATCTTGATTTGTTTAATGATTTGGACGGAGTGGCCACACTCGCGAGCCTTTTAGATTTAGTAATTGCACCACCTAATGCGGTAGCGGAGCTGTCTGCTGCGGTTGGAACGGAGGTTTGGCGTTTGGATGCAGCTCTCCCAAGTTGGCCAATGTTAGGTACAGATTACTTACCTTGGCATCCGAGAACACGTGTTTTTCGGCAAGATCGGCTCGGAGAATGGGAAGAAACGTTGGAAAGAGTTGGAAAATTGTTAGCTCGCCGAGTAGAGATGGCAAGGCGTGAACGATGGATGCACTATGCACCTGTCCTTTGGCAAGGGAAGCCAATGGAAAATTTTTCCTTAGCAAAATTAGCACAACCAGGGGCAACTGTTGTACAAATAGGTGCCCAAGACGATTTGTCAGTTTTAGCAGTTGCTAGAGCAATAGGGGAAAAAGGTAGACTTTTGGTCTTTGAGGATCGTCCAGAAGTTTATCATCGGTTGCGAGACCA
>Ga0268283_1000264_pt1 | contig 43674 bp, 42 predicted proteins | sample saktaG_13_FD_190140 | JGI IMG/M metagenome (GOLD analysis project Ga0268283, IMG submission 190140) | Saline water microbial communities from Sakinaw Lake, British Columbia, Canada - sak_2013_06_06_36m | ecosystem: Environmental > Aquatic > Non-marine Saline and Alkaline > Saline ...
ACGCAAATGTGTCAGAGACTGGTGGATAAGGTCGCTCAGTCAAAGCAGCTTATGGCGATGACCGACCCGGATCTTCTGGTCTTGTTCGAAGACTGGTTTGAGGAACTGGAAGAGGAGATCATCTCACTCATCAGTGAGCATGGCCCTCTCAACCCTGAGGAGCTTGCCGAAAAGACCGGGCTTTCCCTGAGAGGAGCGACGTTTCTCCTCTCAAAGCTCAGGCGTGAGGGAAAAGCATAGAACCTGAACAACTTTCATTCGTCAGGAAAGGGATTATTATGCAGAACAGGAAAACGACATTCATAGCCTTTGTGGCGGTATTGCTCACGGTGGGAGCCATTTGGTTCACCAATCGCGCCGTTACTCCCACGCAAGCCACATGGGACGATGTTTTGGCCGAAGGCAAGACCGGCGGTTACAGAATTATTACCACCGAAGCGCTTTCCGAACGCTATCAAAAAGATGCCGACAGTCTTCTTCTGGTGGATACCCGTCAGGAGTGGGAATACCGGACAGGGCATCTCAAGGGTGCGGTGAACTTTCCCATCGAGCCCACCGGGTGGTCGAGATGGCGAAGGGCTTCGGCGCTTGAAACCTTCCTGGGACCGGATAAGGATCGCACCATCGTCTTCTACTGAGCGGGTCTCACCTGAGTCCGCAGCGACTCGGCGGCCCGTGTGGCCGTAAAACTCGGCTATAAGAACGTTTATCGTGATCCTTACGGCTATCCAGAATGGCAAGGAAGGGGGATGCCCGTTGACAGCGCCCCGGCAGGTCTGGCTCAATCAAGCGAAGCACCCAAAGCACCAGGGCCGCTTTACGGCTGGGCCATGATCTGGACACTTCTTGGCATCTTTGTCGGCGGGATGGCTTTAAACCTGACCCCATGCATCTACCCCCTGATTCCCATTACCATCTCCTACTTTGGCGGCCAGGCTGCAAAGGAAGGGGAAGGCCAGGGAAAGCTCGTGGCGCACGGTTTGTGCTACATGATGGGTCTTGCGGTTACCAACTCCGTGCTCGGGGTGGTTGCCTCCCTGACAGGGGGCCTCATGGGCGCGATGCTCCAAAATCCCATTGTTCTTATTGTCGTGGCGGCGGTTCTCATCGTTTTTGCCACAAGCCTCTTCGGGCTGTGGGAAATGCGCCTTCCAAGCGGACTGACGCAGGCTGCCGCAAAATCCTATACGGGATACTTTGGAAGTCTGTTTATGGGACTGACCCTCGGGGTGGTCGCGGCCCCCTGTATCGGTCCATTCGTACTGGGGCTCCTCACCTGGGTAGCCAGCATGGGAAGCCCATGGCTCGGGTTTCTGATCTTTTTCACCCTGAGTCTGGGGCTGGGGCTGCCCCTCTTTTTCCTGGCCATGTTTTCCGGGCAACTAAAAAAACTCCCCCGATCGGGCGGTTGGATGATCTGGGTGAGAAAACTCATGGGCTGGGTGCTGGTGGCAATGGCCGTCCATTTCATCAGGCCTGTTCTTCCCGGTCATTGGGGAACTGTTCTGATTGCTCTTGTTGCTCTGGCCGCGGGGCTGCACCTGGGGTGGATCGACAACAGTCAGGCCAATTTCCGGGCATTCCCCTGGCTGAAGGGCGGAGCCGGCATAACATGTCTGGTTCTGTCCACATTCCTTGTCGCGTCATGGGCCATGCAGGGGCCGGGTGTTACCTGGAAACCCTATTCGGAGGAAATTATGAAAGAGGCTCACAACCTGAAAAAGCCCGTCATCATCGACTTCTATGCCACGTGGTGCACGCCATGCCGGGAGATCGAGGAAGTCACCCTTCACGATCCTTCAGTCGTCAAGCAGGCGGAAAGCGACTTTGTCATGATCAAAGTGGATGTGACCAAGGGTGGTAACCCTTTGCATGAGCGGTTGCTGCAACAATACGAGGTGAAAGGGGTTCCGACCATCGTGTTTTTGGATACCGACGGCAAAGAAAAGCGGGATCTGCGTCTGGTGGATTACATACCATCCGATCAATTCCTTGGCCATATGGCGGCGCTTAAGAAAAACGGCAGCTAAAGAAAGGAGAAAAAAGATGCTGAAGATAAGATTTTTCCTGAATGAGCCCAATGGGAAGCCGTGAAAGGGTTTTCTCGAAATGATGCCCAGGTTGGGCGAAAAATACAAGGAGATCGAGATCGAAGTCATGTCTAAACCCGTTGCGGAGTATCAGAACGATGAATACTTCGAACTGGAGCTGCCTGTTGCACCGGCCGTCATGGTTGCAGATGAGATCGTGGTCGAAGGCGCCAGTGTTTCACAGGACAAGGTGGAAAAGGTTATCTGCCGATTGCTTGGGAAGATCCCAGTCGAAACCAAAGAAGAAGTAAATTCTGGGTCGTCTTTTTGGAAAATTGGGTGCCCACGTTTTTTTCGATCCAATAAGTAATGGTCGTTTTCCGTAAACCGTAATTCGTTCTGATGGCACTCCGGCCACAATGACGGGAGCGCAGTCTACTGAAGGGAGAAAATACATGCTGAAAATAAGCGTTTTCTTAAATGAGCCCGGCGGCAAGCCTTGAAGACATTTTGTTGAAATTATCCCCAGGTTGGGGGAAAAATATAAATTGGAAATTGAAACCACATCCAAACCCTTCCCGGAGTATCGTACCGAAGAATACGCCAAACTGGGGCTCCCGAAAGCCCCGGCCATCATGGTCGGAGATGAAATTATCGTTCAGGGTTGCGATATAGATGAAGATAAGTTGGAGTCTGCCATCTGCCGCCATCTCGGGTTGCCAGAACCGGAACCGCAAAAGAAGGGGATTCTGGATCGGCTGTTTAAATAAAAGGTACAGGAGATGTCATGGCGGTGCAGTCTGGCAAAATGACCGCGCCGCCATGACCCACTCTCGGGAGTGCCTATCAATGATGAACTCGTGGAATGACGCAGCAGATAATCAGAGGTGGACTGATGGAATCGAATAAGAACCGCAGAGGGCCTGCAATCAAGGCGGCTGTTTTAATTATCTTCCTTGTTGCGGCTATTGTGATCGCACGCTTTACTCCCTTGAGAGATTATCTGACTGCCGAAAGGCTGGGTCTGCTTTTGGAGACCGCAGGGCCTTGGGCGCCAGTGGCTTATATCGGCGCCTACGCCGCGGGAGTCTGTTTTTTCATGCCTGGAACACTTCTTGCCACTGTTGGCGCAGCGATATTTGGTCCCTACTACGGCTTTCTCTACGTCTGGGTGGGAGCCATGATCGGCGCGGTTCTGGCATTTTTCATCGGGCGCTATCTCGGGAGGGATTTTGCCGCATCCCTCATCGGCGATAAGCTCGGGAAATACGATGAAGCCATCGAGCGGAACGGCTTTGCCACGGTCCTTTACCTGCGCCTGGTCTATTTTCCGTTTACCGCGATGAATTTTGGCATGGGGCTCACACGGGTGCGCTTCTGGGATTATTTCTCCGGCACAGCGCTCGGCATTGTCGTCGGCACGTTCATCTTCACGTTCTTTGTGGGGACGATCAAGGATGTCTGGTCAAGCGGCCAGTGGGGAGGATTGCTTTCCTGGAAGGTATTCTTCTCCCTTGGGCTCTTTGTCTTCTCCTTTTTCATTCCGAAAATCATTGAAAGGCTGAGGGCGTCACAGAAGGTCAGGATTGCTTAGATGGAAACGAAGCTCACTATGAAGAGAGAAACAGACAACCGCGAAAAAAGTATCGAAGAACTGGCGGTGATCATTCGGCAGCGAACATTCAACCTGATGTCCACCGGCCGAATGATGTGCTCGGAAGCCGTACTTTCGGTGCTGAACCAGGGACTGGGTGGCGGGCTGCCGCCGGATGTCGCCATGAAGGTGGCATCCGGATTTCCGGAAGGCATCGGCAGCTCGGGATGCACCTGCGGGGCCCTGACAGGGTGCGTGATAGCCCTGGGTCTTTTTCTTTCTCAAAGCGACTCAAACCTGGCAGCCCGCCGCAAGGCCATGGCCGCCTCCGGTCGGCTGCATCATGATTTCAAGTCCCGCTTCGGTTCAACCTGTTGCCGGGTGCTGATCAAAAACGGTTCTTCGGAATTCCCCCACCATTTTGAAGCCTGCTGCGATCGCGGTGGCTGGGCTGCGGAACATGTGGCTCGCATGATTATGGCGGAAAGACCGGAGCTGGCCCCCCAGGCAGATCAGGCATTTTTACACAGGAAGGACTCCCGCATCGCGGTTATGATCAAAAAAATCCTTACCGGCTTTTTAGCTCCGCTTTATCATAGATGGTGAATATTCTCACCCCCACTTACCGTAAAAATAGTGCTTACAAACAATTCATATCCGGAGGATATAAAAAATGAGTACAGAAGAACTTTATGACATGATTATCATCGGTGGTGGGCCGGGTGGATTGACCGCCGGCATCTATGCGATGCGGGCGGCCATGAAAACCATCCTGATAGAAAAAAGCGCCTATGGCGGCCAGATGACGCTGTCGGGCGAGGTGGAAAACTATCCGGGATTTGAGAATATCAGCGGATTTGATCTTTCTGCCAAATTTCAGCAGCATGCCGCATCCTATGGCCTGGAAATGGTTTCCAGTGAAGTCACCGGAATCGAACCAGGTCTTGATTTTCACTCTATCCAAATGGATAATGGAATGACGTTAAAATCTCATGCCGTCATCCTGGCTGCAGGCGGCAGACCAAATAAACTTAATATCCCTGGCGAAACAGAATATTATGGCAAAGGTGTTTCCTATTGTGCGGTCTGCGATGGCTTTTTTTTCCGCAATAAAACCGTTGCAGTTGTCGGCGGAGGCGACAGTGCCTGTGAGGAATCTCTGTATCTATCCAAACTGGCCAAAAAAGTCTATATCATTCATCGCCGGGATGCATTGCGGGCCAGTCGGATTCTTCAGCAGCGGATTCAGAGTGAATGCAATATCCAGATGGTTTGGAATTCAATACCCCTTGAGATTCAGGCCAATCATCAGGGTGTGTCCGCCGTTCGGATTCAGGATGTGAAGACACATGAAGAACAGGAACTTGCGGTAGATGGCATGTTTATTTTCATTGGATTCAATCCCAACAGAACCTTGGTGCCGGCAGGCATTCAAATGGATAACAATGGATATGTTGTAACCAATGACCGGTGCGAAACCACGATCCCCGGAGTTTTTGCCATTGGGGATCTACGCCAGAAATATGCACGCCAGATTGTGATTGCTGCGGGCGATGGATGCACCGCGGCTCTGGCAGCGGCACATTATGTGGAGAACAAAAAAGCGACTCCAGCGGATTCCTGCCCGGCGCCGTTTGCGTGAAAAGATTGAAGTCAGAGATCAGATGTCAGCAGAAAAACGACGGAAATCATTTTCACCTCTGGAGGTGGATCCAAATATGATTCATGGGTGTTTATGAAGCCATCAGAATTGATTCAGTTATTTTACAGGGTACAAAATGGCTGGAATTAGAACCTTTGATACAAACGCCGCAGCGTATGATATCTGGTTTGACGAAAACCAAACGATCTATCTAGCAGAGCTTGAGGCCGTAAAAGATTTCATTCCTTCGACAGGCACAGGAGTGGAGATCGGGGTGGGCAGTGCGCGATTTGCGGCCCCCCTTGGCATTAGAATCGGGATTGAACCCTCGCCCAAGATGGCGGAATTGGCAAAGGAGCGGGGTGTCTATGTTATTGAAGGGGTTGCGGAAGCGCTTCCCATTGCTGACGGAACGTTCGATTTTGCCCTGATGGTAACGGTTGTCTGCTTCTTTGACAACATTGCGTCGGCGTTTCAGGAAGCCAACCGTATTCTCAAACCACAGGGGGTTCTAATTGTCGGTTTTATTGACCGGGACAGTGAACTTGGGCGGCAATACAGCCGGAGAAAAAAACAGAGCAGGTTCTACAAGGAGGCGACATTCTATCCCGTCTCTGAATTGGAAACACAACTGACTCTGGCAGGTTTTACCAACTTTATCTATCGACAAACCCTGTTTCCCGGACAGTCCGAAGTTCAGATATTAAAAAAGGGGCATGGTAAAGGAAGCTTTACAGTCTTGCGCGCCATTAAAAGTAGAAACGGGAATCGAAACCAAATCCAAACATAATCAGAAATATAGTAACGAAGATGGCTCAAGGCATCCCGGAACCGCAAAGATCCGCAATAAGTCGACAGAAAGAAAGGTTTTTATTTTATGAGCACTGAAATAACGATACGCTTTGGATTTTTCTTCGGAATCTTTGTTCTGGTTGCCATTTGCGAAATTCTTGCACCGCGTCGGGCCTTGACCACTTCCAAGGCGCGCCGATGGTTTGCAAACCTTGTGATCATCGGCCTCAACCCCCTTTCGGTACGCCTGTTTTTCCCGGTTCTTCCCGCTGCAATGGCGCTTCTGGCAGCCGAGCGTCAATGGGGGTTGCTCAACAACGTCGATCTGACCTACTGGCTTGAAGCCGCCATAGGCGTGATCGCCCTGGATTTCACTATTTACCTGCAACATGTCCTCCACCATGCAATTCCCGCGCTGTGGCGTCTGCACATGGTGCACCACGCCGATCTTGATTATGACCTGACAACCGGTCTGCGCTTCCACCCAATAGAAATCGTTATTTCCATGGGAATCAAGCTCATGATGGTTGCTGCATTCGGCCCTCCTGTCCTGGCCGTACTTATTTTTGAAGTGGCCCTCAATGACACCGCCATGTTCAACCACAGCAACATCCATATTCCCATAGCCATTGACAGGGTGCTTCGGCTATTTGTTGTGACACCTGACATGCACCGGGTGCATCATTCCGTGATCATTCACGAGACGAACAGCAATTACGGCTTCAATCTTCCCTGGTGGGACCGGCTTTTCGGAACCTATCAACAGACATTTATGAAACGCTTGATAGAATATTCGAGCAGTATTTCACAACCAAGGATATCGGCAAGAGAAACGGTATAGGACAGGCGGATGCACATGTCATAATCGATTGACAAAGAGGGCGAAACACGCCGATTTATTGAAAGCGATGATTTTATTAGAGTGATTAACAAGGCAACAGAATGTTTGAATTCATCATTAAGGAGGCACAATGGCTATCATTGAAAAATTTCTGGGGCGTCAGGTGACCCTGCCCGACAACCTGCGCTACTTCGTTCAACAGGGGCTTTGGGCAAGACTGGACGAGAACACTGTCACCTTTGGTTTTTCCGAACCGGCCCTGACACTTTCCGGCGGTATTCAGGACTTGAACTTTCTGGCAGAAGATGGCGAAACTGTTGATCAGGGCCAGTCCGTACTTTTTGCGATCACTGGCAAGATCCTTTATATCGATTCCCCGGTTCAGGGCGTTATCCGATTCAACACAGAAGCGAAAACCGATCCAGCAGCAATCAACCAGGCTCCTTATGCAAGATGGCTTTTTGCCGTAACTCCTGCAGGCCCTGCTGATAGAGCCTACCAGAGCCTTTCAAACTGCGCTGCTTATTTGGAAAGCCTTCAGAACAGCGAAGGGTTCAAAAACCCGCTGGGTCTGAAAGGCGGCGTCAGCGGTGTATGCAAGGCGGTTTATTCGGGGATCCGGATGCAGAAAATTCATTCATAGGGAGATCTGTAATGGGCGATGTCTATGTTGAAATTGTGGCCAAGCAGAAAGGGTGCATCCTTTGCGATCTGGCCATCGGTATTCTGGAAGAAATTGCACCCGAGTTTATACCAGGAATGTTGCGCTGGTCAGTGGTGGACGTGGGTGCAAGAAGCGGCCTTGCGCGCATGGAAGAGCTTTCCCGTTGCTGCGGTAAAAGTCCAGCGATTCCCTCCATTATCATTAATGAAAAAATCGCCTTTGATCATATACCGGACATGGAAGCCCTCTTTCGCACGATCCGGGAAGTCCTGCCGGCAAAGCTTCAACTGGACTGAATACAGAATTGTTTTGAGAAGTTGGCTTGTCTTTCAGGATATGACGTGAAACAAGCAATGGACCTATAATCAGAAGTGGATTGAAAGGTGGGCGTAAATCCCACCATCCTGCAACGGTATGAATATCGGACTATTGAACAGATGCAATGACACGTGAAAAGGAGGTTAAAATGAGCACACGCAAAGAAAGAGATGTTTTACTGGACATTCCCAACTTGAACTGACCGTCCTGAGAGACGCTTGTCGCAGCGGCCCTGGATGGGATCGCAGGAGTTTTAAACTATGATATTCAATCAATGAGACGTGAAGCACGGATTACGTTAGACGAAAATCTGATAGACGAAAACCAGTTGATGGATGCATTGAAAAAAAAGACGCGTTACCGAACCATGTCAATCAAAAATGTCTGAAAGCATTATATGGCTGACTACCTCGGCAACAAATGGTGAGAACACCAAACCCAACGGAGGGGGATATGGCAAATTTTGTATATACGCTAAGTAAAAACGATGTGAATCTGGCCACAAGATGTTTTCAATTCGCCAAAATGACTCACCAAAAAGGGCACGTAGTTAATATCTTTTTCATTGAAGACGGTACATTATGGGCTGACAACAAGCGAAATTTTAAAGAAAAGACCATAAGCGGGGATTGTCCGGATGATTATTTCCCATATCTGGAGGAAAACGAGATTCCTATTGGGGTTTGACCGCCGTGCGCAATTGCCCGTCAGGTTGACGAGGCTAATTTTTTCTCTAATATGCTACTCGACGGCGCTCCGCATCTAATAGATCTTATGGCCGAAGCGAAAGTGTTTAATTTTTAGTTTTGATCTAAACCCTCCACCTCTGGTGGAGGACCCGGATAGGTTCTACCGATCCGGTGTGAAATGATATAGGCTCATCCTCCGGGAAAGCTCAGATGGGTAAGACGGAGGATGAACCTATGCATGATTGGGAAAGCTTATCGCATGTGAGATGGGATTGCAAATACCACGTGGTACTTGTTCCGAAATAGAGACAGAAGAAATTGTACGGAAAGTTTCGGAGAAAAGTAGGGGATATGTTTCGGCATTTATGCCGGCAGCGTGGAGTCGAACTCTTGGAAGGGCATTTAATGCCGGACCGTGTGCATATGTGCTTGAAGATTCCGCCTAAATACAGTGTTGCCGACGCGATAGGATTTTATGCTGATGTGCTCGGGAAATAAACATTCTCCAGGGCAGGAGAAACGCTGACCGAGCCAATCAACTTACTTTCGGAGGAGGGAAACAAATGGAAACGCAAATATCACGAGAAGATCTCGAACAGATCACTGCCGGCATCCGCCAGAAGTATTCCAGGGTTGCGGACAGTCCGGAAGGCCATTTCAAATATCCCACAGGGCGAGCTGGGCTTGAGGCGCTGAAATATGACACCACGTTAACCGCCAAGCTGCCGGATGAAGTGGCTGCTTCATACTGCGGCGTCGGCAATCCGTTTTCACTTGGTGCTGTCCGCAGAGGGGATGCGGTTCTGGATATCGGCTGCGGCGCCGGCGTGGACACGATTCTGGCCGCGATGATGACTGGTCCGGATGGAAAGGTCGTTGGTGTGGATATCGTACCGGAAATGCTGCAACGGGCAGAGGCCAATCTGAAGAGGATGGATCTTCGCCATGTAACGTTTCAAGCCGCTACGGGAGAGCATCTGCCGTTTCCCGACGGTCATTTTGACGTGGTGATTTCCAATGGTGTGATCAACCTGGTTCCGGACAAAGACGCGGCAATGCGTGAAATCCTGAGAGTGCTTAAAGTCGGCGGACGCCTGATGGTTGCCGATCAGGTGATGGCGGGCGGCACTCCAAAAAGTCTCAAGGACCGTCTTACCAACTGGTTTCAGTGAGAGGGCGGCGCAATACCGGGAATGGATTTCCTGGCCCTGATGGAAAAAGTTGGGTTTGCGGATGCGGAACTGGTGGCGGAAACAGGCCTGAACAGTTCCCCCCCAAAACCAGGGGTGTCCTGATTCACGGGCGAAAACCCGAAAAAACAGATCAAATGGAAAAACCCATTTTGGCTGACGCCGATAACACAGTGGATCAGATCGGCATGAAACCCAAAAAAAATCCGCCATCAATAAAAGCGGCCCTGGAAAAAGCATTTGCGCTTGGAGTCGAAAAAGCCAAGGTCATAGATACCAGCACGGTAACTGTGGAAAAATGGGTGCGATGGAAATGTCTTTACGGGTGCCCTTTTTACAATAAAGACGCTTATCATCCCCCAATTGCCCCGGATATCAACGAAACCCAGCTTGTTCTCGGTGAATATTCCAAAGCGATACTGCTGAACAGCTCCAAGGGAAAGGCGCTCTCGGATATCGCAATTCGGCTGGAGCAAGAAGCCTATCATATGGGATTTTACAAAGCATTTGCTCTTACAGCTCTGCCATCGGGTCCGGATGAAAGCGCCAATACGGGCGCAACCTGACCTTCAGGAGAAAATGAAGCTCCGTGCGACCTTCAAAATAACAAAACGAGTAAGCAGCAAATCCGGCCCATGATGGAAGCTTGCGGTATTGACGTTTTCCGAACTGCCAGAAATAACGGTTTCGAGATAGATACTGAAAAAGAAACCCATGGCCATTGGAATTTTTTTGCGTTGGTGTTAATCGAGTAGTCAGCACGTTCTTTGTGAGAAGACTGAAATCGCAGCAGAAGGCCGGGATTGTACAGAAGGAAACGAAGCTTACCATGAACAAAGAGACAGACAACCGCGAAACTGCAGCCGAAGAACTGGCGGTGATCATTCGGCAGCGGACATTCAACCTGATGTCCACCGGCCGGCTGCATCATGATTTTAAATCCCGCTTTGGTTCAACCTGTTGCCGGATGCTGATCAAAAACGGTTCTTCGGAATTCCCCCACCATTTTGAAGCTTGCTGCGATCGCGGCGGCTGGGCCGCGGAACATGTGGCTCGCATGATTCTGGCGGAAAGACCGGAGTTGGTCCCCCTGGCGGATCAGGCGTTTTTACGCAGGAAGGATTCCCGCATTGCGGTCATGCTCAAAAAAATCTTCCCGGCTTTTTGGCGCTGTTTTATCATAAATGATGAACATTATCGCATGGTAACACAATCTGTTTAAAAGGGGTTTATTTTATGAGCACTGAAATAACGATACGCTTGGGATTTTTCCTCGGAATCTTTGTTCTGGTTGCCGTTTGCGAAATTCTTGCACCGCGTCGGGTTTTGAGCACCTCCAAAGCGAGCCGATGGTTTGCAAACCTTGTGATCATCGGCCTCAATCCCCTCTCGGTACGCCTGATTTTTTCGGTTCTTCCCGCTGCAATGGCGCTTCTGGCCACTGAACGTCAATGGGGGTTGCTCAACAACGTCGCTCTTCCCTACTGGCTTGAAGTGGCCATGGGTGTGATCGCCATGGATTTCGCTATCTACCTGCAGCATGTCCTCCATCACGCGGTTCCGGCCCTGTGGCGTCTGCACATGGTGCACCACGCCGATCTCGATTACGACCTGACAACCGGTCTGCGCTTCCACCCAATAGAAATCGTTGTTTCCATGGGAATCAAGCTCATGACGGTAGCAGCGCTCGGACCCTCTGCCCTGGCCGTACTCATCTTCGAAGTAGCCCTCAATGCTACCGCCATGTTCAACCACAGCAATATCCATATTCCCATAGCCGTTGATCGGGTGCTTCGGCGCTTTGTCGTGACACCCGATATGCACCGGGTGCATCATTCCGTGATCATCCGCGAGACGAACAGCAACTACGGTTTCAGTCTTCCCTGGTGGGACCGGCTTCTCGGAACATACAAAGACCAGCCGGCCATGGGACACACGGATATGGTAATCGGACTCTCCCAATTCCGGAACCCGCAAAAGCTGTCCCTGCCCCACCTGCTGATCCTGCCGTTCATAGGTGACCCCGGCCGGGTCCCCATCAACCGGCATTGATAAAACGAAAGGGAGCAACCCATGACCGAAGAAGCCGTCTCCGATGCCGGGGTGACGCCGCTCGCCATTTTTCGCATGAAAGAAATCGAAGCATTGATCTTTTCGTATTTTCTGGATAGGGTGGATGAAATTTTCGGCTTCAAGGATCCGGCCTCTTTCTGAGCCGTTTTTTGCCTCCACTCAAGCTTTTTTCGATAAGGAGATGATCGTGAGTCAGAATTTCAAATTCGAAACACTTTGCCTGCATGCCGGCCAGCGACCTGATCCGGTAACAACCTCCAGAGGCGTTCCCGTTCACAGGACATCCTCGTATGTGTTCAAAAGCACCCAACACGCATCTGATCTCTTTGCCCTCAAGGAGTCCGGCAATATCTATACCCGGATCATGAACCCGACACAGGATGTTCTGGAGCAGCGCGTCGCCGCCCTTGAAAACGGAGCGGCAGCCCTGGCCCTGGCATCGGGAACCGCCGCGGTATACTATTCCATTATTAACATTTGCGCCGCCGGAGACGAAATTATCTCCGCCAACAATCTTTACGGCGGCACCTATACGATGTTTGACAGCATTCTGCCGCAGTTCGGCATCCACGTGAAATTTGTGGATCCGCGAGATCCCGGCAACTTCGACAAGGCCGTGACCGCAAAAACCAAAGGCATTTTTATCGAAACGATCGGCAATCCGGTGCTTGAATTTACGGACATCGAAGCTGTCTCTGCCATCGCCAGAAAACATCACCTTCCACTGATCGCGGATGCTACGTTTACAAGTCCTTATTTAATGAAAAGCATCGATCACGGGGCCGATGTTGTCGTCAACTCGCTGACCAAATGGATGGGAGGACATGGAACGGCCATCGGCGGCATTGTGATCGATGCCGGCAAATTCGACTGGAAAGACCCCAAATTCTCTTTATTCAACGAACCCGACCCCGGTTATCACGACCTGCGTTATGCCCATGATCTGGGGGATCTGAACCCGGTCGCCTTTATCATGCGGATGCGTCTGGTGCCGCTGAGAAACCTGGGCGCATGTATTTCTCCGGACAACGCCTGGATGTTTCTTCAAGGGCTTGAGACGCTGCCGCTGCGCATGGAGCGGCACTGTGAAAATGCCATGGCCGTGGCTAAATACCTGTCGTCACACCCCTGTGTGACCTGGGTGAGATATCCGGGCCTTGAAAATGATCCCTCAAATCCAACGGCCCGCAGATATCTTAAAAAAGGCTTCGGCGGCATGGTGGTGTTCGGCATCAAAGGCGGATTGGCCGCGGGCAGCAGTTTTGTGGATGGGCTCAAACTGTTTTCGCACTTGGCCAATGTAGGCGACGCCAAAAGCCTGGTGCTGCATCCGTCCAGCACGTCCCATTCCCAGCTTTCCGAAGAACAGCAGCGAGCCGGGGGCCTGTCGCCGGATCTCATCCGCCTGTCCATCGGCATCGAACACATCGACGATATTCTGGCGGATCTGGATCAGGCATTAACCGGCACATGTAGGACAGACGGATAAGATCCGGCGGTTCATCGCGTTTGACTGCCGGGTTCGGGGCATGGATCTCCGAATCCCGGTATCTGTGAACATCTGTCTCGAAGAAGCCAATAGATGAGCGAATACATCGAACACGACCGGAACAGCATTTCGGTTGGCATCGTTGAAAAGAAATTTTTCACCTTTGCCGATCCGCCAAACGAGATGGTGCTGGAAAGCGGCGCCAGGCTGGGTCCGATTACGCTTGCCTATGAGACCTGCGGCTCCCTGAACGCGGACAAAAGCAATGTCGTTTTAATCCCGCACGCGCTCTCCGGAGATTCCCATGTTGCCGGGTATTATCAACCGGAAGATAAAAATCCCGGTTGGTGGGATAACATGGTCGGTCCGGGCAAAGGCATCGACACCGATAAATATTTTGTGGTCTGCTCCAATATCATCGGCAGTTGCATGGGATCCACCGGGCCGAACACCCTCAATCCGAAAACCGCCTTGCCCCATGCCCTTGAATTTCCGGTCGTCACCATCGGCGACATGGTCCAGGCGCAGAAAGCGCTGATGGATCATCTGGGAATTGAAAAAATCCTGTCGGTTGTGGGAGGGTCCATCGGCGGCATGCAGGTTCTGGAATGGTGCATCCGCTATCCGGATACGATCGTATCGGCCATTCCGATGGCCACCACCACCCGGCATTCTGCCCTGGCCATTGCTTTTAACGAGGTTGCCCGGCAGGCGATCATGGCCGATCCCAAATGGAACAACGGCAACTACTATTCGGGACCCAAACCCGATCTCGGCCTGGCCGTTGCCCGCATGATCGGCCACATCACGTATCTTTCAGACAAATCCATGCGCTTGAAATTCGGCCGTCGCCTGCAGGATAAAAACGATTTTTCGTTTAATTTCGATGCCGATTTTCAGGTGGAAAGCTATCTGCGCTACCAGGGCAGGAAATTCGTCGATCGATTTGACGCCAATTCATTTCTGTACATCACCAAGGCCGCCGATTATTATGACCTTGAAAAACAGCACGGAAACGGTTCCAGCGTCGAGGCCTTCTCCCGGACAAAGGCCGCGTTCCTGGTCGTATCCTTTACATCCGATTGGCTCTATCCGACATACCAATCCAGGGACATGGTCAAAGCCATGAAAAAAAACGGGCTGGATGTCAGTTTTTGTGAAATCGAGGCCGATTGGGGACATGATGCCTTTCTTATTTCCAACCCACGCCTGACAGCCATGATCAGAGGATTTTTAGAACGTGTCAGCCACACCACCGAAAAAACTGCGCCATGATCTGCAAATCATCGCCTCCTGGATCGAGCCCGGATCACGGGTGCTGGATCTGGGTTGCGGCGAGGGGGACTTGCTGCAATTTCTGATTCGGGACAAGCATGTTACCGGATCAGGCATCGAGCATGACGAAAAGAAGGTTAGCGATGGGATCGAGAAAGGGCTGTCCATACTCCAGGGGGATATCAATACGGAAATTCTGGATTATCCGGACAACACCTTTGATTATGTGATCTTGAGCCAAACCCTGCAGCAGGTCTATGAACCGGCCGCATTGATTCAATCGATGATGCGAATCGGGAAAAAAGGCATCGTCAGTTTCCCCAATTTCAGCCACTGGGGCATCCGGCTGCAGTTGCTTTTCTCGGGCTATGCGCCGATCAGCCGGCAACTGCCCTATGAATGGTACAACACCCCCAACATCCGGGTGATCACGATCAAGGACTTCAGAAAATTCACCCACGAGGTCGGCTTCTCCATACTAAAAGAAGCTGCCATCAATACGCAATCCGAGACGCGATTCGGAAAAGCGATTAAAATCCTCCCCAACTTGCGCGCAACCTACGGCATCTTCCTGATCGGCCATGGAAAACAGGTCGATGCGGTAGATATGTAGAAACATGACATGCGGTATTCTTATCGATTTCAAGTCCCCCCATTATCCCTTATGACTATCATGCTCTTTTTTAAGTCTTCGCATGGCTAAAACGATGCTCACTCTTAATTTCTCTATGGCCATGCCGAGCTTGCCTATCTCGTCATTGCGGGAGACTTCAATCTTTTCATCTATATTTCCGGCATTTCCGGCGGATAACTGTTCCGTAATCGTGGTCAAATCCTTTAATGGCTTTAACAGGATGTTAACCGTAAAAAATATGAGCACTGTCGATAAGGCGAGGATACCGAACATGATGGCTACAAGCATTATCATCAATCTCGTTTTTGCCGATTCGACTTCCACGAGGGAAAAACCTATTCTAAACCCGCCCCATTGTTTGCCTTTGACGAAAATAGGACAGGAAATATCCCACATCGTTTCTCCCGTATCCCGATGATAGATCTGGAGAAATCCTTTTTCCTTATTCTTTGCGGCTGTTATTCCGACCGGATCATTAAACATTCTTTTGGTGCGATTCCCGACCTTGTCTTTTTGTACATCACCGGTAATCGGCTGTTGGAAACGCGAATTATGTGTTGGAAGGTATCCATTAACGTCAACGGCAACGGCAAAAATGATGCTTTGATCAACCAGGAACTCATCCTCTAATGCAAGCAAAACTTTATCCAAATAAAAATCATACTTGGTGTGATATTTAGGAGGATCGAAACCATGTATGAGTTCATAATTGGTATCAAAAGCGTCATTAACAGTAATCACTCCGTTGTCGATGGCTTCCTCAATAACTTTACTTACAATTTTTGCTCCGATGATGGATTGCATTTTCCCTTTATCAAGCAATTGCATTTCAAGGCTCTTGCTTTGTTCAAGAACTAGAATTCCGGTACCAATTATCATGACAAATAATAACACTGTATTGGTGATCAATGCCACTTTAACGCTTACGTGTTCCTTGACAAAATTAAACATAACCGGTTCCTTTCTCTCTTGCAAAAAGCAGATGGAATTGAAAAAAGTGCTCTGTTCATCGAATCTAAATGTGGATGCCCTATGAATTGTGAATTCGGCATGGATCCGTGTTCCCGGATCATTTTGCAATATAGCCGAAACGAATGGCGCCCCAGTGTTTTTCCCTGATGAAAATCGGCACGGACAGGTCTGTCATCGTTTCTCCCGTATCCCTGCTGTACTTTTGCAAAAGATAGGGGTTGGTATTTCGAGCGGCCGCAAGTCCGGTCTTGTCATTGAACATCCTCTTCGTGCGGTTATTGAGGAGATCCGTCTTTTGATCGCCGGTTAAATTCTTGGAATATTTGAGGTTGTGCGTCGGAAGGTAACCGTTCACATCAACAACTACGACAAACAATATGTTTTTATCCTTTTCCAGGTATTTATCGATAATAATCTGGAGCCTTTCATCGGTGTATTTATCATACTGTGTATGAAATTTTTGCGGATCCGTATTGGGGATCGGGATGTAGAATGTATCAAAAATCTGTCCTATGGATAATCGTCCGGAGGACAGAAGCATTTCAAGCTCTCCGGTAACTTCTTTTTTGCATTCCTCCGCCCATGATTTCACTTGAAGATCAAATACCGACAGATCCTCTTGAGCGAATGCGCATTTCATGGAAATTGAAAATAAAATGAGGTGAAACAACAGATAATATCTGAACATCTGATACCACTGATTTTTAATATGAATAACAAATTTCATATGGCTTTTCACCCTCCTTACAAAAGTTGATGTCAGCTTATGTCATTCATCTGACGGGGTCTTATTCCGGTTACGCATGTAATCGGCGAGGTGATGGTGACTTAATAAATGATATGAATTCATTTTTTAGAGTGCTTTTTCGTAACACCTATCGTATATGCTGTCAAGGACATTTAGGTGCCGATAAGCATTGTTGTTCTATTTTGTCGCTGCGGGTGTGTGTGAAATTGGCGGCGGTTACCTGGTCTGGTTGTGGATGCGGAAAGGCAAATCTCTGGGATATGCTTTTGCGGGAGCGATCATTCTCTTTGATATCAGCACTTGATCTTGTATTATGAGTTTCTTATATTCGAAATAATGAATATTGAGTGGGCATATCAAGAATTATCCAGAGCGCCATTTTTTCATTTGCCTAATTGTCGCTTGATCGTTGTCCAGAGTTTTCGCCTTCTGCTGTGTTCAAATTGCCATTGATCGATGATTTGTTGATAGGCTTCGGGGTTGAGCTCCTTGACGACCGCCAGCCAGCGGACATGCGGTTCGTAATTGGAACCGATCACGACAATGGGGCTTGGAACCATTTTGGGGGCATATTTTACCCAGCACTCCATGATAACCGAAAGATGGTTGGCACCCATCATTTTTTTAAGCCATTCCCGACGGCTGTTATTGTGGGATTTGTCGCCGATAATGCTGGCGGTGCACGTTCGAACCACCTGGGGAAAACGGGTTTTGATATCGGTCAGTTCCGCCATGTCCCGGGTCAGAACAAAAAAAGCCTGTTTCTGATCCATGAACGTCTTGGGATTGGCCAGAATGGCCATCAGCCATTCCTGCAGTTTTGTCGAAAACCAGGGCTTTCCTTTGGCAGGGTCCAGTCCGGCTTCAATCAGCCAGTTTATCCAGCAGTCCGAGAGGTTTTTTACCCTTCCCGGTTTAAACCCCAGGGCAACGGAAAGGATGTGCTGCTGCCAGGCCTCCAGCAGGCGGGACACCTCGGGCAAACCGGTTTGGTGAACCAATCCGGCCACGCTGTCCCAGTCAAAGGGATTTTGGTAGGTGATCTGCTGAAACCGAACCACCTGATTGCGCTCGACCCACCCGGTTCTTTCGGTCACATAACTCCAGTCCTGGAGAATCGCAGAAATCGCTTCATCCGGAAAGTGATGAATGCCGCGTTTGACGGCTGAGGCCAGAAGGTGGGTTTCCGGAGCCCAGGAAGCGATTTCACCTTCCTGGACAGCGTAACGCGTCACAATGAGATTGCAGACTTTTTCCGCCTCCTCCCATTGATTGTTTTTGAGCAGGTTTTTGAGTGGCGGAACCCCATACAACCAGTTTTCATTCATGAGTTTTAAGCAGTTATCGAGATAAACCCGAGGATCGAACCGCCGCGACAGACTCAGGTAAATCTGATGCCAGAACGAGTCCACATGGTTTAACCGGCTTTCCCACACCGGGTCCTCCCCATGCTGTTTGATATCATCAAAAACCTGTTTTTGGTGATCCTCGGGCAGGGACTCAAAGAAATAAATCATCCCCTGACTGCTGAGTTGGATGATTTTCAGGCGTTCTTCCACAAGATTCAAGCGGGTGATGAATTGTTCCGGGGTTGGGGATGTCATCCATGTCCACTTTAAGATGCACTGAGTGGCAAATATCCCGATCATGCATCCGTTTTTTTCAAGGTTCATCCAATCCGGATAATCCTTCATGTTTTTTTCGAGCCCGACAATGGCATTCATGAAAATGTCGGGAGCCGCCACCTTGAGGGGGGCAGCATTTTCGATCAGGGGAAGGAGATATCGGCAAACTTCTTCCAGATCATCCGCAAACTGGGTATTGTTGAAAACCGGCGATTCCCATGTGTGCTGGCGAAAGGCATATTCTCCGTCTTCATCACCGACTTTGGCGACAATACTGTTCCAGAGGTCCCAGAGGCGATGCCATTGTTGAATGATTTTTGCATCCGGAGAAAGGATTTTTTTGGATTTGGCGCGGTTTGGGATAACCAGTCCGGCCACGGTATCCGCCGTGCCCCCGTCCAGGCGGGACAGCAGCACTTCCAGATGGTCGGGATTGATAATGGAAAATGCCGCATCGAATACTTTTGCAAGCTCATCATACGTCAATGCCTCCAGCAGTCGATGTCCAATCTTTCTTTTCATTCAACTTTCTCCAAAAAAACGATTCATGGACCCTGATCCCTGACCCTGATCCCTGGTTCTTAAACTACAGACTGATGACCGTTCCATTGCAGGCAAGGTCAATCAGTTCAGCGCCGGTGGCCATTCTTGCGCTTTTGATCAGATCCTGCGCACTGATTTTGCGAGATACCGCGCAAGGGGTGCAGACCAGAATCGGCACTTCATATTCCTGAAGATAGGATAGATGATCATCCGCGGAATCGCCGGTGGCTGCCCGCAAATACGCGGACATGCCTTCCTTGGCCAGATACACGCCTTCATCCAGAAGGAAGAGCGTTGTATTTTTCCCCTGTTTTTTGGCGGTGGCCGCCAGAAAAAAAGCCCGGGTTGCCCGGTTGGGATTGTCGGTTCCACATGAAAGTACAATTACCACATTGTCTGTCATTTGCTCTCTCCTATGTTTTCGGGTTATTGTCCTGGCCGATGGTATCCAGTCTGGCATTTTGTCCGGAGGTGTGATAAGCTCCATCCAAATGGTTTTTCCTATACCATCAAACCCGGGTCGAATCAATGGGTTTCTCCATGATTCTGAACAGATACTTTAAGCTTTAGGTAAACATGATTCCCAATGCGATTTATACCCGGCCCATCTGGCTGGACAGTGACCTTCAAACCTTGAAGGTAATCGATCAGAGACTGCTTCCCCATACCGTTGCCGTGCTGAGCCTTAAAACCGCCGATGATGTCATCATGGCGATTCGGGACATGGTGGTCAGGGGCGCGCCGCTGATTGGCGTAACGGCTGCGTACGGCGTTTATCTTTCCGTGGTGAATTCTAAAACGCAGACTGATCCGGATAATTATCTGTTGCAGGAATGCAGCCGCATCAAGTCCAGCCGTCCGACCGCCGTCAATCTGGTTTGGGCCGTGGATCGCATGCTGGAAAGGCTCTCCGGTGTAAAAACCCTTTCGGGCAAAATCGAGGCCGCAAGAAAAGAGGCGGAAATCATCACGGAGGCCGAAGTCGAAAACTGTCGCCGAATCGGGATTCATGGGCTTTCACTGCTTCAGCAAATCGCAGCCGCAAGGCCGGGAAAACCCCTTCAGATTCTTACGCACTGCAATGCCGGATGGCTGGCCTGTGTGGAGCATGGAACCGCCACGGCTCCGATATATGCCGCTTTTGAAGCCGGCATGGATATTCATGTGTGGGTGGATGAGACCCGGCCCCTCAACCAGGGAGCCCGGCTGACCGCATGGGAACTGGGGCAGCGCGGGGTCAGCCATACGGTGATTACCGATAATGCCGGCGGTCATCTCATGCAACACGGTCTGGTGGATATGGTGATTGTCGGGTCGGACCGGGCAACCCGGACAGGGGATATCGCCAACAAGATCGGTACCTACCTTAAAGCGCTGGCGGCAAGGGACAACAACGTTCCGTTTTATGTGGCGCTGCCGTCCAGCACATTTGACTGGAACCTGACCAACGGGATGATGGACATCCCCATCGAGGTCCGGAATCCGGATGAAGTCCGGTATGTTCAGGGATTGAACAACAATACCCTTTCCCGGATTCTGATTCCGCCCGAGGACAGCCCGGCCGCCAATTATGCATTTGATGTGACGCCGGCAAGGCTCGTTACCGGTCTGATTACCGAAAGAGGCATCTGCAAATCCGATGAAGCCGATATCCTGAGGCTTTTCCCCGAGCATTCTCAAAATTGAGATGACTTTGAACCGGCGTTCCGCCTGCTGGACTTTTTGCGAAGTCATCAGAAATAATCCTTGACATCTATTTGAAATATCCCTTAAATCACCCCATGCTGACAGATCTGGAAAAAATAATCATCACCGCCATTCAGGACGACATTCCCATTACCGCTCGCCCGTTCAAGACCATTTCCGAAAACATCGGAGTCTCTGAAACAGCGTTTCTGGAAACCCTTCAGGATCTGTGCAACCGGGGCATTATCCGTCGGCTGGGCGCCACCCTTCGCCATCAGAAATCCGGGTTTGATGCCAATGCCATGACCGCCTGGCAGGTAGAAGAAGCGCGGGTGGAAGAAGTGGGTCAAAAAATGGCCTTGTTTCGAGAAGTCTCCCATTGCTACCGTCGAAATCCCAGCAGCCGGTGGCCGTATAATCTCTATACGATGATTCATGCCCGTGATGAAGCCGCCTGTGTGGAAATCGCCCGCGACATCTCCCGGGCCACTGCCGTCACTTCCTATAAACTACTTTTCAGCCGAAGGGAATTAAAGAAAACTTCCATGGAATATTTCCCGAACGGCAATGAAGATGGATAAGGATTTTTGCGGACCGGCCGCATTTCCTGCTTCGACATCATCCGCCTCTCCCCGCATGCTTCTGGTTAATCCCTGGATACTCGATTTTGCAGCCTATGATTTCTGGGCCACCCCCTTGGGGCTGCTGACGCTTGGGGCCATGCTGCGGGATCATGGCGCCAGGGTATCTTATGTGGATTGTCTCGATCGGTTCCACCCCCGGTTGCCGGCTGCCGTTCCTTCCGCCCGGTTCGGCAGGGGGCCTTATCTGAAAACGCGCGTTTCAAAGCCTGCCGGAATGGAGGATATCCCGAGAAACTATTGCCGTTACGGGATTCCGCCCGAATGGTTCGAAGCGGACTTAAAGTCTCTTCCCCGGCCGGACCTGGTGCTGGTCACCTCGATGATGACCTACTGGTATCCGGGGGTTCAAGAAGCCATCTCGATCGTCAAGACGGTTTTTCCCGAAGTTCCGGTGATTCTGGGAGGGATTTATGCCACGCTCTGTCAGGAACACGCCATCCGGTTTTCCGGAGCGGATCTGGTCATTGCCGGTCCCGGCGAAACCCAGCTCTTTGCAGCGGCTCAAAGGCTTATCGGATGGTCCGCAGCCCCTGAAACCGATCCGGAGAACCTGGACGCTTTCCCGTTTCCCGCAGCGGATCTTCAGCAAAAAATACCTTTTGTTGCCCTGATGACATCAACCGGCTGCCCGTTTTCCTGCGCCTACTGCGCATCCGGGTATTTGAATTCAAGACGGCGGCTGCGGTCTTCGGATCGGATTGTAGAAGAAATTCAGTTCTGGAACACGCGCCACGGCGTCCGGGACATGGTGTTTTATGACGATGCACTGCTGGTGGATTCCAAGCGCCACGCCATTCCCCTGTTTGAAAAGATCATCGCCCGCGGGCTCGGCAAGACGGTCCGTTTTCATACGCCCAATGCCGTTCATATCCGGGAAATTACGCAGACAACCGCCCGGCTTATGGCTGCGGCGGGCTTTCAGACCCTCCGGCTCGGTCTTGAGACGGCGGCAGGCGATCGCCGGGATTTTGACCACAAAGTGACCCGGAATGAATTTCTTGCCGCGGTGTCATGCCTGAAATCCGCGGGATTTCGCGGGGACCAGGTCGGCGCCTATCTGCTGACGGGGCTGCCGGGTCAGACCTGGGAATCGGTTGAAGCCTCTGTCGAAACGGTTCGAATGGCCGGAATAACGCCGGTTCCGGCGCATTTTACGCCGATCCCGCACACAGCTCTGTGGCCCGCGGCCGTGGCATCTTCCCGATACGACCTGGAATCCGATCCGGCCTTTACCAATAACGCAATATTTCCCTGTCAGAAGGAGCCGTTTTCATGGGAGCCGCTGATCCGATTGAAAAAACGGATCAACGCACCGGCTTTTCAGGCAAAATGACAGAATTCATTTGACTTGTTACCGACAATTTCATATTCAATTGATGTTACACCTGCTCAATCGGTTGCATATCTTTATGAATTCGTAAATGAGTCATCATTCGGATGGCAAAGTACCGGCTTTTCGCCTGTTCAAGATCAAGGCGAGCGAAGCCATCAACCCTTTTTCCATTAACAAAGGAGGATACCACAAAATCATATATGAGCTGTAAAATCATCATTAATGCCATTGATCCCGCGGAATGCCGGATCGCCAAGGTACAAGACAGCAAACTCGAAGAATTCTATGTAGAAACCGCTTCCCGGGAATTTACCCAGGGAAACATATACAAAGCCGTCATTACCCGCGTGGAGCCCAGTCTTCAGGCGGTTTTCGTGGATTATGGAGCAGAACGGCACGGATTTCTTCAAAAAAGTGAAATTCACAGCGATTATTATCAGGATGTTTCCTCTGGAGACTATTCCATTCAAAATCTTGTCAAGCGCGGGCAGGAGCTTCTGGTTCAGGTGATCAAGGAACCGTTCATGAAAAAAGGGGCCATGCTGACCACATTTATTTCGCTTGCCGGCAGGCATGTGGTGCTCATGCCCGGCAGCGAAAATCGCGGTATTTCCCGGAAAATTGAAGATGAAGAAGAGCGCCGGCGGCTGAAAGAAATCATTACTGGAATCAAACTGCCGGAAGGCTACGGGATTATTGTCCGCACCGCGGGGGTCGACTGCACCAAAACCGATATCACCAAGGATTTAAATTATTTGATGCGGCTCTGGAAAAATATCAAGGGCAACGTCATGAAGGAAAAAGCTCCGGCCCTTCTCTACAAGGAACGCAATCTGGTGCTGCGGTCCCTGCGGGATTATTTTACTCCCGACATCACGGAGATTCTTATCGATGAGCCCGGGGTCTATCGGGATGCCAAGGAGTTCATTGAGATCATCTCTCCCAAACAAACCAAGATCGTCAAGCTTTACAAAGGTCCCAAGCCCATATTTACCAAATGCGAACTGGAAGCTCAGATTGCATCCATTTTTGAAAGTCGGGTGAATTTGAAATCCGGTGGATCCATTGTCATCGATCAGACCGAAGCGCTGGTCGCCATTGACGTGAATTCCGGAAAAGCGACGCAGAATAAATCCATCGAGCAGACCGCGCTGGTGACCAATCTTGAGGCAGCCGAAGAAATTGCCAGGCAATTGCGATTGCGGGATCTGGGGGGACTGCTTGTTCTGGATTTTATTGACATGCGGGACCAGAAACATAAGTTGGATATTGAAAAAGCCCTGAAAAACCATCTCAAAATCGATAAGGCCAAAAACAAACTCGGTAAAATTTCCAAGTTCGGCCTCCTGGAGATGTCCCGCCAACGCATCCGTCCCTCTATCGAATTCGGCAGCCACGAACCCTGCCGGTTCTGCAAGGGAAAAGGGGTGACGCCTTCCGCCGAAACCCTGGGACTGGGATTTTTACGTCAGCTTAGCCTGGAGACCCTTAAAGAAGAGATTACCGGGGTCAAGGGAATTGTCCCTTCAGAGGTCGCCTTCTTTTTATTGAACCGCAAGCGCCGGGAAATTCTGGATCTGGAAGAAAGCAGGGGATTTAAGGTCACCATTGAAGGAGATCCGCTCATGGTGCCCGGGGACAGCCGTATTGTCTGTGACAGAAAGGCGGCACAGGAGGGCGTGTAACGGGGTAAAAAGGGGGATGCGATGACGGAGAAGAAACCAAAGCCCGGCCGAAGCTCGTCGGGTGTTGCGAAAGGGGTCGTTTTTCTGGCGGTTTTTCTGGCGGCGTTATGGTTCTGGGCCGTAAAAGATAAAACGCTTTTCCAAACCCAATCGCAGGTTGAGCAACCGGCGCCTGAACGCAGACCCATTCATCAGCCTCCGGTCATTGATTACGGTCAGATTGATAAAAACGCCGAGCTTCAGGCGCTCATGAAAAGCCGAAAAACAGAGTACGGTGTGGATTCCGGCGTGGACATGATTGCCAAACCTGAAGAAACGCTTAAGGTCGGGGATGCGGTCGTTCCGATGAAGGAAATTCTGGATAAAATCCGCCTGAATCAGCGGGTAATCACCGAAACCGATCTGGCCGTTCCTCTGGATCAAAGATCCGCCGATGTATATGGGATTTATGTGGTAAAGCCCGGAGACAATATCTGGAAAATCCATTTCAACTTGCTGAGGGGTTATTTTCTCCAAAAAGGGATTGTCATTTCCCGGTGGTCTGATCAGCCAATGAGGACCGGAAAGAGTTCCGGGGTGGGGAGAATCTTGAAATTTTCCGAAACAATGGTGTCCATTTACAATGTGAAAGAGCGAAAACTCGAAACGGATCTGAATCTGCTTCAACCCAATAGCAAAATTGCCGTGTTTAATATCGGCCAGGCCCTTGTCCTGTTCAAGCAGATCGATTACCGGCAGGTCGACCATGTCCGGTTTGATGGAAAAAACCTTTGGATACCTGCTGAACAATGATTTACCGTGAAAGTCAAGTCTGGAGCCAAAAGCCTGGAGTCAGAATAACAGCGGTAGATATCAATTATTTGTCATGGCCGTAACGCCATGAACGATGTATTATAGGAAATGTTATGATCAAGCGTTATACCCGCAAACCCATGGGAGATATCTGGACCGAGGAGAATAAATACCGAACCTGGCTGAAAGTGGAAATCGCCGCCTGCCAGGCCATGGCGGAAGCCGGAAAAATTCCCCGGAGTGCTCTGGATGTCATTCGGGCCAAGGCCGATTTTTCGGTTGAACGCATCGATGCCATCGAGGCCGAAACCCGGCATGATGTGATTGCATTTTTGACCAGCGTGGCCGAATTCGTAGGCCCGGATTCCCGCTACATCCACCTGGGACTGACCTCATCGGATGTGCTGGATACGAGCATGGCCTGTCTCCTGAAGCATGCCGGTGAAATGATTCTGGAAGACTGCGACCGGCTGCTGTCCGCCATTAAAACCCGCGCCTTTGAACATAAAGAGACGGTCATGATCGGCAGGTCCCACGGCATTCATGCCGAGCCCATCACCTTTGGCCTGAAACTTGCCGTCTGGTACGATGAGATGCGGCGCAACCGCACGCGGATGGAACGGGCGGTTGAAACCATCAGCGTGGGCAAGATTTCCGGGGCAGTGGGGACATTTGCCAATATTTCCCCTCAGGTGGAAGCCCGGGTCTGCCGGATACTGGACCTGAAGCCGGCTCCGGCCTCCACCCAGATCATTCAACGGGACCGGTACGCGGAATATTTTACCACCCTGGCTATCATGGCCTCTTCGATTGAAAAAATGGCCATTGAAATCCGGCACCTTCAGCGTACCGAGGTTCTGGAGGCGGAGGAGTATTTTTCCAGCGGCCAGAAAGGATCTTCGTCCATGCCGCACAAGCGAAATCCCATCGGCTCGGAAAATCTCTGCGGTCTGGCCCGTGTGATTCGGGCCAATGCCCTGGCATCGCTTGAGAATGTCCCGTTGTGGCATGAGCGGGACATCAGCCATTCTTCCGTGGAACGGGTGATTGCGCCGGACAGCACCATTTTGATGGATTACATGCTGAACCGTTTAACCGGTTTGATCGGCAATCTTCTCGTCTATCCCGAACGCATGAAAGAAAATCTGAACCGGATGAAGGGGCTGGTGTTTTCACAGCAGATCCTGCTTGCCCTTGCCGAAGCCGGTATCAGCCGTGAAGACGCCTATCAGTTGGTTCAGTTTCAGGCCATGAAGGTATGGCGGGAAAATGTTGATTTCCAGTCCCTGATTCAGAGCGATGCCAGGATTTCCGAGGTGCTCGGCCAGGAAAAGATTAAAGAAATATTTGACCTTAATTACCATTTAAAGTATATCAACGACATTTTCGATCGTGTATTCGGCTCGTGAAACGCATTGATTTTCATTTCCGCATATTCCCTGTTATGGTACACCGCTTATCTCGTGTGGCCGTTCATTTTCCGGGTGAAGAGACAATGTCGTGGAGTTGCGAATTGCGTGTATTGAATTTAAATTAACAATTAATATTATAAATCAACTGGAGGTTCAATCGTGGTGAATATGGCTTATGCAATGGGTCAGTTAGGGGCTGGCGGTTCAGGGTCAGCCGGAGGATTGGCATCATTTATTCCGCTGGTCCTGATGTTTGTCATTTTTTATTTTCTGCTCATCCGGCCTCAGCAGAAAAAGACCAAGGAACATCGGGACATGGTTGCCGGCGTCAAGAAGGGCGACCGGATTATCACCAGCGGCGGCATTCACGGCCAGGTTACGGCAGTGGAAGACACCACCCTTACCGTTGAAATATCGGACAAGGTTCGGGTCAAGCTGAACCGGGCCAATATTGCCGGACTGGTTCAGGCACAGACGCAACCTGCCAAAAAAGCAGTCGAGCCCGAAAAATCCAAATAACCCTTCGACAAGGATTCGATCATTGAAGAATATTTCATGGAAACTGGTAGCCAGTGTACTGGTCGTTCTGGCTGCTGTTGTTTACACCATACCCACATTCAAGTCCGAGATCTGGCCTTATAAGAAAATCAACCTGGGCCTGGATCTTCAGGGCGGTATGCACCTTGTCCTGGAAGTTCAGACCGAAAAAGCCGTGGAAAGCACCATCGAGCGGCTGGCCCAGGACATGCGCATTGCCTTAAAAAAGGAACAGATCCGAGCAACGGGCCTGGACCAGATTCAGGGCTCTAAAATTTCCGTCCGGATCGAGGGAAAAGATCAAATCGATAAATTTGATAAACTCCTCAATGATTCTTTTAAAGATCTCAGAATCCAATCCCGCAATATCGATGGCGACACCTTATCCATATCGCTGGATCTGCCGGATAAGGAATCCAGCCGGATCAAGAAAATGGCGGTTGAACAGGCTCTTGAGACCATTCGAAACCGAATTGATCAATTCGGGGTCAGCGAGCCCGACATTCGTCTTGAGGGAGAAAAGCGGCTGCTCATTCAGCTCCCCGGGGTAAAAGACACGCAGCGCGCCAAAGATCTCATCGGCAAAACCGCGCTGCTGGAGTTCAAGCTCCTGGATGAAACCCACGATGTGGATGCCGCGGTCAAGGGCACGGTGCCGCCGGGAACGGAAGTTCTCTATGAAGTCCGGGAAGATCCTCAGACCCGAAGGGCCATCAAGACGCCTTATCTGTTGATGAAGCGCGCGATATTGACCGGCTCCTACCTGACCGACGCCAAGGTTCAGATCGATTCCCAGTACAATGAACCCTATGTATCGATCAAATTCGATAAAAAAGGCGCCCAGCTCTTTGAAAAAATAACCGAAGAAAACGTCAAAAAACGCCTGGCCATTGTTCTGGATCAAAAAGTGTATTCCGCGCCCGTGATTCAGGAAAAAATTGGCGGCGGCGAAGCCCGGATTACCGGCCGTTTTTCTCCTGAAGAAGCCCGCGATCTGGCCATTGTCCTGCGTGCCGGGGCCTTGCCCGCGCCTGTGAAAATCCTTGAGGAACGCACGGTCGGACCTTCCCTGGGGACGGACTCCATCAATAAAGGCATATTGGCCGGGCTTGTTGGCGCGATTCTGGTTATTTTGTTCATGGCTTTTTATTATAAGGGCTCAGGTTTAATTGCCGATATTGCCCTGCTGTTTAATATTATCATGATTGCCGGCGGTCTTGCAGCGTTTCAGGCAACGCTGACAATGCCGGGTATTGCCGGCATTGTCCTGACCATCGGGATGGCTGTCGATGCCAATGTGCTGATATTTGAACGGATTCGCGAAGAGATCCGGCATGGGAAACCCTTGCGCGCCGCAGTTGATGCGGGCTTTCACATGGCTTCCTGGACCATTCTGGATGCCAATATGACCACGCTGATTGCCGCTCTGGTGCTTTTTCAGTTTGGCACGGGACCGGTCAAGGGGTTTGCCGTGACGCTCAGCCTGGGGGTTATTTCCAGTGTGTTTACAGCGCTGGTATTAACCCGCGTCATCTTCGATTTTTTAATTGTCCAGCGAAAAATTAAACGCTTGAGTATCTAAAAGGACGTTTTCATGGAGTTTATCAAACCCAATATTAACGTTGATTTTGTCGGTAAACGAAAAATTGCCTACAGTGTTTCCCTTGCGCTGATCCTGGTCAGCCTCATCAGCCTCATTTATCATGGTGGTCCCAAATATGGCATTGATTTCGCGGGCGGCACAGTCATTCAAATCAAATTTCCCGCTTCGGTTGAGATCGGCGATATTAAATCCGGACTGACCGGCGTTGGACTGGAAAATACAACCATTCAGACCTTTGGGGATCCAAAAGATTATGAATACCTGATCCGTACGGAAATCCCGCTTAAAACAGATGATAATTTTTCCGAGCAGATCAAAGCTGCCGTACAAAAAACAACCGGCAGCGAGCCTGACATTCGCCGAATCGAAATGGTGGGGCCTCAGGTGGGAAAAGATCTTCAGGAAAAGGCATTGTTCGCCATTTATTATTCAATGCTGTTTATTGCCGTATATATCTCCGGACGGTTTGAATTCAAATGGCTGGCCTGTGCGACCATTGCCGCAGTGCTCATGGGGGGGATCTATTTGCTGAGCAAATTAAGCATCAGTATGGCCATTTTAACCGTGCTGGCGCTGATCATTACTTTGGTGCTGTTCTGGATTCTGAATCTGAAATACGCCATGGGTGCAATTGTTGCGCTAATCCATGATGTCGTCATTACCGTGGGCTGTTTTTCGCTTTTGGGAAAAGAATTTTCCCTTCCCATCATTGCCGCGGTTCTTTCAATTATGGGCTATTCTCTGAATGATACGATTATTGTTTATGACCGTATTCGGGAAAATTTGCGTAAACATCCCAAAAAACCGCTGGGTGAGACCATTAACCGAAGTGTGAATGAAACCCTCAGTCGAACGATATTGACATCCGGAATCACGTTGGTGGCCGTACTGTCCTTGTTTATTTTAGGCGGTGGAATTATCCATGATTTTGCCCTTGCCATGCTGGTGGGTATTGTTGTGGGAACCTATTCCTCTATTTATGTGGCCAGCCCCATCCTTCTGGCCTGGCAGGATGCCGGAAAAAAGAAGTGAGTGAATGGATCCCTATCTGCCATGGTTTACCCTGAAATATGTTCCGGGCATCGGCAATCATCTGTGTAAACGGCTCATCGAGCGGTTCGGATCTCCGGAACATGTTTTTGACGCTTCAAAGGACCGGCTTCTTGAAGTTGAAGGCATTACCCCCCGATTGATTACAGCGCTCCGGCAGGCCAGCTTGCCGGCTGAAGCGCAAAAAGACCTGGATCTGGTTGCGCAAAAAGGATATCGTATCATCTGCCTGACCGAGCCGGGGTATCCCCCCCTGCTGCGGGAAATTCCCGATCCCCCGCCGTTTTTATACGTTTCCGGAACCCTTGATTCATCGGAGCATTCGCTGGCCGTGGTGGGCTCCCGGAATGCCACGGCGTATGGCCTGACCACGACCCGGCGGCTGTGCGGTGATCTGGTGGGAAAAGGCCTATCCATTGTCAGCGGCATGGCAAGGGGAATTGATACGGCGGCCCATGAAGGGGCCCTGATGGGAAAAGGACGCACCATCGCGGTTCTGGGAAGCGGCCTGGAGCAGATTTATCCGGCTGAAAATCGGGAGCTGTTTCAACGAATCACTGAAAACGGCGCCGTGATTTCGGAGTTTGCGCTTTCCGCACTGCCGGAAGCCCATCATTTTCCCCAGCGCAACCGCATCATCAGCGGCATGTCCCTGGGAACCCTGGTGGTTGAGGCAACCCGGAAAAGCGGCTCCCTGATCACCGCGCGCCTGGCAGCCGAGCAGAATCGGGAAGTGTTCGCCATTCCGGGGAGCATTCACTCATTCAAAAGCGCCGGAACCCATATTCTGATCAAACAGGGCGCCAAGCTGGTGGAACATGTTCAGGATATTCTGGATGAGCTGAATCTTCAGAGCCGGTCCCTTTCTTTCGGCGGCTTTGAGTCCGGGGGAGCCGAAGTCCGGGTCCTGCCGTCGCTTTCCGAAGCGGAACGCGTTGTCTTTAACACGCTGACCCCTTATCCGGTCCACTGCGACGAGCTGGTCCGCAGGCTTTCCCTGACATCCGGGAAACTCATGGCGATCCTGCTTCAGCTTGAAGTCAAGGGGCTGGTCCAGCAGACGGCGGGCAATTATTTTTCCGTAAAGGCTGAAGACTGAATTGAAAGCATCCATTTTTATCCTGGCCAAAATATAAAAACCGGCCCGTCCATCCATGTGAATTAAACTTTATCATCCATCCTAATAACATACTCAAAAGGAATATCTGTGTCAAAACCCCTGCTCATTGTCGAGTCGCCGACAAAGGTTAAAACCCTTAAAAAATATCTTGGCGAACAGTATGCCATTGCCGCCACTGTCGGCCATATCCGGGATCTGCCGGAAAAAGAAATGGGAATCGATGTCGAGGATGGTTTCAAAGCCAAATACAGCACCATTCCGGGTAAACAGAAAGTGATTACGGCATTAAAGCAGGCAGCCGGAGATACCGATCTTGTTTATCTGGCGCCCGACCCGGATCGCGAAGGCGAGGCCATTGCCTGGCATACCGCGGAGATCCTGAAGAAAAAAGGCCGGATTTTTCAGCGCGTGCTGTTTCATGAACTGACCCGAAACGCCATCCTGAAAGCCATGGAGTCGCCCATTGAGCTGGATCGCAATAAATTCGAAGCCCAGCAGGCCCGGCGCATTCTGGACCGGTTGGTCGGCTATCAGATATCCCCGCTGCTCTGGAGAAAGGTCAAAGGCGGCCTCAGCGCCGGCCGGGTGCAGTCGGTTGCGGTCCGCATGATCTGTGAGCGGGAGCGGGCCATTCAGGCCTTTGAAACCGAAGAATACTGGAGCATTACCGCAAGTCTTGAGGGCAGCGCGCCGCCGGTGTTTTCGGCCAAGCTGATCAAAAATCAGGGCAAAAAAATCAAGATTCCGGATGAATCCACCGCGATGCGCATTCGGGACGAGTTGTCAGGACAAGCCTTTGTGATCGAAGCCATCGTCAACAAGACCACCAAGCGAAATCCGCTTCCGCCGTTCATTACCAGCAAACTTCAGCAGGAAGCCATTCGAAAGCTGCGGTTTTCCGCTAAAAAAACCATGTCGGTTGCCCAGGAACTCTATGAAGGAATCGAGCTGGGATCAGGGGGGCCTGTTGGTCTGATCACTTATATGCGAACAGACTCCACACGAATCGCGGCGGAAGCCGCCGGCGAAGCTCTCACGCTGATTCAGGAGCGGTTCGGCAAGGACTATGCCTCTTCAAAACCCCGATTTTTTAAAAATTCCAAAAAAGTTCAGGATGCCCATGAAGCCATTCGGCCGGCATCGGTTTTTGTGACGCCCGAAAAAACGGCGCCCTATCTATCAAAAGATCAGCAGGCGCTTTATACCCTGATCTGGAAACGGTTTGTCGCATCCCAAATGACCGAAGCCCTGATTGATGGCTGCACCATCACCATTCAGGCCGGGACCTATCAGTTGACCGCCACGGGATCGGTTGTTAAATTTCCCGGATTCATGGCCCTTTACCTGTCTGTGGACGATGAAATGGACAGTGAATCGAACCCCGCCAAAACGCGGCTTCCGGAACTGTCCAAGGGCGAGACCCTGATTTTGAAACAGCTTGAACCCAAGCAGCATTTTACCCAGCCCCCGCCCCGGTTTTCCGAGGCTTCTCTGGTAAAGGCCCTTGAAGAAAACGGGATCGGACGGCCCAGTACCTATGCCGCGATCTTGACCACCATTCGCGGAAAAGCCTATGTGGAAATGGTCAAGGGTTTTTTTATCCCCAGTGAACTGGGGTTTATCGTCAATGACCTGATCGTCGCCAGTTTTCCCGAGGTGTTTGATATTGAGTTTACGGCCAGGATGGAAGATCATCTGGATCAGATCGAAACGGCCGAAGCCGCCCCCCTTGAAGTGTTGACGGGGTTTTATGAGCCGTTTAAACAGCGCCTTGAGGCCGCCTCCACGCAGATGATCAGCATGAAGGGGGTTGGTTCTTTAACCGATCTGGACTGCCCCCTTTGCAAAACCCGAAAACTACACGTCAAGATGGGGAAAAATGGTCATTTTCTGGCATGCAGCGGATATCCGGAGTGTAAATTCACCAGCAATTACTCCCGCGATGAAAAAGGTCGTATCCTGGTGGCTGAACCGCCCCCGGAGGCGGCAACCGATCAGGTCTGCGGGAAATGCGGCCTGCCCATGATCATGCGCCAGGGGAAATTCGGCCCTTTTCTAGCCTGCAGCGGGTATCCGGGTTGCAAGAACACCCAGTCCGTGACGCCGGCCGGATCTCCCCAGGAAACCGGGATTTCCTGCCCGGAAGCCGGATGCACCGGTATGCTGGTTCAGAAAATGTCCAAACGCGGAAAGGTTTTTTACGGATGCAACCGGTATCCGGACTGCTCTTTTGCCATCTGGGATAAGCCGATCAATCAGGAATGCCCGCTCTGTCATGCGAAATTCATGGTGGAAAAAACATCCAAAAAAGAAGGCACGTTTTTGGCCTGCCTGAGTCCGGACTGCGGGTATAAATCAAAAGATTAGAGGACAGAAGATAGAGGACAGTTTTTTCTGTCATCTGTCATCAGGGTTAGGGAAGGATATGGAAAACGCCATAATGTCTCCGGTCTACCGATATGATTTCACGGTTCCTTCGGAAGCCATCGACGGAAACGGGCATGTGAACAATGTGGCCTATGTTCAGTGGATGCAGGATGTTGCGGTCCGGCATTCGGATGCATCGGGGTGTACGCAGGCTGCCAGGGATGCCGGTGCCACCTGGGTCGTCCGAAAGCATAGCGTGGAGTACCTTCGGCCTGCTTTTGAGGGAGATCCAATAACCGTTCTGACCTGGGTCGCCAATTTTCGAAGAGCCTTGTCGCTTCGCAAATACAAGTTCATCCGGACTTCCGACAATACGGTTCTATCCAGGGGCGAGACCGACTGGGTCTTTGTGGATGCAGCTTCCGGCCGTCCCCGGAGCATTCCGCAAGAGGTAAAAGGCGCATTCACGCTCGTGGCGCAGGACCAGGAGCCTTAAGATCCAGCCTTGCTTTTTAAAATAAACCCGATATCCGGGACCAAAATCAATCCGCCAATGTTAATATTTTACCATGGCCCGACCCCGACCAGGCGAATTAAGCGTGCGCGGCGTTTTGCGATCCGTTTGAATGCCGTGTTGGCCTTTTACTTAAGGTAGGCCGGTTTAAGGTCCTTTAACATGGGATAATGTTTGGTGTTGAGAGTTTTTAGCTCTGCATTTTCGGCTTTCGCAGTGGCAGCCAAAATAGCATCCGCAAGACCAACGCCATGTGACTTACCATAATCTCGTTTATAAAGACCTCCGACCTTCCCAATATCGGCGCTTACAGGGATAACACGGAAGAGGGAGACAAACTCCTGTAGAGTAGCTTGCTCCGATTCTCCTTTTATTCCGGCATACAATTCTGCAACAACTATCGATGAAAGGACGATGCGAGCATTATATGTGTTGATAAAAGCCTCTGCCTTCGCATGGCCCCGAAAAAAATCAATTAAAACATCTGTGTCTAATAGGATGGGCCTCACCATGATTAGCTCCTATCCCATTCGGCACGAATTGAATTAAAATCTGGAAGATCCGTACGATCCTTCCAGATTCCAGCAGCTTTGCGCAACACAAATTCCCTGTGTCCGCTTCCCGCTTGATCAATGAGCCGATCGATGGCATCTCGAATGAGCTCACTTTTTTTCTTGCCGACGGACTTGGCGATAGTAGCCAATGATTGTCGTTGATTTTCTGTCAAGTATATTTGCGTTCTTACCGTGGCACACCTCCTATGCTTATACACCAGCATTATACATCATTATTTACCCCTGTCAAGGTCAACGGTGCGGGAGATCACCTGATGGTCTTTTGGTCAGGTGCGTCTTTCTGGTTCCTCACTGTTTTGTAGGGGTTACCTACCCGAAACAGCGAGGAGTCTATATCAATATCCCCCCACTATTTTCCATTTAATACCAGGAGGAATATAGGACCCGTCCTTTGCACTACCGTTTGGACCGTAAATCCTCAGCATCAGATTGAACGGCCCGATTGGAACCGGCAACCAATTGGCAATCGGCGCTGCCGTGGGTGGTTTTGACTGAACATAGATCGTTATGGACCCGTCAGCAGACACCACCAGGCCTGGCGTGTAGGAAGCTACCAGATATTTGTTGTATGAATTCTCAACCAACTCGATATCATCCGGCGTGTATGCCGTTACCGAAAAAAAACGGCTGTAATCAGGCATATTATCACCAGCAAAGGTGATTGTGTAAGCATAGTTTCCATCAAGGGGGAAATTGTTCTCATCCACAAACGCATGGGCATAGTAAGCAGCTTGACTATTGTTACCATACAGGATGTATTCGGCTAAAGCTGCTCGATCCAGGTAATTCTGGCCCCAATACCCGATATTGTCGAAATGAACCCAGTTGGTCGGTCCGGTATGTGACCGCCAACGGTCTACAATTGCGTAGAATGCAGCTTGTGCGCCTTGATTGATATCCGATAGCGCGCTGTAATATGGATCGGTTGTCTGCTGTTTTGCCGAATTGAAACTGCTGTTGAACTGTGCGATCAAAATATTATCAGAAACTGAGAGCGGCTCGGTAGTCGGCGCAGCCATCGCTTCCTGCAATGTGCTCAGAAAATCAGTCGGCGAGGTAAATATTGCCGTATCGGCCGCTCGTTTCACCGGCATGCTGTAAACACGCAAGGGAGCAATGATCGTATTACCGCCGACTGGATTCTGAATATATGAAGCCAGACCCTTGAGTTGGATCGCTGCCCTGAAAGCCTTCGCCGCTTGCGTCAAATCCGCACCGTCATGTGAATATTTGTCGACTCTGATAAGCAGTAAGGAAGTGTTATAAGGAAAAGACACCGGAATAATTCCATCCGGCAGTGTTCCCGTGTAGTTCGGTCCGAGCAGCGCGTATCGGGTGGCGTCTGTCGTTGACGGCATACTGCCTGATGCAATAACGCTCCCGAACACATCGAGTATGAGAACGGAATAGGGATTTGAATAGGGAGGAATCGTAATGATCTGCGGTTCATTGCTCAAATCGAGGAACGACATCGCATAGATCGTGTCATCGTTTACGGCGACAATCAATTTGAATTCCGGCCCCATTCCATCCGGACCAGCAAGTACATTAGATTGAGCCATATTGCTCTGAACCCATGAAAACCAGCGCGGATAAAACCGAATCATGTAATCATACGCAGTTGTATAATCTTGAGACGCTGCCTGAGAAATTGCGGGTAACATCAAAATAAATAACAACGCACAGTAAAAAATTTTTCGTTTCATTTGTCAAATTCTCCTTGTGATTAGAATGGTCGGTTTGTTATCTCTTTGGAACAACAGAACTTGATCGGCGTCATTCAGGATAATCATGCTTGTGCCTTTTTTCTTCATTGTTTTTATCCCGAAAGCGCGATCAGACTTCTTTCATCATCCTAAAAAGCAGCATGTCAATTCTTCTGGGTATATTTCCCCAGATTCTCGACCGCCTTCATTCCTGCAGCCTTCAATTTTTCCCTGTCTTTGGTTAGAAGACCCAGCGAAACTGTCATGTAATACCCTTCCTTCATGATGTGCAATCCCGGAGGCGCTATAAAGTTGTCATCGCCAACGCCTTCGATTTTTGCAGCATCCTTAAAGCCACTTTTGATCGAGCTATAGATGGATTCCGGGGTGTTTCCACCCTTCATATTTGCAGCCTGCGTCAATCCCAATTGGAGGTAAGCCCCGTCCTTCTCATACACGCATAGTTTCAGGCCGACAGCAGGCTGTTCATTGACCGTGCACTCACCGAAATCGACACCGGTAAGCGCCTTGGCATCCTCCCTGGAGATGATCATTGCCGGTTCAATGACCTTTGATCCGATACCTCCGGCTTTACCCTTATCCCTGCTGTCACAACCGGAAAACAGAGCGATGACAAGCACCACAAGTGTCGCATTTATAAATATCTTTTTCATTTTTGCCTTTTCGCTGTTAATTTTTAATAGATCTCAACAATTATTTTAAAGCCATGTTTCGTTTTTACGGGAGAGTGATATGACAATAACGTGAAAATTACCGGGTTATCCGGTGCATTTTATTGTTGGAATTCGGTATGGTGTACCATGAGTTCCTGCCATTACTCCTTAAAATTCCAGTGTCAACTTAAAAACTTAACAACGTCCCAGCTCACCCCTCGTCCCAGCTCACCCCTCGTCCCAGCTCACCCCTCGTCCCAGCTCACCCCTATTCTTATAAACTTATATATTATGTATCATCAGCCTTGGGCGGGCCAGTGCCATAAGGTGAAAATAATTAAAATTTCTCAGCAGAATAATGGTAGCAGAATCAATGCACTGTAAAACAATAATGAAATATGATTATGGTGGAGAAAATAAACATCAACCTGATAGTATCGGAAGAAACCGGTCCACTCGACATCACCTCATAAAATAAACTCAAGGGAGGGAAACGATTATGCGTAAAATTACTGTTGTTGCGGTCTTTTTTCTGTTCTTACTGTGCGGTTTCTATGCTTCGGCTTCAGCAAACAGCGGGCACGGCGGAGTCGCTATCGGCACGAAACATGCCGAAATGGAATCCAGCACATCTCTCAGCAATGCAATCGACTCCCACTTCAATGAGGTTTACACAACGGTTGATTCCGAACAAGGCTATGCCGAGAAGTATTTTTCTGTCGGAGAAATGATATATTTTGTCGGAGAAATCTATTTGTCTACGCCGATTGCCTTTGATGCATACACGATTATTACCAACGCCGGCGGGAAAGTGGTATTGTTTGATGGCTACTCGTACACCGCAACAAGTTCCAACTGGTATTTCTATTTCTCCACAGATAGCCTTCCTCCGGGGAACTACTACGTGAACATTCTCGTTGCGAACTCCGACTGCTATTTATTGTCGCCAGTAGCCTTCGGTTTTGTGATTCAATAAAAAGGTCGCGTTTTCTATAAAGAGGCGGTCACCCTGCCTCTGGCCTTAGAAAGTCAGCAATCTACTTCCTTTATTAAAACCCGCTGAATTTTAACAGCGGGTTTATTTATCCGGTTCAGTGCGGTTTATTTTTCACACTCCGACTATGACGCCTGCACCGTTACATTGGCTTGGACGTCAATCTGGTTCAGGTTGGCGGTGATGGTTGCCACAGAATTTCCTGCAACGGGTTTGGTCGCAATGGTGAAAGTCGTTGAAGCTTTACCTTCAGGGATGGTTATAGTTGCCGGAACAGTCGCCCAGTCGCTGTTGCTGGAGGACAGACTCACCGTAATGCCCCCTGCCGGCGCATTCTGATCGATGGTAATGGTTCCTGTCGTGTTGTCTCCTCCCACTACTGAAGATGGGGATATGCTGAGCTGATTGGGAAGGGGATAAAGAACTGCGCCAAAATCGACATCAATCTGGAGGTTGACAGGCGAAAGGGTTACATCTTTTCTTTTATGATCCTTGGCTCCGCCGGAATGATAGTAACCTGCGGTGGTCAGCATGTTTACGCCATAAGAGAAATTGAAAGTACGGACGTCGCTGATTACGCTGTCGGTTATCATTACTCCTGACGAATTGGGCTGGAACGAATTGAGGTTTATTTGATTCAAGTTCTCTATTTTACCACTTTCGTATCCAGGGTTGTTGGAGTTCCATGCCCATCCGTAACTGGGTTTTGACAAATCGGTTTCCACAGAAACTTCCCAGTCCGGCTGTTCTGTTACCACGGAATTATCCACGCTGTAGGAGGCATCCAGGCCCTCTTTGCTGAAGCCCACATCGAAACTGCTTCCTGAGTGATATTCAGTGGAAGAATTATCCGTCTGAGGCAAAGCCTGGTAGTTCTTAATGCCGGTAGTGGCTCCCGTGGCCGGGATAAATGACATAAGATAAACCATCTGCGCCCAGCCGAAACCGTCATACTTGAAATTCTTGCTGTTTAGAACATCATGAGAATCACCGTTCATTGGCATTTTAAAGGTTGATCCGCTCACAGAAGTTGAGTTGGGTCCCGGTTTCTGAGCCTCTAACCAACCCTGGAAATCAACGGAAAACCATTGATAGTTTTTCCCACCATTGCTGGGACGGTTGTCCAGATAGACGGAAACAAACGTGTTATGTCCGAAACTTCCCTTCTGATAGCCGCTTGCAGGTTTTGGAGCTGGGTACTGCCATGTGGGGCTGGGATAACCTGAAAGCCATGCGGTGTTCAATTGCCAGTATTGAGTGTCATTAGGAAGACGCCATTGGCGATATTTCAGTCCGTCGGGAACAGTATCCTGAGTTACTATTCCTGCCGCAACAGAATTGTTTTCAATCAGTTGACCAATAATATTCTCCGCCAGTTGATTCGGACCCAGTTTGGTTTTCACTTCCTTCCGGAAGTCTTCCTGAGCTGCCTCAAGGGCTGCGCTGTCAATGTTGTCATAGATTGAATCCTGAAAATCTTCCGCTTTAATTTCCAACATACGGGGGTTCTCATAAATGGAGAATTCCCTTCCTTTCGATCCGGGATTACATACCACGAAATAACCATCGGAGTCGTGAGTGCCGTAAGCAAGCCCCACATATTTGGCAAGGGCTTTCTTATGTTCGCCGGTCGCATTTAACACCAGCACCCCCTTGTTTTTCTGAAGGTAACTTTTGACAATATCATTATTTACCAGCTCATCTGCAGTCATCTGTGAACCATTGATTACCAGCGCATCATGTTTGGTTCCCGAATTCTGATTAATATTATTGAAGATAACGCCTTTTTCTTTGAGAGCACTGATGGTGTAATCATTGCTGCGGGACCCACCGCCATGTTTACCATCCGGAGATCCAGTCACGGAACTTTGAGGAAGATAGAGATCGAACGTGAGCGACTGACCATCGACCGCCTCCGAATGGCGATTCACATTGGCGACGTTAGCGGCAGCCTCGGGAAGAGACGATGGCAATTGTGCTTCAGCGAGCCCCGAAACACTGAGTACGAAAGCAATTAATACAGCGCGGATCATGGCTTTTCTCCTTTAATGGGATCTGGCAAACAGGTCCCTGTGATTGATGTTAAGCGCCTCAACATACTCCCAAGAAGAATTATATGGTGCCTGGCGAACCTCATTATTGTGAGCTACAATAACTTTTCTTTATGTCCTTACCCTCGGTCGTTGTCAAGAAAGGTTTCTCCTTTCTTGTTACGCTTTGATTGGGTGGAATGATGGCACGGCCACCTCTTTCCGATGCCAGCCAAAGTCCCACCCTTTGTGCGAACAAAGCATACAGGCTATGAATGGCAACGACCAAAGCGCTATATGTCAGAACCTGAACGGTAAACTGGGTTGAATAATCCATTGAACGATCTATGAACTGAGGAAATCATGTAGTTCCTCCTGATACCTGATGGATAACGATTTGCTGTTCAGCGGCGAACCCGCCGCACGAACGGTTCGTTGATGTTACACCAGTGTCCCTGCGGCGGGGTCGTCCGCTGCAACGGCTGGGTTGGGTTCACGCCCTTAAGGGCTTGTTTTTGGCGCTGAAAAACGCAATATTGCCCTGTTTTGAGGGGGTAAATTAGACCTATTGTCCATATTAATAATCAGTTAGCTTGGTCCGTCCCCGGAGCCGGACAGTCTCCCGGTTTCCGGCTCGGCCTATCTATTTCTCCGCCTTTCAGCCTCCGGAGTGCCTCACTATCTAGGGTACCAAGCTCGAAGTGTGGGACGGTTGGCATGTCCCGACCGCAGCGACCGGAAACTGAGGGCTGCGCAGGCGCAGCAGCACAGCAGTCATACGAGTCGCGAAGGCGCCGACCATGGTGATGATGACGGCCAGGATGAATTCGTTCGGATCGAGCCGCGGAGTCTGCCAGACCAGGCACAGCGACAGCAACAGGCCCCAGATCATGGGCACCTCAGCGTAGAACTCCCCCCTGAGGCTGGCAATGTTGCCGGACTGGCGCACCACGTCGCGAAGGATCCCACCGCCAGCGGCGGTAAGCGTGGCGAGCAGTGGCCCCCACAGCCAGATGGGGGTGGTCTTCGAGGAAACCGCGACGGCAACCCCGCTGACCGTGAAAACGGCGATGCCGACCGCGTCGGAGACTTCATACAGCCCGCCCACCAGGCGATGCTGGGTGAAGGCTGCGATGCGTGCTTCCATCCGATCCGGCAGCCAGCCGCGCCGGCGCGCCAGATGCACCGAGTGAATGACAAGGAAGCCCGCCAGCACGGTCGCGCCCACCAGTCCCAGGTATATGGGCGAAGCCAGCACCGTCAGGGTCTCACGGCCCACCAGCAGGTCGCGCACGATTCCGCCGCCGACTGCGGGCAAGGTAGCCAGCAGCAGGGCGCCGAACAGGCTGTAGCGTTCGCGTACCGCGATCAGGACCCCGGAGAGGGCGAAAGCGATGGTACCGATGATGTCGAGGATCTTGAACCAGGATTTATCGATGGTTTGCGCGAGCACGATCGGAGCGAGATAGGCGTGGATCACGCGCCGCGTCTCACCATTCGCCTCCAGGGCTGCGATGGCCTCATCGAAGCGATGTACGGTCTCGATCTGCACGGTCTTCTTGCTGAACAGGAAGTGCACATTGGTCGCAATGCGTAGCGGGTGTTCCTCCACCAGCTCACGCCAGCCCCCGCGCCAGGCGCAGGTGGCGGCGCCCAGCCGATCGGCCAGGATCCCGTCGGTGCGGCCAATAATCAGGTCGCGAAAGTTCTCGTAATGATTGTCCTCCACCACAATGCGCTCTGCGTTGGCAGGATCCGAAATGTACGCATTGATGGCCGCGTCGGCAGTGGTGAATCCGGAAATGATGCCAAGACGAAAACCCGTCTCTCGGAATGTCCGGAGCATTCCTGGCACATCGCCGAAGGCATAGCGCGCTGCCTCCCCGCGCGGCAGGTAGAGCACGTCAATCTCCTGCCGATACGGCCGCGAAAAGTGGCCGAACTCCGCCCGTTCAGCACTCCAGGTGGCGCCGGAGGCAATGTCCGCTTCGCCGCTGCGAATCTCGGCGATGTGCCGACCCCAGGGCCGGTAGCTATGTTTGATTTCGAAACCGGCGGCCCGGGCAATCGCCCGTGTCAGCTCGACATCGAACCCTGTCAGAACCTTCCCACCGGAGCGCATTTCGACGAACTGGTAGGGGTCCAAGAGGAACCAGCCACCCTGCAGAACGGGCATATGCCGCCCCTTTTCGTCGATCACCGGAGAAACTTGTGAGGAGGCGAAGATCCGGAGCGAAGACCCCAGGCACATCAAAACAACGACCCAGAGAACCAGCGGCAACCGGATGCCCCCGATCACTGAAAACTTATTTCGCATCCTCGCAAAGCGTTTCTCCACCATCTCTACGAGTCTCGCCCCCTTCTGGCTGCTTCCCGCGTCCTCCTGCAGTACCCTCATCAACTTTTTCAAGATCACAGGCTACTCCCCTCTCGGAAGAACCGCACACGAGGTAATTATAGTTTTTCAGATAAATAATTTCACAGAGGTTTCGGTCACGCAAGTCCGGCCTCAGCCCGGAGCTTCGTCATGGTCGTAATGACTTTGGTTGCATCTACCATGTACCTATTGAAAGCTTTGAGAACCGCTGATCTTAGATCCTCAAAGATCGGAAAATACTTGCAGCGGGTCGCGTCCCTCTTGGTCGTTCTCCAGAGTCATTAACCCTGCCAGCCCAACACAATGTTCACCTGCTCTGTCAGGTGCAACAGATGGGTTAGGAAATATGAGAGATACCCCGCGCCTCCGACGGGGCAGTTATGTCAGAATTTGTTATCCCGTGTCAGGACGAATGAGCCGACAATTGTTTTGAGACTTCTGCCCGGTGGGGGGGAGTTGGGAACGAAGCCGCCGTCCAGTCTGTATTCGTAGGTTCCCGCGCTCAGACCATACACGGACAAGGGAATGATTTTTTCAAAATTTTCAGCCATCGGAAAACCACCGCTCCCTGTGGCATACATATAGACATAGAAGCGATTATCTTCGAATCGCTGAGGAATTCTCCCCATCACAGGACCCATGTATGGGAAAGAACCTTTTACTTTCAGAAAAACCTGAACCGGGAAAGTATCCGTAACGATTGTCTCCACCGTATCTATATTCATATATGTGAACGGGCATCTTCCGGCAGCTTTGCCTTCTGGCAACTGCCAGCCTCCCTGTTCGGTATACTGAAATTTCACATCCTGAAACATACATGGATGTTCGGGCGTATCAACGCATGGAATTGTGAGAATCCCGTCCTGATAACTCGGATATTCATTTGCCGGAAGGGATTCCCCGAAAACAGGGCTGACTGCCAGCGAAATAAGCGTACCCAACAAGAAAAAAAATTTTACGGATTTCATGTCTCTCTCCTCTTACCACTTTTTTGATAGAAACCGGGATACTGTGTCGGGGTAATAGAAGGATAGCGGAAGACCCGTCGGATCCATCACAGTACCTATTGTGCCGCCTGCAATTCTCATCAGTTCATATATCGGTGCCGCCGAAGCAGCAGTATCACAGAATGTTCCCGCCGCATGGCACCCTGTGGCAAAGAGACCTGAAACATAAGCCGTAGCCATAGATGTCCCAACCGCATCATTAACCAACAAGTTATTATCTGGACGGAACCGTCCCGCTAATACCTATAATTGAGTTATTAACTATAAAAGCAAATAACGTGCCTGTTCTTTTTTTTAATGATACCATAAGTTCAAAAGTCCAGTGGACTTTTTGCTTCCTTTGCTGTTTTGCTCGGCACGCAATGCGTATAAATCATCGTCGTTCTCACATCAGAATGTCCAAGCATTGTCTGGATCGTACGAATATCATAATTTGCCTGCAAAAGGTG
>Ga0268283_1000265_pt1 | contig 43639 bp, 36 predicted proteins | sample saktaG_13_FD_190140 | JGI IMG/M metagenome (GOLD analysis project Ga0268283, IMG submission 190140) | Saline water microbial communities from Sakinaw Lake, British Columbia, Canada - sak_2013_06_06_36m | ecosystem: Environmental > Aquatic > Non-marine Saline and Alkaline > Saline ...
ATTCGACAAAGGCCATGATTTCGGTCTGGCCACGCTAAAAGGGCGCCGGAAAAAAGCAGAAGGGAAGAAAGGAACCAGCGGATGAGAAGTCCTAAAGATCGCCTTTACCGGGTTCTGGTCATTGGCGCAACGCCGGCCGGAATTGCCGCGACCAACAAACTGGGCGAAATCGGTGTTCCTGTTACCCTGGTGGATGCGGACCCTGATTTGAACCGGAAACTGTCGCGCGAAGAGTGGCGCCTTAACTCCGGTGTCCCCCTGAACTATGCCCACCGGCCCGGACTGCTGCGGATTCTGCGAAACCCGCACATCCGCTGCGTGATTCCCGGTAGCATCAGCTCGCTGAAGCACACGCCGCAAGGGTTTCGTGCCCGCATCAATAGCCCCGCGGCCTTTATCGATCCGGACCGCTGCACGCTGTGCGGACGCTGTATGGAAGTGTGTCCGGCTTCTGCTCAGGATGGAACAAAGCCCATTCGATCCGGCGGCAGGCAGAGCCTTCCCGGTCACACTGTCATCGACAAGCGCCGTCAGCCCCTGTGCCAGGCCAATTGCCCGCTGGGAGTAAATGCGCAAGGATACGTGGCCCTTGTTAAAGCCGGAAAATTCCCGGAAGCCCTGGATCTGATTCGCCGGGACAACATCCTTCCCGGCATCTGCGGCAGGGTCTGCACGCATCCCTGCGAAATCGCCTGCCGGCGGGCGGAACTGGATCAGCCCGTTGCCATTCGGGATATCAAACGTTTCGTTGCGGACTACGAGCTTTCTCATCCGCGGGATTACAAGTCACAGGTGGCTCCGCCCAGACCGCAACGTATTGCCATTATCGGATCCGGCCCCGCGGGTCTTTCCGCAGCCGCGGATCTGGCCCGCCTCGGATATCCGGTGACGGTTTTCGAAAAGGAAGAGCTGACAGGCGGGTTGCTTCGATACGGCCTGGGGCCCCATCGGCTGCCAAGGGAAATCCTGGATCGGGAAATCGCTTTCATTCAAAAACTGGGGGTTGAGTTTCGAACCGGCACACCCGTGGACCTGTCCGGCGGTTTTGGCGAACTCAAAAAAGAGTTTGCAGCCATTATCCTTGCCCTTGGAGTCTGGAAAGATCGCAAGCTGGGTGTTCCCGGCGAAGAACTGAATGGCGTTGAGGGCTGCCTGGATTTTTTAGCCCGGCTTTATCGCGGTGAAATCAAGGAAGTCAAAGAAACTGTTGCCGTGATCGGGGACGGAAACGCCGCTTTTGATCTGGCAAGAACCCTGGGCCGCCTGGGCGCACGGGTGACCGTGCTCTCCTGGTTTCCGGAAGCGCTCATTCCCGCCGATGCCGCGGAGATTGTCGCTGCCAGGGAAGAGGGGATATCCATCAAGGACAGCTTAAAAGTGGTGGCCTTTACGGGATCCGATGGAAAGCTTGGCAAACTTCGCTGTGCAGCCACCCGGCCCGGTCCACTGGACGCCGCCGGTATCCCCTGGCCGGTCCTGGTTCCGGAAGCGGCGCCCTTTGATCTATATTTTGACAGAGCCTTTGTCGCCATCGGCCAGACTGCCGATCCGCTCCGGTTGGGCCCTTTTGTCGCGATTCATCCAAATGGCACCATTCAACTGAATGACGATTGCGGTACCGGCATTCCCGGTGTGTATGCCGCGGGGGATGCGGCTCAGGGGCCTTCGTCGGTCGTAAAGGCCATGGCTTCCGGCAGAAAGACGGCCCGCGCGGTGCACCTTAGCCTCAGTGGAGAGAAACCTTCGAACCATTTGCCCAAAAGACCGCAAGACAAGGATTTTGCGGCAATCACGCCCGACATTCCCTCCCTTGCCCGGGCCCATATGCCGGAGAGACAGCCGGCAGCGCGAGAAGGCAATTTTGCAGAGGTGGCTTTGGGGTTAAGCGAGGTTCAGGTCTGCTTTGAAGCGGCCCGATGTCTTCAGTGCGGGGTCTGTTCCGAATGCCTCGAGTGCGTGAATGCCTGTGTGGCCCCAGGCGCCATCCGGCACGGGGAGGAGTCCGAAGACCGTATCGAGCAGGCCGGCATCGTCATCATCGCCGATCCCGATGCGGCCCCCGCCATCAAGGGAGACGATATCCTCCGGGCGTACAGCACCAAAACCGCAAAAAACGACGTGCATGCCATGACGCTCCGGGGCTTTGCCGCCGCAGCCGATGCCATGCTGCTTCTTGGCGGCGGTTCTCAGCGGCTGAAAGGACATGCTCTGAGCTTTTCACCTCCGGATCCCCGGCTCTCCCCGGAAATCCGCATGGGCGTTTTTGTCTGTCGCTGCAACGATGCGCTGGGATGGTCCGCTGATTTAAGCGATTATGTGGCGGGACTCTGCGAACAGCCCCATATCGAACACGCCGAGGTCCTTTCATCGGCCTGCACGCCGGAAGGGTCGGCGGCGCTGATTCGCACCATCCGCGAGAAGGGGCTCACCCGCGTGGTCCTGGCTTCGTGCGTCTGCTGCCCGCTTGATTTTATCTGCAGCGCCTGCACGGACCAGCGAAGTCGCCTCAAGCACGCACTGTTTTCCGGAACCGGAATCAGCCGCGCCATGGTGGAAACCTGCAATCTTCGAGGTGAGGTGTTGCGGCTGCTGAAAACGGATCCGGCGCTGGCTGAAAAGCGCTTTAAAGGGCTTATCGAACGGTCCATTCACAGGACCTTCCGGCTGAAAGCCCTTCCGGCACCGGCCCGGCCCTATAATTTCACCACGGCGGTGATCGGAGATTCGGAAGCGGCACTGAAAAGCGCTATGACGCTGGCCCAGGCAGGCGTGGAAGTTTTTCTTTTCGGAACTCCCGAGAAGCCCTTGCCCGAAACCCTGGTCCATCCCAACATTCACAATTTTGGCGAAGCCTCGGTTCTGCGTCTGCGGGGAACGGTCGGAAATTTTGAGGTGACCCTGGATACCCACGGGGTCAAGCAGATCATGCATGTCGGTGCGGTGATTCTGGGCGAACAATCCCGAAAGCGTATTCCCTATATGCCGCTCGCGGATCTGCCCGCCCATATCGTGGAATCCGCCATGCAGAAGCGGGGCATCACAGGGATTCCCTTTTTCAATCCGGGGGCAACCTCCATTCCGGGGCTTTTTCTGGCCAATCCTGCGGGCATTGCGGTTTCCGATCGCATCAAAGGAACCGCGGCAGCCATTCTGGCGGCCGCGGCCATGCCCAGAAGTCCCAGGCAGAACAAAGGCTATACGGTATCCGTGGATGATTCCCTCTGCAGGGGTTGTGGCCGGTGCATCGGCGTCTGCCCCTACCAGGCCGTCAGTTTTCGTCCCAATGCCGTGGACGGTTGGTATGCGGTCGTGGACGAGGCCCTTTGCAAGGGCTGCGGCAATTGCATCGCCGTCTGCCCTTCCAATGCCGCGGATAGCCCGTATCGTGATCGAAAGTATCTCAACCAGATGATCGCGGAATTGTTGCTGTGAACAGCACTGTGAAAATGATGAATGATGAATGATGAATGATGAATGATGAATATTGCGGGCGAGACGCCCGCGCTCCCAGGGGTGTTTTCATACTTGGGGGTGCCCAGAATGCTAAGGCCATGACCGTTTACTTCCAAATATGAGATAGAGATGGACAATCTAAAAATAATCTTGTTTATCTGCAACTGGGGCCCGCACGCCGCTTTTCAGGCGCTTCAGGACAGCGGCGCCGATATTCCTCCGGAAGTCAGCATGATCCGCATTCCCTGTACCGGCAGTATGAGCAAGTCGCTTCTCTTCAAGGCGTTTGAACTGGGCGCCGATGGGGTCGCCCTGGTTGGTTGCGAGCCCGGTTCCTGCCGTTACGGAAGCGGAACGGATGTGGCAGAACGAAACGCTGAAGACACGCGCGGCATTCTGGATCTGCTGGGCCTGCGTGGAGATCGCCTGCGCCAGGCCATGTTTCTCCCCGAGGAATCGGATGCGCTCCTTGCATTCCTTCAGGACTTTCATCGGGTCATTCAAACCATGGGCAAGAGCCCGGTAGTGCCGATCCTGCGGGAAGCGCCCATGCCCATTGGAAAAGAAGCCGCAGCCCGGATCATGGATAGCCATGACATCTTCGCGTGTCAGGACTGCGGGAAATGCTCTTCGGCATGCCCCGTGGCGCTTTCCGGCAAATCTTTTTCCCCCAGAGCCATGGCAAACGCCATTATTGCCGGGAATTCCGAATCGCCCAGTGTGGTCAAGGATGTGTGGTCCTGCCTGACCTGCGGACTCTGTCATGACCGCTGCCCGTCAGCCGTGGATTTTCCGGAATTCATCCGGGACATGCGCCAGCTTCAGAAAGGAGCCGGCAAGGAAGGATGCGAAGCCCATGAAGGGTTCTTCCAGTCTTTCATGCGCGCCATGACCTCGCCGGGCTTAAACATTCGTCACTGGGAGTGGCTTCCGGGAGATATTCGAACGGATCCCGACAGCAAAATCCTTTTTTTCGGGGGTTGCGCGCCGTATTTCGATACCTATTTCAAAGCGCATCTGGGAATCCGGACCCGGGATATTCTGGTTGACGGCCTGCGCCTGTTGAATTTTTTCGATATTCACCCCGTGCTTCTGGCCGGCGAAAGATGCTGCGGCCACGATCTGCTCTGGTCCGGAGATCGGGAGAATTTTCTGAGGCTCGCCCGCCTGAATGTGGCGGCCATTGAAGAAAAGGGGATTGAGGAAGTCGTTACCGCCTGTCCCGAATGTTACAGAACCCTGGCTCACGACTATCCGGATCAGGGTATTAGCTATAATTTCAAGGTGACCCATCTCTTTGACCTGGCGGAAAAAGAAATCGGCAAGGGCGCTATCGGCTTTGAAAAACTGGATCGCACCCTGACATTTCAGGATCCCTGCCGCCTCAGCCGGCTCGAAGGCCGGCCGGATTTGCCCCGCAAGCTGATTGCGCGCCTGAACCCCCGGGATTTTACCGAAATGCAGGATCGGGGCGCTTCGGCGCTTTGCTGCGGCAACTGCGCGTGGACGGGCTGCGACAGCTTTACCAAAGCGCTTCAGGTCAAACGCTTGCGTCAGGCCAAGGCGACCGGAAGCAATCTTCTGGTCACCGCCTGTCCCAAATGCCAGATTCATCTTCGCTGCGCCATGGAAGACCCCTTTATCGGAAGTGAGATCGAAATGGAAATGATGGATTTGACCAGTGTTCTGGCCAGAACCATTCGGTGGGAATAACAAAAAAGGTTGATGAGATGATGACCATGGATAAACCGGATAATCCGACGGCTCGACCCCGCATCGGTGTTTACGTCTGTCAATGCGGCATGAATATTGCCAAAACCGTCGATTGTGAAAAAGTGGCTCAAATGGCTGCCGGCATCGCGGATGTGCAGATCGCCAGAAACGTTTCGTACGCCTGTTCCGGACCTGGGCAGCAAGGCATCCGGGAAGATATTCTGGAGCAGAACCTGGATCGGGTGGTGGTGGCTTCTTGTTCGCCAAGGCTCCATGAACCCACCTTCCGTCAGATGGTTCAGGATGCGGGACTGAATCCGTATATTCTGGAAATGGCCAATTTAAGGGAACACTGCAGTTGGGTGCATATCGGCCAGCCCGAGGCTGCCACGGAAAAGGCCATGGATTTGACGCGAATGGCCATATCGCGGGTTCGAAGCCATAAAGCGTTGGAGCCGGAAAAGCTGCCCCTGGTCAAACGGACACTGGTCATCGGTGGCGGCGTGGCCGGGATTCAGGCGGCTCTTGATCTTGCGGACAATGGGTATGATGTGGTGCTGGTGGAAAAGAAACCCTCCATCGGCGGGGTCATGGCTACCCTCGATAAGACGTTTCCTACCATGGACTGCTCCATCTGAATTCTGGGGCCAAAAATGACGGATGTCGGTCGGCATCCCCGAATCAAGCTTTATGTCCTGAGTGAAGTCAAGGAAGTGAAAGGTTCCGTCGGCAATTTCAAGGTGAAAATCCTGAAAAAATCCCGCTATGTGGATGAAAAGGAATGTACGGCATGCGGAGACTGCGCCAGGGTCTGCCCGGTGGTTCGACCCGATGCGTTCAATTACGGCCTCTCTTCCCGGAAAGCCATCTATTCCCCGTTTCCGCAGGCAGTTCCCTCCGCCTATGTGATCAATGTCAACGAGTGCCTCGGGCATAATCCGGCGGTGTGCGCCAAATGTGTTGAAGCCTGCAAGAAAGGCTGCATCAGCTTTCACATGTCCGATGAAGAAATTACGGAAACCGTGGGCACCATTGTGGTGGCAACCGGAATGGAAACCTATGATCCCACGGAAATGGATGAATACGGCTATACGCGGTTTGAAAATGTCCTGACCAGCCTTGAATTCGAGAGGCTCGTCAATGCCGGCGGCCCCACAAAGGGCGAGATCCTGCGTCCCACAGACCGCAAGAAGCCAAAATCCATCGGTTTTATCCAGTGCGTGGGTTCCAGGTCGGCCGGAAAGGGAAGCGCCCACTGTTCCAATGTCTGCTGCATGAATACGATCAAGAGCACGCTGGTGCTCAAGGAACATTGCCCGGACATGGATGTCAAGGTTTTCTATATCGACATCCGGGCTTTCGGCAAGGGGTTTGAAGATCTCTACAAAAGAAGCCGGCGGCTGGGCGTCCATTATCTGCGGGGTCTTCCCGGAACGGTCGAGGAAAATCCGGATGGTGGTCTCCGGGTGGCGGTTGAAAATACCGCTCTGGGGAAAATCGAGTTCTTTGATCTCGACATGCTGGTGCTGGCTGTCGGCATGAATCCATCCGACAGCACGCGAACGCTTCAGGAGATGCTGGGATTGCAGTTGACATCGGATGGTTTTTTTCTGGAAGCCCATCCCAAACTTCAGCCGGTGGATGCCGCCACCCGCGGCGTTTTTTACGCCGGATGCGCCGAAGGACCCAAAGACATCAAGGAAAGCGTCACCCAGGCCTCTGCCGCGGCGGCAAGGGCCATCCGTCTGATGCACAAAGGGGAAATTCTGACAGACCCCATCACATCGGAAATCATCGCCGAGAAATGCAAGTCGTGCGGCAAGTGCGCCGAGGTCTGCCCTTACAACGCCATCACCGTGGATATGAAAAAGAAGACTCCCGCAATCGTCAATACGGCCGCTTGCGCCGGTTGCGGAACCTGCGCGGCCGAATGCGCGTTTGATGCCATCCTCATGAACCATTTCACCGACAGGCAGATTCTCGATCAGGTGGACGCCCTGCTGACCGAAAAGCCGGAAGAGAAAATCCTGGCATTTGCCTGCAACTGGTGTTCCTACGCCGGCGCGGATTATGCCGGAGTGTCCAGATGCCAGTATCCGCCCAATGTGCGCCTGATTCGCACCATGTGTTCCGGTCGCGTGGATGAAAAATTCATCTGGGATGGCTTTTCGAAAGGCGCTCCCGTCATTCTGGTGAGCGGTTGTCATATCGGGGACTGTCATTATATCGACGCCAACAAGTGGACCGAGAAAAGGATCGAGAAAGTTCACAAAAAAATGGCCAAACTGGGCATCCGCCCGGAACGGCTTCAACTGGAGTGGATCAGCGCCGCGGAAGGCACCCGTTTTTCAGCCGTCATGCATGGTCTGGAGGCTTTAAGAAAGGGCGTGACCGCCGAAGAGATATCCGAAACCATTCGCATTCTGATAAAGGTGTAATCAAAATGTTAAAGACAGCTTTTAAAAAAAAAGCTTCTTATAAAGATTTGTATTCCATACCGGATAACATGATCGGGGAAATCATTGATGGCGAACTCTTTGCCATGCCAAGACCCTCTTTCCGGCATAGCAATGCTGTTTCAGGCATGACGGATGAAATCAGAGGTCCGTTTCAAAGAGGACGCGGAGGTCCCGGAGGGTGGGTGATTTTATATGAACCGGAAATCTGCCTGGGCGAAAATATTCTGGTTCCTGATCTTGCCGGATGGAAAAAAGAAAGACTTCCCAATCCGCCTGTAGAAAACTATACAACAGTTCCACCCGACTGGGTCTGCGAAGCGTTGTCACCCGGCACCGTCCGGATTGACAGAATCCGAAAGATGCCCATTTATGCACAATTCGGTATCTCATATGCCTGGCTGATCGATCCTGTTGCCAGAACGCTGGAGGTTTTTCGCCTGGAATCAGGCAGATGGATATTGCTGTCTGTTCACAGTGAAAATGACAACGTCCGTGCAGAACCTTTTCAGGAAATAGAAATCCCCTTACAACATCTCTGGTGGGAATAAAATCCGGTTCAGCTCCAATGATGCAATGAAGAGGAATGCTTCTGGGTAAATGCTCAGTTGATAAAATGCCCGTTCCTGATGTTCCCCACGGGTCTTTTTCTTCCGTTTTTTCAAGCCAGCCCCTTCCCATGGCCAGCACGGGTATTTGAACGTGTCTGAAATAGATTGTGATCATTCCTGTTCCATGAACTCGGTATTGTAAGTCTCGAGATACCGCTGTAAAGCAACGGTGATCAAATCATTAAAATTTGTTGCCCACCCTTCCTTGATAAAATGCTGTGCCTGCTTTACCAAATTTTCTGGCAGTAATACGTAGCCGTTTTGAGAGAAAGTAGATATCGTGCCATATAGAGATGATACTTTTAATGATTGTCAAATTCCTCAGATTCAATCCGCAGTATTCCGATCTTCCGGTCGGCATTTCCCGAATCTGGACCCGACGCATATTGTTCCGGACCTGCTTGAATGATTTCGGGCCAGCCCCTGAAAGAGGAATCGGAATGCATCAATTCGTTTGACAGGTATGGCAGCTTTACCATAGGGTAATTTTGGTATAAATGTTGGAATGGCGGATAGAGCAAGCAACGGAAGTAAAAAAATATGCAGATGCAGGTGATGATAATTTCTATCAAACCGCCGATGTAAATCTTATACTGATTGGCTAAAGTCCCTGATCAGAATGCGTGGACCCAGTATAACAGGCCCTAAAGAATTCCTATAGAAATCGGAAATTAAAAAGGGAGGACAATAAATGGATCTGAAATCTGCCGCACGATTTACAGCATTGAATAACGTAACTGGGCAAAAGCAGGCAAGACTGAAAACCTTACTGGCCATGGTTTTATTTCTCAGCTTCCAGCTAAGCTTGTCAGTAGAAAACGCGATTTCAGCTACCCCCGAATATCGCCATCAGCCTCCGAATATCCTCTTCATCATCATGGACGATGTGGGCATTGACCAGATGAAGATTTTTGGCTATGGAGGATTCACCCCCCCCCGCACCCCGAACATCGATACGGTTGCCCGGGCCGGCGTTCGATTCAGGAACGTCTGGTCCATGCCCGAGTGTTCGCCGAGCCGGGCCTCTTTATTTGTAGGGCGCTACCCTTTGCGCACTGGGGTTTACGACGCGATTCTGAATCTCGATCTTGCGAACTCCCAAGTATCACCCTATGAGGTCACGGTTCCGCGTCTGCTCAAAAAACAAAACTACGTGAGCGCCCTATTCGGAAAATTTCACCTTGGAGGACCTGAAAACAATCCAGCCGGGAGCTTGGCACCACGAGAACTTGGCTGGGACTACTTCTATGGATATCTTCAGGGAGGACCTTACCCTATCGACACTACGGCCGGAGGGGTCAGCGACCCCGGCACCAATCCTGCTACGTGCGGTTTCATCCCGGGTCCGGGGCATGGAGCCTGCTATTTTAGTGATGGGTCGTGTCAGGAACTCTTCAGCCAAACTCCCGGCCAGACATGTTTGGAAAAGGGCGGCATTTTTGTTCCCACGGGCTCCTGTGCATTGCCGCCAACCGCCAGTTTGGATTTCACGGCGTATAACGCCTATTATGTGTCGCCTCTGGTCATTAATCATGAGGACGGAACTCTCGAAGAAGTCCCCTCGACGGATCCGCGTGCAAGGCAGTACCGGACGACAGCCGAGACGAACGCTGCTATTAACTGGATCAACCAGCGTAAGGGAAATAAACCCTGGATGGCCACACTGAGCTTCTCTGCGGCGCATGCCCCTTTTCAGCAACCTCCGGCTGAACTTTTGACCGCAGGATCCTCAGATGTTACCGATGGTTTAGACTGCGAAAACAGCCTTGCGCAACGGGTCTTGATGAACCAGATGGTTGAAGCACTGGATCACGAAATTGGAAGGCTGATGACCGAGACCGGACTTGCCACGCTTACAGCCAATGGAAATTTCAGACTCCACCTTAATAAGACCAATACAATGGTAATCATCATCGGAGACAACGGCAGCTTCGCTCCTACTGTAAAGGCACCGTTCATCCCGACGAAGGCAAAAGCCTCGGTCTATCAGACAGGTGTGTGGGTACCGTTAATTGTAGCAGGGCCGCTGGTGAACTCGCCGGATCGGATAGTCAGGCACATGATCAACGTCGTGGACCTCTTTCAGTTGTTTGGTGAGATTGCCGGATTGGATGTACGCAGGGAGGTTCCAATGTCTCACATTCTCGACTCGGAACCGGTGCTGCCGTATCTGACCAATCCTCATCAGGGGAGGATTCGTGCCAGCAACTTCACCCAGACTGCCGATAATATCCGAGCTACTGGCACTGTTATCCCACCGTGCGTGTTACAACAACTCAATACATGCGTTCAGCTCTTTACAACGGAGAAGCTCTGCTTCTCCGAACAAGGCGTATGGTACGGTCCTGGCAACTCGGATTACCCTGACGGGCTCCAGAGCTGTTGCGAAGTCAAGACAACGGTGCCGGGCCAGGAAAACCTCCAGATCCTCCCCGTTTCCCAAGCTGCCATTCGTGATGACAAATTCAAGCTCGTGCTGAGAGAACTTCAGGATTGCCCGGGGACGCACACGTCTACTGAATTTTACATGATCAATGAAAAACAGGTTCTCCCCATGCTCGATCAGAATGATCTGCTTGGCGGCAAGGGGCTCAATGGGGTAAGTTCACTTAACCTGATCGAGAGATTTTATTTCAATAATCTGCTGTTTGGAATGAACAAAATCCTGAACTCAGAGCCCAGTTGTCCGGGTGACGGCAACCTCGACAAGCTCGTCAACTTGGAAGATCTCGTGAATTGGGAAAAATTCGCCATAAATGGGGGGGGATCGAGTGTCTACGACTTCAACTTTGATGGACTAACTGACGACCTGGACAAATCAATCATTTTACAGAATTATGAGAGAAGTTGTCTGAACCTCCAATCCCATCGGGAAAAGCCGGAGGCCAGTAATATGTAAACCGCTCAAAGCGATTGATATATAGGCCTCCTCAAAAGGTAGTGAGGCAAATTCGGAACAGCCCGCAGTTGAAGCCGGAGGCACCGCCCGTTGACCGCTTTCTTAGAAGAATCGGAATTCCCTCGGCATTGGCCCGAGAAACAGCCAGCAGCGGAGGACAAGGATAGTGAAAAGGAATCAGTGTGAAAAAGCTGCAATTCTGTTTATCATCTGTTTATTCTCCACGGCACAGGTATGCGCCAAAGAGAGCCTGCCAAACCCCTACGCCGGCTCCTTGAGTTGCCGGGAATGCCACGAGAGATTCTACCAGCTCTGGTCCAAATCCATGCATGGGCTGGCCATGCAGCTATATACGCCTGAATTTGCAAAAGCCAGACTCGTACCGCAGCAGAATGCCGTTACGATCAACAATATCAAGTACCGCGCAGATATCACTGAAGGCTGGGTCATCGAAACAGGCCCGAAGGGCAAAAAGAAATACCCGATCGCACAAGTCATGGGCGGCAAAAATATTTATTACTTTCTCACACTACTCGAAAAGGGTAGACTGCAGACTCTGCCTGTCGCCTATGATATCAACACGAAAGAATGGTTCGATACGGCCGCCAGCGGCATACGGCACTTCCCTCGCGGGGAAAGTTGGCAGGCGGTCAACTGGAAGGAATCCCCCTACACCTTCAATACAGCTTGTTACAGCTGCCATGTGAGTCAGCTGTCAACCAACTATGATCCTACAGCCGGCTTCTATCACACCACCTGGGAGGAGCCGGGTGTCAACTGCGAGACCTGCCACGGCCCCTCGTCGGAGCACATCAAAATCGCCAGAGCTACGCCCAAAGGCTACCTCCTGCCGGAGATTCGAATCATCAGCACCAGGACCATGACCACCCAGCAGCGTAATGATCTCTGTGCAGGCTGTCACGCCAAGGCAAGTCCGCTGACCCTCATGTACAGGCCTGGAGAAAAGTTCTTTGATCATTTCGATCTCGTGACATTGGAGAATCCTGATTATTATCCCGATGGCCGCGACCTGGGAGAAAACTATACATTCACCTCGTGGAGCATGAGTCCGTGTGTCACGTCGGGCAAGCTTGACTGCATCCACTGCCATACTTCCAGCGGCCGCTACCGGTTCGAGAAGGAGAAATTCAACGATGCGTGCATGCCTTGCCATGCAGACAAAATAGAGAACCCTGCAAAACATACGCACCATTCTGGAGAAAGCGTGGGAAACAAGTGTATTTCCTGCCACATGCCAATGACCGCCTTTGCGCGAATGAACCGCACCGACCATTCCATGATTCCGCCAGCGCCGTCGGCGACCCTGGCCTACCAATCTCCGAATGCATGTAATATCTGTCACAAGGACAAGGACGCATCATGGGCCGACAAATATGTCCGGCAGTGGCATACACGGAACTATCAGGCGCCCCTTCTCAAACGCGCAGCACTGATCGATGCGGCCCGCAAACGGAATCTGTCCAAACTGCCGGAGATGCTTTCCTATATCCTGAGCCCGGAGAAGGACGCCGTATTTGCCGCCTCCCTGATACGGCTCATGGATGCGTTTGCGGACGAGAGGATCACTCCGGTCCTACTCACAGCCATCAAAGATCGTTCCCCCCTGGTGCGCTCCGCTGCGGCTGAAGCCATTTCCGTCAGTCCTTCCCGCGAAGGCGTGCAGGCCCTGGTGGAGGCTACAGGTGATGATTGCCGACTTGTAAGAACGCGAGCTGCATCCGGTTTGGCAGGTTATCCCGTGGACAATCTCCCGGCTGAGGAAAAGGCCTGCGTCGAGAAGGCGAAGCAGGAATACCTTGACGTTATCATGGCACGGCCGGACCAGTGGACGTCTTATTACAATATGGGTAACTACCACATGAACCAAAACGAGTTCAATAAAGCGATCAGCTCCTATTCAACAGCCCTTAAACTTGAGCCTAAGGCGGTCATGGCAATGGTAAACTCATCTATTGCATATGCCCGGATGGGAGAAAATGCAAAGGCGGATCAATCCTTGCAGGAAGCCCTCAAGATTGCGCCTGAGAGTGCGGCGGCAAACTTCAACATGGGTCTTTTGAAGGCAGAGAAAAATCAGCTTAAACAAGCGGAAACATATCTCAGGAAGGCACTGAAGGGTGATCCCCTCATGGCAAAGGCGGCCTATAATCTTTGCATCATCACATCAAAGGACCGGATCGAGGAGGCGGTTTCCTGGTGCCGAATGGCAATGCAACTCCGGCCGAATGACCCCGAGTATGCCTATACTCTTGCTTTCTATCTAAATCAAAAAGGAGACAAGGACGAAGCTGTCATGACTTTAAAGGAAATCACAGAAAAGTATCCGGGGTATAAAGACGCCGGAGTGCTTCTCGATGAATTATCAAGAAAGGAGAAAGGACAACTGTAGCGCATCAGAAAAACGGTCGTTGTCAAGAAAGATGTCGCATTTTTTACAATTGACGAAATAAAGATGGATGTTTCAGGGTAAATGGGCTAAAGAATCATTTTGAAATAGATCCCGCATTTGGCTGGGAATTGTCGGGGTTTCGATGGTTTCCGGCGCTTTTCCGTCAGGCAGTTGCAAGGTGAGCGCGCGGGCATGCAGCGCAAGACGGTCAAACGCAAAATTTCGTATAAGGTAGTTTATGGCCCGCGTTGAGCCGTAGCGGGCGTCGCCGACAATCGGATGGCCCGACAATTTTGCGTGTCGGCGGATCTGATGCGTGCGGCCCGTCAGGAGCTCGATTTCCACCATCGTGTAATGGGCGCTGTGGTCAAGAACCCGGTAACGGGTCTGACAGTCCTTCCGGTTTCCGGGGCCTTCGGGATTTTGGCGCCCGCCGGCGCTTTCAGAAAGAGGCCATCCCCATGTTCCCCACAGGTCGTTTCCTTCCGTTTTTTCCAGCCGTCCATGCAGAATGGCGATGTATTGCTTTTTAACCTGACGGGATTCAAACTGATTCGAAAAAAATCGAAAAGACTCCCGGGTTACGGCCAGTAGAATCACGCCACTGGTCTCCTTGTCCAGTCGATGAACCGGATTGACGCCAAAATCCGGGTCCATGTCCATCTGGCCCTGCAGAATGGCTTCTTTTTGGATTCGGGCGGATGCCAGGGAGCAAAGATCCCGGCCGGCCGCGTTATGAACCGTCAGGCCAGCAGGTTTGTCCACCACCAGCCAGCCCCTTCCAAAGGCCAGCACGGGAATTTGAACGTGTCTGAAATTAATTGTGATCATTCCTGTGATTGTACTGCAGCAATTAAATGATTTCCCACCATCCGGACTTTTTGCCGCCGAGTCGTCGCAGAACGCCTTGCTTCTGAAGCTTGTCGGTCAGGTATCGAACACCCCGTTCGGTGAGGCCAAGCTGGGCGGCCATGTTTTTCTGGGTGATATTTGCGTGCTGGTGTACCAAAGCGCACAAGGCTTCTTCCTTGTCGGTCAGTTCTGGCTTATCGACAGTCTTATCGACAGTCTTATCGACAGTCTTTTGGGCAACTGTCTCAAAGAAAGACGATCGCTCAAAGCTGGCGATGAACAGGCCGGCGATCTGGCGGAACTGGACGTTGGGCGCGTTTTTCAGTATCAGTGGCATGCCGCGCCCCCAGCCTTCGACCATATGAATACGGCGGAAGAGGTCGGCAATCAGTGGGTTACGGCGGCGGGAGACATTGCCACGGCGCATTTCTTCAATGGTCAGGCCATCATACAGCCCACCGGGGCTACGAATCTCGACGCGGTTTTTGAATACGGCGATGTGGACGTAATCTGGGTCGCGGTAATCACGGTGGCAAAAAGCGTTGACGATGGCCTCGCGCAGGGCATCCATCGATATTTCTGGCACGTCGACACGGTAAAGACCGTCCAGCCTCATTCCGATGTGGATGTTCTTGAGAATGTATTTTTGCGCTTCATCGACCAGTTCCAGAATGTCGCCGTCGAAATCGTGGCGGTCGATAATCGTGGCGCTGTCGGTCGCCGCAAAAACGGCGCAGCGGAGTTGGAGCGGTGGCTGCCGAGCAAAGAACAGCCTGACGGCATTGAGCAGTTGGCCGTTCTTGCGTAGATCGAGCTTGTCCAGGGCGTTTTCCGGGCTGTCCCATGTCAACTCGGCCAGTTCGACGAAGCGCATGATTTTTGCGGTATCGAGCGCGTCCAGTGATAGCGTGCCGGCTTCGCAGGCCTTATTATCCCAGCGCAGGGCTTCCTTGTTCTTGTGGAGGATGAGATTTTCCAGTTCGCGGGCACTGAGTTGGCGGTCTTCATCAGCCACCCGCATGTAGGCGCGACCAAATGCAAAATATGGTGACTCATGTCCGCAAAAGGTAAGGCGCAGACAAGTCTTGCAGTCACGCAGCGCAAGCTCGATATGCGGGTAGATACGCGGTTCAATATGTGCGCCGATGGCTTGTGAGACATCGCGCAGGGTTTTTTCGTTGGCTTCCAGGCCGACAGTATGCCCGTTCGGTGCAACACCAAACCAAAGTTCGCCAGAGCCGTGCTTGTTGAGGATGGCGACCATCGAAATCAGCCCTTGCTTGAGTTCCGCCAGGCTTTTCTTGAGTTCGACGGTTTCGCTTTCCCGCAACTGAACTGTCAGTTCAGAACTCATGCCTCAGCTCCCTCATCAGCCATCCCCAACTCATGATAATCTCCTTTCGTAGCAAAAGGCAGGCAGAGTGAATGCACTGCCGCCGGCAAGATAATAATTCAGGGTGCAGTTGAAGACGAGGGAATTGGCGGTAAAGTTACCGGCGTCAGTTTCCTCGTCCCGGTGGATGTCAGAGAAGAAAATGAATCTGAAATCGGGCGTTTTTCTGTATTATTTGGCCCGGGGCTGACGGTAATACCACTGGAGCTGATCCGGGCTGCTGTCCTCATCCACATTCTCTTTTGCTATTTTTTTCTTTCCCCCTGCTGTCGGCAGCAACTCTTTTAGCTTCCACACCCCATCCAGGCGGCCGAAAGTCCAGTATTCTTCAAATGGCGTCACATCTTCCTGACCGCTCCAGATTGCATCGCCCTTTCGAAGCATTCTCTGGGCATGCGCGCTGATTCGGGCCGTGAACTCATCTTTGGATTGATCCGCGAAGTTTTGCACCAGAATCAGCTCGGCCTTGCGCACACAAAGATTGCGGTACTCGACCCGTAATCCCTCCGACTGCCATTGGCTGAGCTGCTTTTGAAGACTTTCCGCAACCTCGGGAAAGAGATCGGCAACCGGCACCCGTGCAGAGTTTCCGGATTCCCTGGCCAGGTAAACATTCATAAAAACCTGACGCGCCCGCTCCAGCATTGCATTCCGATTCCAGAGTTTGTCGGTCTGAACCAGAAAATTCAGCATGCGATCAATGCGCGTTGCCTTTTGGCCCACGCTTTTTTCAAGCCAGGGACCGGCGGCTCCGGTTTTTCCGGCCGCTTCCGCGTAAATCCCCTTGATCGTGTCGTCCGTCAACATCTCGGCAAAGTTTTCGTTTTTGAGCATATCCGACTCACCGGCCTGTTCAACTTCCCTGAGACGCCAGGCCCCATCGGAAAAATGAAACGTCCAGAATTCCTGGAATTTGGCAGGCGTCCGATCTCCGCGCAGGAATTTCCCGGTGCGGTCATCCACGTAGTAATCGCGAGCCGATGCTGTTATCAGTGCGGCAAATTCCCGTTGGTCCGCTTTTTCCGTATATCGGACATGGACGAGATCAATCTGATTAATCTTGAGGTTCTCGATGCGGTTAATCTCATGATTGCGGGCAAGCCCCTCGATTTGAGCGGTGTGCTGAGCGAACAAATCCTTCATAAGAAGCGGCGCCATGGGGGTGTACTCCCGTTTCTCCCAGCATTCCTGCAGCTTTAGAAAAGCGGTTTCGACCAGTTGTCGCAAAGCCTCCGGCGATACCGATGAATCCTGGCGGCTGAGAAAGGACAGAAGTTTTTCGGTTTTTGCCGCTTTGGGTGTGATGGCTTTTCGATCATAGACAAAATCGAGATTTTGATTTTTCTTTTGCTTGATGATGCAATACAGGATCAGGATGATCACCGCAATGAAGATGAAAAAAAGAACGAATGCAATCACGGAATCCCCGGAGGAACCGCCGCTTCCTGAGCTGGAACTGGAATGGCTGCTGGAGCTGGAATGGCTGCTGCTTCCACCGCCCCCGCCCTTATTATGAACCGCAAGATGGCCGACGAAAAAGGTGTTGGGATAGTCTGTCTGAAGGTTGAAAACCGGGGCCGACTCCCGAACCAGCTCCATGGAAACAATCCGTTGCCCGCTTAAGGATTGGCCATCCCAGGCAATGATCAGGTCTCCGGTACGTAGCGCTTCCAGAGTCTTAAATCTGCCGTCTCCAATGTAAAACGGATGATCTGCCGTCACGCGAAGCACCTGTTGATCTGTCTTTAGAACGACGAATTCATCGACCGTCCGGCGAAGAACCGATTGAACCTTTGTTCGAACCAATTGACCTTCCGGCGTAAAGGCCAGCAGTTCTTCTCCTGCCTGGACCGCGCTGATGGGAAGCTGCGTTCCATCCGACTTCAGTACCATGCTCTCGGGCAGAAAACATCCCTTGTTGTGAACAACAAATCCGGAGGAGACAAATGTTCCGGCCGGACTGACCATCAGATTAAAGGCGGGTCGTGTCGCCGGCGCGGTATGGATGGATTGGATTTGTGTTTCAAAAATTGTCCCATCCCTTGCCAGATAAACCGCATCATCGATCTGGAGAAGACTGGCGATGCGAAATTCTCCCGGGGCAATCATGAGGGGATGCTCCTCGGTCACCCTCAACGTTTCACCGCCTGCCAGAATCTCCAGGATCCTCTCCGGCTGAACAACCGTAACCCCCTGGACTGCTGCCGTTTGCAGGCATCCGGCTGCAACCCCCATGACGCGATCGCCCGGCTGAAGTCTTTCAATGGCAATTGAACCCGTCGGGGTCAAAACCTGGGTTCCTTCTTCGAGGCATCCGCCGCCGCCCCTTGCCCAGGAAGGATCCGGTCCGATTAAAAAGGCCAGTAACACGGAAAGCCCGATAGTCCATTTCATACGCTCAATCTCCCCATCGGCAGACGCTGAAACAAAAACCCCTTAATGCAGCGCGGCGATGATTCCGCCCAATACTGCGGCAGCCGCAACAATGCTCACGCCAAGAATGGCCGCGGCCACCACCCTTCCAAAATATTCGCCGACGGCTGTGTTTCCCCGGGCGATCTCCTTTTGTTCATCGATGTTTGGAGTCATTCGATCAATGAGCCCTGGAAGTATCAGAGTAGATGCAATCACCAGCGCCATTCCGACCACGCCACCGACTACCGCAAAAACCATTGCCCATCCGATGTTGTAAATCGTCTCTGTCATTGTAATCTCCTTTATCTAAAACTTCACCTGCGGGGCTATCTTTTCTTCTGCTGCGTCAACCTGGAAAAAAGCCTCGGGCTGAAAGGCGAACATATTGGCGATAAGATTACTCGGAAAAACTTCAATCCGATTCTTATACCGCATGGCCGTGTCATTATAATATTGCCGTGCAAAGCCGATCTTGTTCTCCGTGGCGGCCAGTTCTTCCTGAAGGGAAAGGAAGTTCTCATTGGCCTTGAGCTGCGGGTAGGCCTCGGCCAAGGCAAAGAGCGAACGCAGGCTGGATGTCAGCGCGTTTTCGACCTTTGCCTTTTCCTCCATACTGCCGGTAAAGCCGATGGCCTGCCACCTGGCATTGACAACGGCCTCCAGCGTCTGCCGCTCGTGGCCTGCGTAGCCTTTGACCGTTTCAATCAGGTTGGGGATCAGGTCGTGTCGTCGCTTGAGCTGCACATCAATCGAGCTCCAGGAGCTCTTGACCTCGTTTCTGCCACGGACCAGCCCGTTATAAATGTTGATCACCCAAAAAGCCGCCATGATCCCAATCACCAGGATAACAATTAACGATATCATCCGCCCTCCTCTGTTTTTCTTATTCAGGCCCTGTGTTGATATGATGGTGTAAATGTGCCATGATCATATTGAATCATTGTCTTGGTATCCATGCGCCTTGAAGATATCAAGGATTGTTTTGGTGGAATAGGATTCTTCTTTGTAGAGAAACGCCTTGTTAAACGCGGTGGTAACTTCCGAAATCCTTTCGTATGCTTTGTTTATGCCTTCATTGAAAAAAAGCGCATCTTCCATCAGCGCCTGCATCTGCTTCAAAATATCCGGGGAGTTGTCCCCGCCGGCGAGTTTCTCGATGAGCACATCCAGGGCGCTTAAGTCCTGACCCAAGTCATCCTTTGACCCGCAAAGGGTCATCAGGTGCGTGTTGAGGTAGTGGCACATGCCGCCGGCCGTGTTTCGCATCACCCGGTTTCTCTGGTCTTCCAGGGCCTTGCTGATGTTGTGCGCGATGCCCTCATGACATAGAAAGTTTCCGGCATCATCTATTTTCGCCCGTGAAGTGATGGCGACTTCGATGATTTCTCCGGCCGTATTCCTGAATTTCACATGCTTGCCTTCGACATGACCTTTCCCGTAGATTTCTTCAAGGAGACCGGTCCGCTCCGAGATGTCGACATAAAAATCCTTCACGTTGCTGGATAACGCCTCGGCCTTGTTCTTAAAACCAAGAAGTTTCAAACCGGCGTCATTGATATCGATGAAGTCTCCCTCTGCCGTGAGAGTGAAGGCCATGTCGCTGGTGGATTCGAAGAAATCCTTGTATTTGGCCTCGCTTTGCCTCAGGGCATCGATTGCTTTCTTCTCCTCGGTGATGTCCCGGATCACGTGGTCGATCCTTCGTATGGTCCCTTGGCTTGAATAGACGACATGTCCTTCATCAAAGACCCATCTGATTTTCTTGTTGCTGCCGATGATCCGGTACTGCGCGCCATCAAACTCGGCTTCAGAGAGATTATCGTAGAATTGCCTGACTTTTCTGATATCGTCCGGATGGACGAAATCCAAGATATGACTTTGTCCGCTAATGAAATGCTTGAGGGGAACCCCAAATAATGCTTCGGCTGCGGGGTTTATGGATAGGATCTGATAATCATCAGGAGGCATGGAGACGACGACTTCATTCATGGAGTGGAGAATGCTTTCAAGCCGTCCCTTGATCTTTTGCAGCTCATCCCGCGTCTTGCGGCGTTCAGTGATATCCGTTAATGCACCGAGTATTGCTGGGACTCCACCGCATGCCACGACACTGACTTTCATCATGATGATTGCTTCGCCATTCTCCTTTGGCATGACGAACTCGATTCTGTCGGAGATGCCTTCCGTGAATAGTTGTTCCGTGCAGTATCGGATGACTCTTTCCTGGTCGGCGGCAGATATGAAGCTGGAGAAAGCGGATTTGATAACCTGATCCGGTTTTCTCTGAGATATTTCATAAAACGCATCATTTGCAAAGACAATGGTTCCTTCTCTGATGATGACAACCCCGTCGTTGATGTGCTTCACAATGCCTTGATAATCGATGTCTCCCTGGCATACCCTGATGTCTTCAGCATCCTCGAAATTTTTACGATGCGGCATGTGTATCCTCTTTAAGCCATTTCCACTGACTGTTGGGCGCAACACCCTGCGCTGTGGTTAAAATTGTGAAGTTAAAGGTCGCGGAAACCGCTCGAACGGTTCTCTGGTTTAGGGCTTTCGAAATTGAATTGATAAGGTGATGCTTTGTCACGGTATGAGTATAATCAATTGAATTGATTGTTGATAATATAAAATTTTTCATGCTGGGAGTATATGAAGAAGCATCTTAAGTGTCAAGAGGAGTTTGGCGGGTCTTTATTCGCGGATTCAGCAGTAGTCTGTGCAAGGATGTCACCAAGACCTCCCGCTCCAGGCTGAAACCCCCAGGGATTGGCGGCAAAGTTGTTTTAGTGCCGGTTTGGTGGAGGTTTTGGGTGAAATTGGATGGTCCGCCTGAATAATCAGAAGAACGTCATGGACGGACATACCTGAAATGAGGTTTGACAAGGGTAGAGAGATAATAAATAATGCAAATATTTTTAGCGGCAAAACCATTTCATACAACGGAGCATGCATGAAAAAGAAAAACATTTCAACCGAGAGCAGGGTCAGCCAGATTGAAGACATCGTTGTCAGCGACATTGACGACGAGAAGGTTATGATGAGTGTAGAAAAAGGCCAATACTATAATCTGGATACTGTTGGCAGCCGCGTGTGGGAGCTGATCGATAAGCCCATCAAGGTGTCGGAGCTGATTGATGCGCTGCTCCTGAAATATGACGTGGACCGTGAGACCTGTGAACGGGACGTGTTGACGTTTCTTGAAGAACTCCATAAAGACGGGATATTGCAGGTGGAGGGTTAGATGAGCGCCGTCTGCGGGATATTCAATCTGGATGGCCGTCCGGTTGCATCGGAGAGCATGGATGCCATGCAGTCGGCCATGGATTATTGGGGGCCTGACGGGTCCGGTGTCTGGCGGGAAGGATCCGTGGCCTTGGGACACCTCATGCTCCACTCAACCCCCGAATCGGCGGGTGATACGCTTCCCCGGACCAATGCTGCCGGAAACCTTATTCTTACCTCGCACGCCCGGATCGACAATCGCGATGATTTGTTCCGGAGCCTGAACGTTCCCCCTTCCGAAAGGGCGAAGATGCCCGACAGTGCCATCATCTTGCGGGTCTATGAAAAATGGGGTCAGGAATGTCCGGAACACCTGATCGGGGACTGGTGCTTCGGCATTTGGGACAAAAGCCGGCAGGCTCTGTTTCTGGCCCGGGATCATCATGGTAATACGGGGATTTATACCTATCAGAATACAAGATTTTTTGCCTTTGCCTCATGTCTGAAAGGATTGCTTGCTCTGCCGGAAGTACCCCGTGAACCCAATCCCCTGCGCATTGCGCAGGTATTGGTGAGCTGGCCGGAACACGGCGAGGCGACGTGCTACCAGGGGATCAAGCGTCTTCCCCCGGCTCATCAGATGAGTGTGACCCGTAAAAATATCAACGTAAGACAGTACTGGTATCTCGAAAACACGCCGCAGTTGCGCTTGAAATCGGATCGTGAGTATGTCGAGGCCTTCGGGGAAGTTTACACCGAGGCGGTCCGTTGCCGGATGCGGAGCCTGCGCCCCGTCGGCGTGACACTCAGCGGTGGTCTGGATTCAGGGTCTGTGGCCGCGATTGCCGCACGGGAGATGTCCCGGATTAAAAAGCGTCTGCCTGCCTTCAGTTCTGTACCCATATATGATGTGACGGATATGACATCGGCTTCACGGTTTGGTGACGAAAGCCCGTTCATCATGGCTACAAGCCGTCATGCGGGCAACATCGACGTTACTTACATTCGCGCCGAAGATGTCAGTCCGGTCCTGGGCATTGAGCGCGCCCTGGAACTTCACGATGAACCGGGCCATGCCGCAGGAAACCAGTTCTGGATGATATCGCTTCTGAAAACGGCGCAGGCCCAGGGGATCGGCACCCTTCTCACCGGTCAGGGGGGCAATGCCACCATCTCCTGGCATGCACCCGGGCATCTTGCCGCCCTTGCAAGAAATGGCCGGTTCAGAGATCTCCGGCGTGAATTGACAGCGATACAGGCATCGACGCAGCGGCCGCTCTGGCGGCTTATCGCCGGGCAGGTTATAAAACCCCTGCTTCTGGATCCCCTGCTGGAAAGATACCACCGGTATCGTCCAACCCCTGAACCGTGGCTGCGTTATTCAGCCATCAACCGGGATTTTGCCGGTAAATGGAAAATTAGCGAGAGGATGCGTCAAAGCGGCCATGACCCTGAGTTTAAACTCATTGTCGATCAGCGCAAGGCGCGATATAGAATCATCAAGCCGGGGAAATCAATTATCGGCTTTCTCTGGCAGGAAAGCGGCGCGGGATATTGTCTCGATGTACGGGACCCGACCTGTGACAAGCGGCTGATGGAATTCTGCCTTTCCATCCCGGATGACCAGTATGTCCGGAATGGTCGTGATCGCTGGTTGATCCGGCGGGCCATGAAGGATCTTATGCCAGCGATCGTTTTGGATGAAAAAAGGCGCGGCAGTCAAGCGGCGGATGTCGGCAGACGATTATTGGCCCATTTCGATGAAACGGAGGCCGCCTTGCAGCGGATTGAGAGATCTGAACTGGCAGTGCGCTATCTTGATTTGCCTCTGATGCGACGAACACTCAGTCTGGCCCGCCATAATCTGGATGCCAAAGTCACGGGAGATTTAGGGGCCATTTTTTTCCGTGGCCTCATGGCCGGCCAGTTTCTAATGCGCTTCGATGGTATGTAACCAATCTCCAACTGCACTATCCGGTAACATAGACACCGCGAACGAGGCAAGCAGAAGGTTGCGAGTCAGTACAGGCCAATGCCAACCAATCCACGACTTATGAGTTCGAATTATCGAAAGAGCGACCGAAACAGCAGGCCGTTACGTCCAGAATATTTTAATTTATTAAGCTGTGATGAACCCTACAACAAGAAAAATTTATTGCCTTCTCTTGAGATGTATTATAAATCAAAGCATTAGAACTGCACTTAGGCCCACGGATCCCCCATGCCCCGGTATTCGAGGTCGAACCAACAACAGACGCGAAGGGATACGGTAAGATGGATTATTTAAAAGAAATTAGTAAAAAAACAGAAGGCCCCACTGTGTTCCGACCATCAGTTCCACCGGTCACGAAAGCACCTTGGAGGCCGCCCCACAGCCAAGTTTTGAGGTCAGGAGTGACCGAGTTTGGCGGTGGGGTGGTAACAGACGGAGATAGCACAAGATCGTCGTAGTTGTGATAAATCACATATACGACCTGGATAAAGTCTCAAAACAATGTTGGTGGTCGAAATGATCAAGAGCGTACGATTATGCGGCAGGAATAAAGGATCGTAGACGGATAGGATGCGACCCCGAATGTAGCGTTGCCCGGTGAACATCGTCGATGAATGGATGCTCATCGTAAACAGCTGTTGAAGAACGTGAGTTTTGTTTAATACAGTCAAGATTAGAGGCAGCCCATGCCCGCCAGCGTCGAATGTATTCCCGGATGCGACATGTTGACGCACCCTGCTCATAAAGCAGGCCAATACATTCGATATGATGGTGAATGGTCCCGGAAGCAACAGTCAAGCCACTGGGTGAAAGGTGATAACCTAAAAAATCAAACCCTTTTGACGCCCTGCCGATAAAGGTCTTGCCCGGATGTTTTTCCACCTTCAGGATGTTCAGTGTCTGATTGACCAGATGAACCGCCTTTCTCAGCTTCCACCGGTTCGGTGCAATGACCAGCCAGTCGTCCATAAACCTCGCGTAAAACAGACCGGTTCCCGCCACGACGTCATCAAGCGGTTTCAAATAAAGCGCGCCCATCAGCGGCGATAGAGGACACCCCAAGGAAATACCTCGATTAACATCCCGATAATTTTCGCCGAAATAAACCGTTCGTTGAAGATATTGCCAGACCAGACGGAGAATAGAGGAATCTGGTATGTACTTTTCAGCCAATCCAAAAAGCACCTCGTGGTTGATGGAGGCATAATAGCCTTTGATATCCGATTTCATGACATAGGAACCCGGAGCAAGGGCTTCTCTTGCTGTTTGGACAGCTCGTTTTGTGCCGCCATTGCCTTTGACATGATGGCATTTGTCAGATATAAACGGATTTAAGTGTTCGGTCAGGACAATAGACAGGGCTTTCAATACCAGGGAATCCAGTGCGCACCACATTTCAATGATTTCTGTGGCCGTGCGGATTTCCAGCAGCTATTAGGGGATCAATCGAATATCATATGAACAACGCTTATCATGTCTTCGGCTTAAAAATCAAATCCGAAATCCCTCTTCCTGCACCGCTTTTCCCGAAACATCTGTCGAAGTTTAAACCGGATGTCGTAATCGAATACGGCAAAACACCCGAGGCCCTGACAAATCCCCAGATCAAAGGCGTGCGTTTTCAGGCCGGACCGGGGGAGTTGTTGTTGCGGGTTGACGGTGTGGCGCACTATTATGTGCAGGATGGCTGTCGCATCACCATCATGCCGGAAGCCGGGGCAATGGACGACAATATCCTCCTTTTTTTAATAGGCTCTGCCATGGGGGCGCTGCTGCATCAGCGAAATATTCTGGTGCTCCATGCAAGCGCCATTGTGGTGAACGGGGAAAGCGTTCTTTTTTCAGGCCCTTCCGGCATTGGCAAGTCTACTCTGGCAGCCGGATTTCACCAACTCGGCCACCCTTTTCTGTCAGATGATGTGTGTGCGATAACGACTTCCAATGGGCAACCGGCTGTGATGCCCGGGTTCCCGCGTTTGAAGTTGTGGGCCGATGTCCTGAAAAAATTGAAAACGGACAAGGAGGAACTCAAAAGGGTCCGATGGGGAAGGGATCTGGAAAAATATTATCTCCCAATTGAACGCATCCAGGACGCCCCCGTTCCGATTAAATCCGTATTCATCCTTGAAACCACCCATACGGATAAAATGGAAATCACCGCTCTGAATGGCGGGAAAAAGATCGACCCCATTATTGACAATACCTACCGCCTGCGCTTTCTGGAAGGTCTGGGCGGGAAAAAAGACCATTTCAAGCAATGCGCGGCCGTTGCAGCCAGGTCCGCCGTTTACAGGACCGTCCGGCCGAAAAAGGGTTTTTTGTTGAATGAACTGATGGAGATGTTAGCGTCAAGGTTTGGGACATGAAGGGTATCATATGGCTGGCCTCATATCCGAAGTCGGGCAACACGTGGTTTCGTGTTTTTCTAACCAATCTGCTCCGCGATGCGGACGAGCCGGCTAATATCAATGAGCTGGAAAGAACGCCCATCGCCAGCGCCCGAGGCGTGTTTGACACCCATATGGGCTTTGAGGCATCGGATATGACGGCGGATGAAATCGACCGGCTCCGTCCGGAGCTCTATATCCATCTGGCCGAAAACGCAACGGAGCCGCTCTTTATGAAAGTCCATGACGCCTATGCCGATGTGGCGGACAATATGCCGTTGATTCCACGGGCGGCTACGGGCGGCGCGCTTTACTTCATACGCAATCCTTTGGATGTGGCGGTTTCCTTTGCCCACCACAGCGGGCGGGATTATGATACCGCCATATCCAGAATGGCCGATGAAACCTTTGCCTTTTGCTGCAAATCCGACCGGCTGCACAATCAGTTGCGCCAAAAGCTCCTTTCCTGGAGCGGCCATGTTCAGAGCTGGGTCGATCGTGCTCCTTTTCCCGTGTGTGTGCTGCGCTATGAAGACATGAAGTCTCAGCCCCTGGATACATTTGAAAAGGCCGTGCTTTTTACGGGTCTTTCCCGCACCCGAGATCAGATTCAAAAGGCGCTGGATTTCAGCTCGTTTGAGGTGGTGCAGCAGCAGGAAGAGGCGGAAGGCTTCCAGGAAAAAAGCCCGTCATCCCGCCGTTTTTTCCGAAAGGGCCGGATCGGGTCATGGCGCGAGGAGCTCAGTGAAAATCAGGCTCAGAAGATTGTAAACGATCACCGGGACGTCATGCGTCGTTTCGGTTATCTGGATGAAAACGGGAAAGTTGTTTGGTGATGATGCATAATACCAATATAACGGCATGGTTCAAATTCTTTCAGGCTGCTCCCAGCAAATGGCGCCGGCGCTCCCATGCGGAGCGATTGTGGTTGCTGGAAGCATTTTTGATGCTTGGCGTTGCGAGACTTGTTGTTCTCACGCTTCCGTTTAAATGGGTGTCCGTCACATTGGGCAAACACATGAACGAATCCGGCATGCAAATCAGCACTTCTGATTTGAGGCAAGCCCGAATGATCGGCCAGGCAATCCGTTCTGCCGCAAATTATACCCCATGGGAAAGCGTCTGCCTGCCCCAGGCCATGGCGGCCCAATGGATGCTCAAGCGCCGTCATATCGCCGGTACGCTGTATCTGGGCGTGGCAAAAGATGAAACAAAACCGGAAAAGCTCGCGGCCCATGCCTGGCTCCGTAGCGGAGATGTTTTGCTCACCGGCGGTGCTGGGCATCGGCAATTCACGGTGGTGGCCACATTTTCGTGATGGAAAATCTCTTCTTCTCCGATAAAAAGAAACCCCAGGTCCAATGACCATACAACAGATGATCAAGCAGCTTGCCGAAGCCATTGCAAGATTCAGGCTACAGCTCCCCTATCTGCCGCGGGCCTTTCAACTGGTTCATCGAGCAGCCGGGGGATTGGTCGTTATTTGGGCGGCATTACTGCTGGTCCAGGGATTGCTTCCGGTTGCCTCGGTGTATCTGACCCGGACACTGGTGGACGGCATCGCGGCAATGATTGGTGTCGGCGGCGGCTGGCGGGCCTTGTCACCGCTCCTACCGGCTGGCCTTGCCATGGCCCTGGTGTTGATCGGCCTTGAAGTGCTCCAGAGCATCGGCACATGGGTGCGTACGGCTCAGGCGGAACGGGTGCAGGATCATATTCATGAACTAATCCATGAACAGGCCATGCGACTCGATCTCTCCTTTTATGACGTCCCCGGTTTTTACGATCAACTGCACCGCGCACGAATAGATGCGCTGAGCCGGCCTTCCGCCTTGATCGAAAATGCGGGCACGCTGATGCAGAGTTTTATCACCCTGGCCGCCATGGGGGGGGTCCTGCTTACTTTCGGGATATGGATTCCCCTGCTTCTGGCATTCAGCACGTTGCCCGCACTTCTGGTCGTACTCCGACACACGATTCGCTTTCATCGTTGGCGGATTCAAAACACCACGGCCATCCGCAAAACCAGCTACTATGATCTGATGCTTACCCAGCGTGACGCAGCGGCGGAGATGCGGCTGTTCGGGCTGGGACCGCATTTTAGAGCGCTTTTCCGGAATTTGCGCAAAAGACTGCGCCGGGAGAAGGTGCAGCTCGCCCGCAGTGAAGCGGCAGCCCAGGTGGTGGCGGCCCTCATCGGACTGGCAAGCATGGCCTGCGCCATGGCGTGGATGGGGCTTCAGGTGTTGAAAGGAGCGATTGGACTGGGAAGTCTTGCCCTTTTTTATCAGGCTTTTTACCAGGGGCAGCGCATGATGCGTTCGCTTTTGGGAAGCGCCGGAGAGATCTACCGCAACATCATGTTTTTGGAAAACCTGTTTGAATTTCTGGACCTGAAGCCACGGATCAGTACTCCTGAGAAGCCGCTTTCCCATCCCGGTCTGCAAAAAGGACTGGAGCTTCAGAACATTACCTTTTGTTATCCCGGTACGACTCGCCCCGCGCTGGATCGTTTCACCCTCTGTATTCCGGCGGGACAAATCACCGCTCTGGTGGGTGAGAACGGCGCCGGTAAAAGTACCCTGATCAAGCTCATCTGCCGTTTTTACGATCCAGAAAAAGGCAGCCTGCTTATCGACGGAACGGACATCAGAAACTTCGATCTTCCGGCGCTTCGGCAGCGGATCACCGTGCTTTTTCAGGAGCCGGTCCGCTATCATGACACGGTTTTCAACAATATTGCCTTTGGTGACATCGACGATACTCCGGGCAGGGAGCGGATCGAAGCGGCGGCCCGGGCCGCGGGGGCGGATGTGCCGATCGCTCGTCTGCCCGCAACTTATGAAGCCGTGCTGGGAAAGTGGTTCGGCGGTGCCGAACTGAGCGGGGGGGAGTGGCAACGACTGGCCCTGGCGCGGGCCTTTCTGAGAAAAGCGGAATTAATCATCCTGGATGAACCGACCAGCGCCATGGATTCCTGGGCGGAAGCAGACTGGCTGATGCGTTTTCGAAGGCTTGTCGCCGGCCGGACCGCCCTGATCATTACCCACCGCTTTACGACGGCCTTGCAGGCGGATGTCATCCATGTTATGGACCAAGGCTGTATCATTGAATCCGGTAGCCACGAAGAACTGCTGGCTGCCCAGGGTCGTTACGAAGCATCCTGGACCCGGCAGATGCGTCAGAAATGCAATTAAAAATTCAAATTGCCTCATGCGGGGATATCCGTGGAAACAATGGAATGGGATCTTTGTCAGCTTTTGATTGACTGTTTAAAAAAAGACGAATCAACTGTCAATGCCGCCCGGCTTTCGGGCCTTTCGCCGGAATGTTGGCAGATGTTTCTGACGTTGGCGACGACGCAGCGGGTGATGCCCCTGCTTTGGCATCGGCTCAGACAGAAGAGGCTGGATGAGGCCGTCCCCGTCGAGACAGCCGAAGCGTTCAGGGATGCTTCCCGCCAAAACACCCTGCGCAACCTGCGCTTTTACGGGGAGCTTCGCCGTCTGTTGTCTGCCCTGAAGCCGGATGGGATACCCCTGATCCTGCTCAAGGGTATATTCCTGGCGGATGCGGTTTATGGCAACATGGGGCTTCGGGAAATGAACGACATCGACGTGCTGGCTCGCCCCACCGATCTTGCGCGGATTGCCGAGATTTTGACGGACATGGGCTATGCGCCGCTTCACCCCATTAGCGTGGCCACCACCCTCAAATCGGCTCATCACCTGCCCCGCATGGTCAAAAAAGGGTATGCAGGCTTTGAAATCCACTGGAACCTGACGTGTCCGGATGAAAGCTACAGCATCGATCCGGGTGGGTTGTGGGAGCGAGCCGTGCCTGTTCACAATGCCGGCTGTGATGCGCTGACCCTTTCACCCGAAGACCTGCTGCTGCACGTTTGCCTGCACACCTCCTACCAGCACCAGTTCGCCTTTGGCCTGCGGCCATCCTGCGATATCGCGGAAATGATCGCCCGCTTCGGTTCTACCCTCAACTGGCAGGCCATAACAGAGCGTGCCACCAGCAGGAGCTGGCAGCGGGGCGTTTGTCTGGCCCTGCAACTTGCAAGGGAACTGGCTGGTGCTGATGTTCCGGTTGATTTTCTGGAGAGGCTGCGTCCATCGGATGGTACCGAAGCTATACTTGAAACAGCACGTGCTCAGGTTTTTACAGACAAAAAGTTTGCATTTTCGGTCCCTGCGCCTTTTGCGGAACTTCTGGAAACTAATAGCCTCTTGGATAAAATCCGGATTTTCTGGCCGCGGGTTTTTCTTCCCAAAGCCATTATCTCAGCTCAATATTCAGTTCCAATGGATTCCGTAAGAATTTACTTTTACTATCCCCGCCGCTTTGTCGACGTGTTGCGACGGCATGGACATACCCTGAAAAAACACCAACAAAACGATGCTTTGCTTAAGTTTCTTGCCGGGCGCACAAAAACGATTGCAAACTGGCTGGCCCGACCGAACCATTAGCGGTGGAGTCGCATCATGCAGGAGATGTGTGGGTATTCAATTGGCGTGAGCACGCGCGACATGAGAATGCTGAGATAGTTTGTATGCGGCCGCCAGTCGCACATCCCGCAATGTACGTAGCCCCACGCCTTGTACATTGCAATGAGTGACGAGGCTGGAGCCGCGGTGTCTATGACCATGAGGCGGGCGCCATTTGAAGCGGCAACAGCCAGTGCCTGCCCGTGCAGCGCTAAGCCCACGCCGCGGCCTTTATAGATTGGCGCCACGGCAAACTGGCCAATGCTCCAAGTGCCCGGATCGCGATAGGCAGCGACCTTCGATTCCGGTTGTGGCGGCCGCACTGTGACCGTTCCGGCAATTTGCCCGCCGACTTCGGCGATGAAGCCATGTCCGGAGGTCAATCGTTTCGCAGTGTCTTCGACAGATTGGTGCGTTCCCCAATAGCGCAGTCCTTTCATGGCGTGCGGCGCGTACGCTGCATGAATAAGATCGGTCAGATGTTCCAGACTGTCTTCAGGCAGAAGTGAACGAACGGCTATCGGGCTCTTTCGGGTCTGGTCTCGAACAGCTGTTTGTAAGGTTTCAGGATAATGTGTGATAAGCATGCAACTCCGAATCTGTTATCCAGTTGCCGTATTCAAGCATGCTTTTATAGAGCCGGCAATTCCGGCAAGGCATATCCTCACGTAGCGGTTTCAGCCCCATCAGCATATCACGGGCATAGGTCATTTTCTCGTTGTTGATGCAGTCCGTTAAATCATTTTCAAAAACATGATCGGCGTATGCACTCCAGATATTTCTGCTGCATCCGAGTAACTTGCCGTCCCAGTTGATCTGGGGACTCAGCCACATTGCATGGCACAGTTGCCGCATATAATCCCGCCGTTCTTTTTCCAGGTATTCGGCTCTATCGGCATAGCCGATATATCGCCTGATTTTTTCACGATTTTGGACCGGCAGTGCATTCGAATCAAAATTGAGCTTGAAAACGATTTCCATTTTCAGCATTTTTGCCAGCAATTCAGCCTGCTGCATTTCATGCTCGTTATGGGAAAACGGGATAAACTGAAAAATAAGGGCCGGAGTTGCGGACTGATATTTGGCCTTGAAAGTATTAATTTTCTGAATATTGGCAATCACTTTTCGCAGAATGCCGCCGGCCCGGTATTTCTCGTAGGTCTGCTGCGTAACGCCCTCTATGGCGCAGCGTACACGTTCTGTTTTATACTTCACCAGAGATTCCAGGGCATCGTCCGAGGCATCATTTAAATTGGCCCCTTCATCAATGGTGGTAACAACATTTTTTTCATAAGCATACCGGAGAATATCCGGGAGTTCCCTGTTCAAAAAGACTTCTCCGAAATTGCCGAGCTCGGCTTTGCGGATGTGCGGATTCAAATCTATTATCCGCTTGAAATCATCAAATTTTAACACGCCGTTTCCGATGACTGGCGCTGTCTCGCCCCTGGTCCTGGGGCAAAGAACGCATTTCAGCTGGCAAAGGGAACTGGCTTCAATTCGAATCGAAGCCGGCATCAACATCCGGTCGCATTCCCTGTGGTCTGATCGGTTGCCAAGGGATTCTGTCATCATATCTTTCCTTGCATGCTGTTTTGGATTTCCGCTTCCGTCAGCCAGTTGCCATGGTGTTGCAACCCTTCATACATCGAACACCTGGCGCATGGCACCGCATGATCCGGTGAAGCGCTTCCTGTAAGCATTTTACGGGCATATTCCATCTTTTCATTATTCACGCCGGACATCAGGCCATCGTCGAAAACATTTTCAGCAAAAACAGCCCATGTATTATGGCAGCAGCCAATCAGCTTTCCGTCCCAGTTGACCTGCGGGCTCTTCCAGAGATGCAAACATTTATTCCTCGCGTAATCCATGCCTGTTTTTTGAAATAAATCATGCCTGTCAAAATATCCGACGTATCGCTTGACCCGTTCCCGATTTTTTACAGAAAATGTTTCGGGAAATCTGTTCAGCTTGAATTGAATCTTCATGTTTAACATGCACGCCAATGTCATGGCCTGTCTCATCTCATGTTCGTTATGTCCGAAAACGATAAATTGGTACAAAAGATCGGGTTTGCAGGAATGATATTTCTCCTTCAATGCATTGATTTTATGGATATTGTAGATTACCTTTTTGAGCTCTCCCCCGATCCGGTATTTCTCGTAGGTCTGCTGGGTTGCCCCGTCAATCGAAACCCGCAGGCGATGGGTCTGATATTTTACCAGCGCTTCAAGCGCCTCATCTGAGGCATCGTTAAGATTAGCTCCCGTGTTAATTGACGTCATGATGCCTTTTTCATAGGCATACCGGATGATCTCAGCAAGTTCGTTATTGAGGAACACCTCACCCTTATTTCCAAGCTCCACTTTTCGAATGCAGGGATTATCGTCCACAAGTCGTTTGAAATCCACAGCCTTCAATTTGCCTTTTCCGATTATATTTCCAGGAGTGAGATTGGAGCACAGCGGACATTTGAGCTGGCATATGGAACAGGCATCTATTCGGATTGCGGTTGGCGAAATCATATCGGTCCCTTTTTTTGCATCATCCGGTTTCTGCCGATTTTATACACCGGGATGCAAGTTGTTCAACCCGTTTTCGGGGATCAGGGCGGCCGTATTTTATGGATAACGTTCTGACCCGGTTTCGAACCCTATCGGAACTCAGGATGGTTTCAATTTTTCTTTTATAATCCGGTTCCTGGTCAAAAAAGCTGAACATGACGCCTAAATCCTGCTCCTCAATCCGGTACGCCCAGATCGCCTGCTCCATCTGACGGGGGCAAAGCAGTAAGGGAACGCCCTGGAGCAGCATCAACGCACCCGTATTGTGTCCTCCCTGACTGACGGCAAACCGGCACCGTTGTCCGGCATCCGCCAGGTTCACCGGATCCGGTATGATCCGGAGACGGCTCCTTTCCATCGATTGACGTTCCAAGTCAGTGAGACCCGGAATGTATGCCAGAACGGGAAGGCCCAGTATTTTGAGCTGTGCGAGGATCGGAAGCAGGAACCGGTTGTCTGAATTGAGGTAAAGAAACACATTGTCATGGCTTTCAGACGGCCATTGCGGTTTTATGTCCGGTGATGAATACACCACAGGGCCTTGATACGGCATATTCTCACGTGCAGGGTAATGATCGAATTCCGGGTAGGTGCAGAGCAGCCGGTCCGATTCCTGGAAGATATCGGCCACAGAGGCCAACGGCGCGCATCCGGCGCTTTTTAACACCGGATTCACGGTATCGAGGAATTTCTGCTCTTTAAGACCGAGCAATTGATCGGGTATCTTGAACCAGGGCTGCAATCCGGGCATGGGGTCGGTCAACGGCGGCATTGAAAACCCCGTTCCCATGGCTGCACGCGGAATCCCTTTGGAACGGGCTGCGATCAGAGCGGTGGGGGCATGTTCGGCAACCACGAGATCGGGCTGATGAGAATCCATCAGCCCGGCCCAGGCGTTTAAATGTTTTCTGAGCGAATCCGCATCCCGATAGCCGTTTTTCAGGAGGTTTTCGCCATAGTTCTGAGAAAGGGGAAGCGGTTGCGGAGGCAACTCCCATGCGGGGGGCTGAACAAATGAAAATTCCGGGAACTGACGTTTTAAGGCCGGGTTTAATCCGGCTGCCGCCAGAATCACTTCACAGCCTTGTTTCAGAAACTCCGCGCCAACGGGCAGAATCCGATACACATGCCCCAGACCTCCCCCAAATTCCCAGCAGAACAGGATGCGCATGAATTTCAGGAATAAACGCTACCATCTGTTGTACCATTATTGCAGCAAGAATTGGTTTCGCTTTCAATATCCCAATCCGTTACTGAAGGGGGAATCCAATCGCACCTTTCATCCTTTTCCTTCATGCTAAACTCTTTTTCCATTGTATTTCCTTTCATGACATGATGTTGAATGCTCATTGCGGCCGGCCAGGACATTTCGGGATGTCATTTCCTTTAAAAAATGAATCACATCCCTCAGGCAGGCATCCGGTGCGACTTTAAAATCCCTTACCAGCAGTTGACACAACTGGTCAACCGATTTGGGCTGCTCCAGCAGATCCCATAGCCGGCTGCCCGAGGGATTAAGCTGGTAATACTTGCCGGTTTCGATGCTTGCCATCATCACATCTTCATCCACCTTGCCGACGATAATATCGTCGCACCGGCTTACAATCGTATTTCGTGTAATTTCATTCATGAAGGCTCTCTATGCGCTGAAATCTATTTCCAATGCGTCTGCCACATCGCCCGGTGAATGGGATTGCGTGGAAAACCGCACCTCGTGCACCGGAGCGTACCCCGCCAGCCATCTGATCTGATTAAAATGTTTTGAAATCATACCCATGCTTTTGGCATATTGCAAACAAAATGTGTTCTCGGTCAAGGCATGAAACAAAGCACTGCCTTTAAGCCGGCCGATATTCAGCGTGGAATCCTCCCGCTTGAGCACATATATTTTTTTTATCGGCAAAGGAAAGCTGCAAAATTGAGCGCTGACGTTCACGGCAAATTTGGAACTGCTCCGCAAGACCTGCCCGATCAAGGGAAAGGTTTCATCCTTAAATTCGATCAAGGCATCATGCATCAGTTTGATTTCAGTATTTCCGGGCCAGACGAAGGGCCTGCCGTTTTCCATCCGGATCGCTGCGATATTGTCATCCAACAAGTGATAGCCTTTTTTTAAAAAAGCGGACAGAAGGGTTGACTTTCCCGTGCCGGACCGGGCACAGAAGACAAAGCACCCATCATCCGAGCTGATGACCCCGGCATGTAACGGGAGATAATTTCGCTGGTGGAGCAGAGCCCCCATGCCCCATCCGAATAAAAGCAGCCGAATTTCGATATCCAGCGCCCCCTTTCTGGATTCCACCACCATGGATTTGCCGTCGGATACCAGAATTTTGGCAACCGAAAAGGTGTTGATGAGGACCTGATTCCGGCTGGCTTCATATTTATACCCCGTATCTCTGGGACTCTCCAGATGCTCGTCGACAATGCCTTTTGTGATCAGAACATCGGGAGGGCTTTCAAAATCCTCGGGAAGACCGGGAAAAGGAATTTGAGATTCCAGAATCAGCCCATAAGCGCGGTAGAGATATCTGGGCTCAGACATATGAATTCAGAAAAAGACCGGTCATGATGCCCCGGATCAGCAGCGACTCCGCCAGCCTTGCGGTGCGGGGGGTTTGTTCCGACTGCAATTCTGTCCAGGCACGGCGCATCGCATCCAGATCAAGATAATATCTTGCCTTGGCACTCGACTCCAATCGATTCAGCTCGGCATTTGTTTCAGCCGGGGTTGCCAGCAGCCGGCAGGCAAAATCAGCGGCCTGTTTTCCGCGCCGCGTATTCATATGAACCTCCGGAGGCAGAATCCCGTTCATGGCCCGACGCATCAACATCCGCTCCCCTCCATGGAAACTGTGCTGCTCATCCGGAACTCCCATGCAGAACTCCAGCAGCCTGACATCCGCAGTTGGGTCCAGAACGTCCAAGCCAAAGGCAGCCCCGAATTTATGCCAAATCGGTCCGGCCATGGTTCCGTTTCTGACCATTGTCAGTTCTCGTTCCATCAAGGGCGCAATCGGCAGGCCACGGCCCGGAGCAAAATCAGCATGTTTCATTCGCTCAATCACATTCAGTCGTCTGGCGAATTCCGGGTGGATGGCGCTGTATGCTGACCACGGGGAAACAGAGGGGCGGACAATCCGATCCCGCTTCGACCATACCGGGTTAAGAACAGGCCGGAGGATATGGCGTTTTATGGCGGCAACCCATGAAACGCCGTGATGGGATCTCCATTCCGACAGCGACTGTATGCCTTTTCTCCAGTTTCCCCGGGCGAACATGAAAAATATCCGATCCATTCCGCCGCTCCAGGACACCCCGCCATTTCCAAGCTGTCCGGTCAGCAATATGCCCAATCCGCGATTTCTGGCTTCATCCATCAAAGCGAACATCCAATACATGTTGACCGCAGCGTGCATCGGAGATTGAAACAGGGAAAGCGCGCGATGAACTGCGGCAATCGGCGAAACGGTTTCAGCGGGAACAGGAAGATGCGCGATATTGTCGAATTGCCAGGCAACCGCTTGAGCCAGAGGCCATTCATCGGTCCGAGCACCGGGAAACAACCCAGCCGCCGGATATACGGGTGTTGACGTAAATGCCGTAATTTCCCGTCCTCTTTTTTTCATCTCGGTTGCAGCAATTGCCGTAACCGACCCGGAATCCAAGCCGGAACTCAGTGTTGTTCCCACCGGACGGTTTGTGCGCAACCTGCTGCGAACGGCGTTTCGGTAATGATGCAAAAAACCTTCCACATAAGCCTGATCGGAATTCAGGCGCACCGAAGGCGCGTCCGTGAGCCGCCAATAGGTTTCGGTATGAAACCGCTCAGGTGAAACCGAAAGATTTTGCCCGGGAAGCAGCAGATGTATCCCCTGCCAAAATGTATCGGCGCGTTCTGACGGAAACAGGGTGAGTGAGGAAGCAAGTTTTTTCTCATTCAGGATATGAGGAATATCAGGAAGTGATAAAATTGCATTGGGATCGGATGAAAAAGCAAACAGGGGCGGCTTGTGATAATAAAATAAGCCGGTGTTTCCAAGCTGATCTCGGGCTAAAAAAAGCTTCCGGGTCAGGCTGTTCCATGCTGCAAATGACCAGTCGCCGAAAAGATGCTTTGGAGCGTGTTCCCCCCATCGCTGATAGGCAAGAAAAACCAGCCGTCCGTCCGGTGTGTTTGCCCGTTCGGAAGTCTGAATCCCAAAAACTTTACATAATTCATCCTGATTATCCAGCCTGGCGGCGGCGACCATAACGATTTTTTGATCAGAATCACAGATCGGCATTGTTTCATAACGGGATTCAGGCGTTACAGCAATCAAAACGTGTCCAAAACCGACTGATTGCATATTCCACAGGGAAACGCCATCAGCTCCCCAATGAACCATTGCTGATTGCATAACTTTCAGCGATTCATTCGGAAACTGCCGATTATCAAAATAAACAAGACCGAAAATTGTGCTCATAATATTTTCATTTCACCCAAATGGATATGAGCATACAGCATCGGTGCGTCTTGTCAACAGAAACGGACGGTTTTCCGAATCATACGTGGGCATTATTTGATGTCTTCAGTGCCCTGAATCCCGTTCTTGACTTACAGAGAGTATATAACTATAATGATTACAAAAAATACCATTTAAGAACCCGCATGCAGATAGATCGCGCAGATCAGCCGGCAGAAATTGCGGTGGATCAAATCCAGTCAATCCGTAAAAAGAGATTGAAAAAGAATCGATTAACTGTCAAAGGCGGACGCCGCTCAACTGCGCAAACCCATCACCGATATGTACGGAGAATAGCCCAAAGCGGATTTTATGAAAATCGGCAGTATCACACTCTCAAGCCCGACGGTGCTGGCGCCTCTGGCCGGCATCACCAATTTGCCGTTCCGGCTGATCGCCAAGGAAAACGGCTGCGGGCTGGTTTGCTCGGAGATGATCAGCTCAAACGGCCTAGTCTATCATTCCGGCAAAACCCATACCATGCTGGAAAGCGTTGCGGAAGAAAGGCCGCTTTCCGTTCAGATCTTCGGATCCGATCCGTTCATGATGGCGGAGGCAGCGGCAATGGTCGAGGCATCCGGTGCCGATATCCTGGATATCAATTTCGGGTGTTCGGTCAAAAAAGTGCTCCGGACCGGTTCCGGAGCGGCCCTGATGCGGGATGTATTCAAGGCGGAAGCCATTCTCCGCGCGGTTCGAAGCGCCATCCGCATTCCGCTGACCATCAAGATCCGGACCGGATGGGATAAATCCGGTAAACAGGCTCTGGACATCGCCAGAATGGCCGAAGGTTCCGGTGTGGATGCCATTGCCGTTCACCCGCGAACCGTCCAGCAGATGTTTCAGGGAAATGCGGACTGGACCGTCATTGCAGCGGTAAAGCAATCGGTTTCCATACCGGTCATCGGAAACGGGGATATTGCCTCGCCTGAAGCGGCCCTCGACATGTTTGCGCAGACCGGGTGCGATGCGGTCATGGTGGGTAGATACGCCATGGGCAACCCCTGGATATTTTCTCAGATCGATGCAAGGCTGAGCTCCAGGCAAATTCCCCTGGTAAATATTGCCAGACGCCGTGAGATAATGATACGATATGTAAAAGCATCCGTATGCCATCTTGGCGAGAAACTGGCGTGTCCGATGATGCGAAGCCGGCTGGGATGGTTTGTTCGGGGGCTTCCCGAAAGCAGCAGGTTCCGGGAAGCCGTCAAGTATATCTCATCTGAAAAAGAAGCCGTGGAGCGGATCGAAAGCTATATGGATCGCTTAATTCTTCATGATGTTGCAGTTACGACTGAAGCATGAAAGTGTTATCCCACTCCCCTGAAAAAGGAATGGGATAATCATTTTGAAGGTAATAATTGATGACGAGGAAAGTCCAAGACCCATGATTTCAAAACGTACACGGGAAATGACATCGTTTATCGTGATGGATGTTCTTGAAAAGGCCTGCGAAATGGAATGCCAGGGCCGGCACATCATCCATCTGGAGGTTGGGGAGCCGGATTTCAACGCGCCCGAATGCGTCAAGGAGGCCGCCTGCAAGGCACTTGAGGACGGGTTTACCCACTATACCCACAGCCTCGGGCTTCTGGAGCTTCGGGAGGCCATCTGCGAGTATTATGACGCTACCTACCGGGTAAAGGTGGAGCCGGATCAGATCCTGGTGTCCTCCGGCACGTCCCCTGTCATGTTCATGGTGTTTTCGGCGCTTCTGGAGCCTGGGGACGAGGTGATCATCTCGGATCCCCATTACGCCTGTTACCCCAATTTCATTCAGTTCGTTCAGGGTGTTCCGGTCCGGGTTCCGGTCTATGAAGAAGACGGATTTCAGTACCGGCCCGAGGCGATTCAGGAAAAAATCACCGATAGAACCCGGGCTGTTTTTATCAATTCTCCGTCCAATCCCACGGGAAATCTGCTTTCTGCCGAGCGGATGAAAAAGATCGCCGAATTCTCCCCCTGCATCGTCTCGGACGAGATCTATCACGGACTGGTGTATGAAGGAAAAGAGCACTCCATTCTGGAATTTACGGACAATGCCTTTGTGCTGAACGGATTTTCAAAACTCTATGCCATGACCGGCCTGCGGCTGGGGTATGTGATTGCGCCCAAACCCTACATGCGGGCCCTTCAGAAAATCCATCAGAATTTTTTCATCTCCGCCAACTCCATGGTGCAAAAGGCAGGGATTGCCGCCCTGAAATATGCCGGCGAAGATGTCACCCGCATGAAGCGGATTTATGACGAGCGCCGGAAATTCATGATCAAAAGGCTCCGGGAAATGGGCCTCGGCATCACGGTGGAGCCTACCGGCGCCTTTTATGTGTTTGCCAATGCCCGGCACATTTCCATGGATTCGTATCAACTGGCCTTTGATATTCTGAAAAAGGCCTGTGTCGGTGTAGCGCCCGGCATTGATTTTGGAAAGAACGGCGAAGGATATCTGCGGTTTTCCTATGCCAATTCCCTGGAAAACATAGCCGAAGGGATGAACCGCCTGGAAGCTTATCTGAAATCAAGAAGTTAAAAATAAGTTTGAATCTGGATCAACATGAAAATCCTGTCCGCTGAATTTATTACCAGCGCAACCCGACCAGCGCAGTATCCGCCGGTGAACTATCCGGAAATTGCGTTTGCCGGCAAATCGAATGTGGGAAAGTCCTCGCTCATCAATGTACTGGTCAATCGAAAACGCCTGGTCAAGACCAGCACAACGCCCGGCAGAACCCAGTTGATCAATTTTTTTGATATCAATAGCAGCATGACATTTGTGGATCTGCCCGGATACGGATATGCCAAGGTTCCGGCTTCTATAAAAAAAAGCTGGAAACCCATGATCGAAACCTATCTGTCCGTGCGGCCCACACTGAAGGCCGTTGTCATGATTATGGACATCCGCCGGATTCCGGATGAAAAAGACCTGTATCTGGTCAACTGGCTGGGGCACCATCAAATTCCGACAATCACCATTTTGACGAAAACCGATAAACTGAAAACATCTCAACAAGCTCGGCAATTAACCCTTGTTTCAACAATCACGGGGATTCCCAAGGATCAGATCATCTTGTTTTCGGCCAAAACCCGGACTGGAAAAGAACAGATCTGGGACGCCATTGAAAGGATATGCCATGCAGCAACACTCTGAGGAAGGATTCAGAACAGGTTTTATCGGAATTGTCGGTCCTCCCAATGTCGGGAAGTCCACGTTGTTGAATCGCATGATCGGCCAGAAAATCTCCATTACCTCCAAGAAACCCCAGACCACCCGGAACCGGATTCAGGGGATCGTGAACCGTCCGGGTTCCCAACTGGTTTTTATTGATACGCCGGGTATTCACACGGCCAGAAGCCCTCTGAATACCCGTATCGTTGATACAGCGCTTTCGGTGATGGGCGATGTGGATGTCTTGCTTCTGGTGGTGGACGCCTCGGACGCGGATCCCGAATCCGAAGCCATGTTGAAAACCGCCCTTCAGGCGCAGAGCCACCCGGTCATTCTGGCCCTGAATAAAATTGACTTGATCGCCCGGCCATCCCTGCTATCCCTGATCGCCGAATGGTCGGCCATTTATCCGTTTAAGGCCGTTGTTCCCGTATCCGCCGAGACCGGTGAACAGGTGGATGCCCTGCTTCAGGCATTGTCGGAAGTCCTTCCGCAAGGCCCTGCTTTTTTCCCGGAAGAGAACCTGACAGATCATTCGGTCCGGTTTCTGGCTGGAGAAATTGTAAGGGAAAAGGTATTCCGCCAGACCGGAGAGGAAATACCCTACTCGGTTGCCGTGACCATTGATTTATTCAAGGAAGACGAGAAAAATGCGAATCTGACCCGTATTCACGCCACCATCCACGTGGAACGCGATTCTCAGAAAGGCATTCTGATCGGCAAGCAGGGAAGCAAGCTCGGGCGTATCGGGGAGGATGCCCGCAAGGAAATTGAGAGAATGCTCGGCAAACGCGTGTTTCTGAAGCTGTATGTCCGGGTTGAAAAAAACTGGAGCAAAGATACCCGCTTTCTGTCCAAATTCGGTTACTGATGATCCTTTCCTTTCACCCCTGTTTTGAGGCTGATGAGAATCGGCTCTGCGCCGGAAGGCTTCCGGATGAAAAAGACCTTGCGCGGATTCGATCCGCGGATAGTGTTATTTTGCCGCAGGGGTGCTCAAAGGAGCTTTACCGAATGGTCAGCCGGAACTGTGCCCGGTTTTTCCCCGACTACACGGCAAGATTTGCCTATCCCGGCAAGCTGGGGCAGGCAAGGCTGTTTCTGGAAACCGGCGTATGCCATCCGGACACGCAGATCTTTGAGCGTTTCAGTGATTATGCCGAGATCTATAAAAAAAATGCCCGCTTTCTGCCTTCATATCCTTTTGTGCTGAAGATGGATTGGGGCGGGGAAGGGGACAATGTTCACCTGATTGCATCTGCGGATGAGCTGGAATACCGCCTCGGGCAGGTCAAGGCCTATGAGGCTACCGGGCAGCAAGGGTTTTTGATCCAGCGGTATATTCCTTCGGGATTCAGATCCCTGCGAATTGTGGTGATTTATCGGCGTTATGAATCATACTGGCGGTCCCACGACCAATCCGGCAATTCCGGCAATTTTTGCGCCAGTCTGTCAAAAGGCGCCCGGATGGACAGGATTTCGGATCCCGGGCTTCAGGAGAGGGCGGTCCAGGCGGTCAGCGCGTTTTGTGTCAAAACCGGTATTAACCTGGCCGGGTTTGACATGTTGTTTTCTTCAGAAGAAAAGCAGCCTGTTCCGCTGTTTCTTGAAATCAATTATTTTTTCGGCCGACAGGGGTTCGGGGGATCTGAGGCCTATTACGCCCTGCTGATAGAGCAGCTTCACCGGTGGATTGCGGATCAGAAAATACGATGAAACCTTTTGCATGGAATTTGGAAAACGAGGATATTGAGCGGGAACGCCGGAAAGCCAGGGAACTGCGTGCGTCTCAGTGGTGGAAACGCCAGTGCGCCAAGGGGGTCTGCGGATACTGCGGGCAGCCTACGTCTGCCGCAGATCTGACAATGGATCATGTCGTACCGCTGTCCCGTGGCGGAAGAACTACCAAAGGCAATGTTACGCCATCCTGCAAGGGCTGCAATACGGCAAAAAAGCAGAAACTTCTCATGGAATGGACCGAGGGGCAGCCGGATTGATGATGCTCAGAACCCTTCAGCAGCGGCTATCCTTTTTTGTACTGCTTCCCGTGGCGTTATTGCTCCTCGGGATGGGCGCCGCGGGATTTTTCTATGCCCGCAACAAGCTTCTGGAGCAGTGGGGTGAGGCTGCCGTGCTTCGCCTCGAGCGTGCGGCGCATCAGGTGGATATGCGCCTGAACATGCCGAAAATCTGGCTCGATCTGTATCGGCGGACTTCTGAAAAGCCATATGCAGGATGGATTCAAAATGACATCATCGAACAACTCAAGGCGGTGGAAGGCGTCAGCCGCGTTACCCTGAACAGGGTCCGGAATACCGTTCCTTCAGCAGCTTCCATTCCGAATTATGCCGACTCCGCATCCGACCTGTTTCCGGATGATTCCCACATGGGCATGCATGGTGTCGGCCGTCATGGCATTACCATAGAGGTCTCTCCTTCCTGCCAGGTCACCTGTGATGCGGGCTTGACCGTGTCCCTCATTTCTGAGCTTAAAAACAACGCGCAAAAGAATATCGGTTCTCTGGAAGCGGTGATGCCGTTTGATTATCTGATTGAAACCGTCAAATTAACCGGATGGTGGCAAAGTAACGAGGCGTTTCTTGTGGATTTAAACGGCCGAATTCTGGCAGCCACGTCGCCCGAAGGCCGGCGGCAGCTTGGCGAAACCGGAGATGTGCTCGAGCTGAAGGCTTTTGAAGCCATAAAGGAAAAATCTCAAGGCATCGTATTTGGCCCCGGTTTTCCCGTTTTCGAAGTTTTCGGGTTTTACAGACTTCAGGAAGCGCCCTGGACCCTTGTCATGATTGCTCCGGCAGAGGAAATCCTGTCGCCGATGATCTCCTTCCGGAACTATTATCTGATTATCGGTCTGGCCTCCATCCTGTCCATCCTTCTGCTGATTCGATGGGTTACGGGCAAAATCGTGGCTGCGATCAAGGAAGTTTCCATTGCTGCCGGAAAACTGGCCAATGGTGATTTCGGCCAGGCACTTTCGGTCAACAGCCGGGATGAGGTGGGAGAGCTCACCTCCAGTTTCAATGCCATGGCGCATCAACTCGAAGAACGAATGCGTCTTAAAGAGTCCATGGACCTGG
>Ga0268283_1000269_pt1 | contig 42817 bp, 38 predicted proteins | sample saktaG_13_FD_190140 | JGI IMG/M metagenome (GOLD analysis project Ga0268283, IMG submission 190140) | Saline water microbial communities from Sakinaw Lake, British Columbia, Canada - sak_2013_06_06_36m | ecosystem: Environmental > Aquatic > Non-marine Saline and Alkaline > Saline ...
ACTAACTCAGTTAGCCGTCATTACACCAGGCGGAAAAGCCCTTCAAATCGAAGTTGGCAATTCACCAATTGATTGATGAATGTCCAAAATAATGATTAATTTTTAGGCCGATTTAACAATGTCTGTATTTAAAAAACATGCATACACTTTGTTAAAAAAACCTCGCAACACCTCCTTTTATTCGAATTTGGCGGAATTAAAACAGCCATGAACTATCCAGCATACAATTCATTTATGATTAAATTATAAATTTAATTCAGTAAAAACCCAAGGCGATCACAACAAAAACCATACCAGCAATAATTGACTAAATCAACTCCAGGGATTACTCTAAAAGTATAATCCCGTAATAGTCGAACATTTCCGACGTGTTCACTGCAACATGGGATGTGCCGCCGAGATTCCGCAGCGTTCCGATGACATCAATGGAAAACGATTCGATCATCGGCCGCTTTTCCTGGGGGAAACGGCATGGATCGGGATATGAGCATTTTTTGCAGAGCGAACAGACTCCGCTGACCAGCGCAAATGCCTTATAATATCCCTCTAAAAACAAAAGCCGCTCTGTACTGACGATGCCTTTCCAGTACCGGACCATGCCCGATCTTTTTCTACAGTTGTCCCGATAAAAATCGGCGCATTGACGGTGGCTGGTCAACAAAAGCGCTGTGGTGTATTCCGAGAGAATCGCACGGGCTTTCTCCGGTTCCGGGGTCGCCGGGGGGCAGCACCAGCTTGTTCCAAACTTACTGCACCCATAGCGGCATTTCAGATTGACCCAGTCCTTCACAATAATTTTATCAACAGGAAACGGAATGATCGCGGAGATACCGTGTTCCAGGCACTTTTTGAGAAGACGGCCCGTTAACGCGCTGGAAATTCCGCTATTATTCCTGAATTCCACAACATTATCCTTGATTTCCAAAGCGTGATCGCATTTCATGGATGCGCCTTTTCCTCAGGATTTGAATTGTATGACGACTTCGCGCTTCAAAGCCAATCCGAGCGCCACTTCCGCAGCTTTGATGACAGCGGTGGGAATGACGCAGGACGGATGGCATCCGGCCTTCTCGGCACTGACAAAGACCGGATTTCGGGTTAAGGGGACAAAAATATCCCTGAGTCCAATTTGGGAAATCAGCTCTGAAAGCCGCTGAATCTGTTTACACTCCGAGCCCTCGATATCGATCTTCACCAAACGGGCTTCCAGCTTTTGGGCGCTTACGGTGCATGCGAATCCGCAAATCCCTGGATCCACTCGTACGCATGCCCCATCACCCGTATGTGTTATTTCTGTATTCACCGATGCTTCCTAACTAACGCCTTTCATTCCCTGATGCAGAATTTCCGGCAGAACCACCCCTTCCAGATGCGGAAATGCATCCGTCATGTGCGGCAGTTGCATGGCTTCCATGAAATCCTTCTCAAAGGTCGGCTCCACTGTCAATTCAATGTATTCGACGTTTCGCGAACACCAGTTGGCTTCACTTCGTTTCTTCACGTTTAAAAGCGCTGCACGGCAACCATCACCGGCGGCATTTCCCACACCTTCGATCTTTTCGATTTCGCAATCCGGAAAAAGACCCATGGTGAGCGCTTTGGTTCGATCCACATGGGTTCCGAAAGCACCGGCTATCTTGACGCGGTCGACCTTTTCAACCCCCATCCGTTTAACCATCAGTTTACAGCCGGCATAAAGCGCGCCCTTGGCCAATTGAATCTGACGGATATCTTTCTGGGTAATCACGATGTCTTTATCGATTGAAGACTCCTCTTTAAAGGCCAGAATGAATTCAGGTTGGCCCGTATCCGCATTCTTTCGGAACCTGGGATGGTCCTTGAGAAGCTTCTTGTTGAAAGCACCTGTTTTGGTGATGACGCCGGACGAATACAGCTCTGCCAGAACGTCCAGAATACCCGATCCGCAAATCCCCTTCGCCTTCATTTCATGGGGTTCCGAGAATTTTCGCCAGGCATCACGGCCGATAACCTTGTAATTGACTTCAAGGGTGCCGGGCTCGATATCGATGCGCTCGATGGCCCCGGGTGCGGCTCGCATGCCGAAAGAAAGCTGTGCGCCCTCCAGCGCGGGACCCGTGGCGCAGGAAGAGGAAATCAGCTTGTGGCGGTTGCCAAGCACGAGTTCGCCATTGGTTCCGATATCAATGATGAGCTGAATGTCATCACTCTTATAAGGTTCTTCACAGATCAGCACACCCACATTATCCGCTCCCACAAAACCGGCTTCATTGGGAAGTACGAACACATAGGTGGACGGGTTGACCTTGATGCCCAGATCACGCGCGCGAATGTCCATGCTGTGGTGGATCACGGGCGGGAAAGGCGCCATGCCGACAAACTGGGGATCCAGGCCCAGGAAGATATGGTGCATGGCAGTGTTGAATCCGATGGTGATATCTTCGACATCTTCCGTCTTGATCCGTAGATAGGTTTTGCCCTCTTCCGGTGCTTCGACAAATTCGTCGGGTCCTTCGTGCCCTTTTTTCTTCTTGACTTTTTTCAGGGGGGGATGGGTTTCGGCAACGGCCTTGGCAATCAATTCGTTCACACCTTCGACGATGTCATCACTCATGCGCTGGAGACCGTCGGGAGTGGTCATGTGAAACGTGATCCTGGCCATGACATCTTCACCGTATTTACACTGGGGGTTCATCATCGAAGCCGTGTTGATGACATCCTTGTTGGTGAGATCGCAAAGGTATCCGGCCACCGTGGTGGTGCCCACATCGATCGCAATACCATAGGCGTGTTCAACCTTGCCGGGCTGTACGCGAATAACCTCCTTATCGTTCCAGACGCTGACCGTAACGCAGTAGTTACCGTCCCGCAAGGCACAGGGAAGTTTTCGCAGGGTCTGGATATCCACTTCAAGAACTTCCGGCAGACCGTATTCCCTTGCCAAAGCCTTGCAGATTCTTTCAAAGTCCCCCAGACAATCTTCAAAGGTTGGTTTGACCACTTGTACATAATAGAGTCTGACCGCCGGATCCCAGTCGATCTTGATGTCGCGGGCGGCCTTGGACACCACCTGCTTGCCGGCACGGGACTCTTCGGGTACGAATACGAGCAGATTGCCCTCAACCTTGGCCACACAGCCAAGGCGAAAGCCTTTGGCCTGATTTTCGGCATTGATGAATTTAGACTCGACTTCCGGCTGCCACGGGCTGGTATTCATCATTCCCGAGACAACGCCGTATTTCTCGAAATTACCTTCTTCAATTCGAACGATACATTTACCGCATACTTTTTTTTCACCGCAGAGGGCTTCAATATCCACGCCCAAAAGCCGGGAGGCCTCAATCAAGTTAATCCCCTTGGGAACTTCACCCCGACGGCCGGAAGGCTGGAAAATTACAATAGCCTTGTTTTCATCCATTCACATATCTCCTCTATCATATATCGGGGGCAGGTATCAGGGGGCAGGAACAAAACCTGCCCCCTGTACCCTGCCCCCTGTACTCTTCTTTTCTGTACCCTTATTTTTTGCTGGCCTGAAACTCGCGCAAACGTCCGATCATCTTGATGCCTTCGGAAACAGCGTTTCCTGCGGAATCGGCGTAGCCGTCGGCGCCGAACAGATTCGCAACGTCCTTGGTAACCGGAGCGCCACCCAGCATGATGAGACATTCCGGGTTTTTCTCTTTGATCATCGCAATAACTTTCTTCATGCCCAGCATGGTGGTGGTCATCATGGCGGACATGGCGACAACCTCGGAGTTGGTGTCAAGCTGTTTTTCGACAAACTGTTCCAGCGGCACATCCCGACCCAGATCATGAACACCCCAACCGGCGACGTCGAACATCATCTTCACCAGGTTTTTCCCGATGTCGTGAACGTCACCCTGAATGGAACCGATGACCACCTGAGCATTCACCCCGGCTTCGGCTTTGGGAATATGGGGCCGTAAAATGCCAAGACCCGCGTAAAGCGCATCCGCACACATCAGAACTTCGGGAACAAAATACTCATGGGTATCATAGAGACGGCCGACTTCTTCCATGCCTGCGGCAAGTCCGTTCATAACCGCTTCCATCGGCGTCATGGTGTTCGGATTGTCCAGTACTTCCTGGGAAAGTTCTTTGCACGCATCTTCATCGTACTCAACGACAGCTTCCGCAAGCGCTTTCAACAATTCTTCTTTTGATTTTGACATGATAATTTCCTTTTCAGTCTATAAAAAAATGAGATTAAGAAGGTCGAGAAAAATGATTCTTTTCGCAACCTGTATATATTTAGATCCGCCCGATCACCGGTGAACGCTTCTTTCCGTATTCCCGGGTGGTATTGACCCAGGCTTTGACGTTATCCATTTTCACGTCCGGCCACAGATCGCAGCCCGGCCATACGGCATCCACACCGTCATCAATGCATTTCTTCACAACCGTTTTCACATCCTCCGGATTTTCCATCTGAACCAGCGTGCCGTAGGGGTCAAAATTTCCCAGAACGATCACATCGTTTCCGACCACTTCCCGGGTTTTGGCAAGCGTGTTTTTCTGATCAAAGGATAGCGCATCCGCGCCGCATTGGTTCATCAACGGAACGATCATATCCGTGCCCCCGCAGATATGCAGGACCGCAGGCGTTTTCAGTGCGCTGAATATCCGGGTCAGGTGGGGCTGAATCAGCGAGTTCCACATTTTCGGGGAAAGAAGGTCCGTTCCGGATCCCATTTCACGAATGTTCAGATAATCCACACCGAGACTTTCATAGTGTTTGATGCTTTCAATCACGATATCGGTCATTTTCGTCAAAAAAGCTTCGACGGCTTCCTTGTTTTTCTTTGCACCCTTTAGCAACAGGCCAAGTTCGATGATCTGGCCGGCCAGCGTAAAGGGTCCAAGCTGCCAGGCACCCACAGCGAACCGTCCGTCTTTTACGAGAATCCTGAATGCGTCATCCACTATGGGCATTCTGGCTCTTTTCATGAAATCGGCCGGGATGTTGACTTCTTCAAGCGTTTCCCATTTATTAGGGACGGTTGGATAAAGAATGTCTTCGGAGTTTTCATACAGCGTCAACCCGCATCCCACGGCCTGTGCGACAGTTGCCATGTCATAGGGGACAACCACTGCATCCAATCCGCACATCTCACTTGACTTCAGAGCGGACCCGGCCAGAAGTTCGGCTGTCGTATGCACCTGTGCAAATTTGACGCCCATCTCTTTCACAGCCTGGATCACCACCGTTCCCATACCGGAAAAAACGGGCATGGTATCAATGGGTTCTTTCTTAAAAAATTTTATGACTCTTTCTTTAGATGTAAGTGCTGCCATGATAATTCCTTTCAGATTCTGTTGTATCGTTCAATAATCATAAAATACCTTACAGTGACTTGAGCTGCTCCACAAATTCGGGGAAGAGCTTGAACAGCGGATGATTGGGATCGGCAGGAAGCCGCTTGGTTTCCGCGTATACGGCCGTGGCCAGAAAGGCATCGGCCATGGCGACCGCAGGTACGATCCGATCGGCGCCTGCCATGGGGCCAGAGAAAATCATGTCATGATACATGTATGCGGAAAGGGCTTCCAGGGCGGCATCGGCGGCTGCCCAACCCTTGAATCCCCACATTTCGCGGGCCTTTTTCCACATATACGAACCGTTGGAGGGGGCGGAGGCGGTGGGAAATCCCCATTTTTCCTTGATCAGTTTGTTGGAAAGACCGCAAAGTGCCGTGGCTGGTCCGTTCATGACGGATGTGTCGACAAAAATACTTTCAAATTTGGCGCCGACTTTTTCAATGACATCCAGGATTTTCTGTGTTCCGGTGATGCGTCCGGACGGCATCTGGTCGGCCTGGTCAAAAGACACCAGCAGCACATGCTTGACTCCGATTTTTGCAATCTCCCGGACTTCGGTTTCCAGATCCTGTTCCCACACCGTCAGACTGTTGTAAAACATCCGGTCCAGCAGGCCTTTTTCCGCGCAGTAGGCCGCACCTTCCAGTTTGGGCTTCATGACCCAGGCATCGATACAAAAGGGCATTGACGTATTGGCAACCACGAAATCAATGAACCGCTTGAATTCTTCTCCGGTATTGGCCACGATATCCGCCATGGCGGGAACACCACTTTCCTTCCAGAGCCTCTCCTGCGTCTGTAACAGTTCTGCCGCTTTGGCTTCGTTGAATCCTTCCTTGCGTTTGCCTTCAAAAACCTTGTCACCCTTCTGAAAAATGGAAGAGCATACCACCGTGGGATATTCGCCCGGCTGTCCTCCAAATTTTACACAGCCAACCTCACACACTTTCTGTTTTGTATCAAACTGAAACATAGATCACCTCCTGGAATTATTATTACCAAGCGGAGAACATCCCCGCATGCATCTTGTTGACTGAGCCACACCTCTTCATGTGAATTCATGGCCGCCGGAAAAAGTAACCGAATCGATTATGATGTTCTATATCGAATATATTTTCATTTGAAAATCGTCCAAAGGATGATTTTCAAACAACATAAAAATAGATTTATTAATAATGAATCGAATTCGGCACCGCGCTCTCCCGAAAGGCGGTTGCGTCCTGAACACCAGGGAATAACCTTGAATGGTATTTTAGTACCTAAGGTGATTTCCAACAAAGAGCATACCATTATGAAGCAACCATTGGTTCAGCATGAATGTTCCATTACCTAAGAACGTGATATGGAAAAGTTATCGAGCCATATATTTCGGGGTATTCTTTGTCGGAAAGCATCAAAGCTCTCAGAAAAGCCATTTCGTTCACCTGAAATGACAGATTGACAAGCACGGAATGTATTGTTTATAAACACGGAGCGGGCAATTCGTGGGCGTCTCAAATCACTTTAATACTCTTACATTTCAGAAGATAAATGTTGCTTTCGGATGGCTGAATATACAATCTTCGGAAAGGGGTGTCACTGATGTATATTAATGGAGAATGGGGTGAGGCCGACAGCGGTGCTCGATTTGATATAGTTAACCCCGCCACCGGGGAAAAGATAGGAGATGTGCCGGACGGGGACCAAACCGATACCCGGCGGGCCATTGCGGCGGCGAAAAAAGCCTTTGCCGGTTGGTCGGGCTTGACGGCCTACCAGCGCTCGGCATTTCTTTATCGGACCTACGAGCTGATGACGGCGCGAAAAAAACACCTTGCGGAACGCTTGACGATGGAGCAGGGAAAACCGTTCAGGGCTGCGCTGGCGGAAGTACAATATGGCGCTGATTTTCTTCTGTGGTTTGCCGAAGAAGCCAAACGGGTGTACGGCGAAACCATTCCCTCGCCCCGTCCTGACCAGCGCTTTATGGTAGTACATCACCCCGTGGGCGTTGTGGGTGCCGTCACGCCGTGGAATTACCCGGTGTCCATGATCACACGAAAAGTTGCCCCCGCATTGGCCGCCGGATGTACGATTGTGTTAAAGCCGGCCGAAGCCACCCCGCTGTGCGCCGTTGAAGTCTTTAAAATCATGGCCGAGGCCGGCATACCGGCCGGTGTGGCAAACCTCGTCACCGCCCGACGGCCGGCCTCCATTGGAGAAGAATTTCTCACCAACCCTGCTGTTCGAAAGCTGACATTTACCGGCTCCACCGCTGTCGGAAAAATTTTGGCAAAAGGTGCCGCGGATCAACTCAAACGAATATCCCTCGAACTCGGCGGGCACGCACCGTTTGTCGTGTTTGACGATGCCGACCCAAGGCATGCGGCCAAAGGCGCTGTGCTCGTCAAATTTCTAAACACCGGGCAGGCGTGCATCTGCCCGAATCGTATCTACGTGCAACGGCGTATCTTCGATGTCTTCGCGGAAGAGTTCACAGCCCGAACCCGGTCTTTAAAAGCCGGCAACGGCCTGGACGAAGACGTTCGCATCGGACCACTCGTCAATGCACAAGCGCTTGAAAAAGTGGAAAGCCAAGTCAGAGAGGCGCTGAGCAAAGGCGCTACGGTCATGTGCGGCGGCAATCGTCTGACGGATAACGGTCTGGACAAGGGGTATTTCTATGCACCGACCGTGCTGTCCGGGGTTACGGCAGACATGCGCATCTATCGCGAGGAAACCTTCGGTCCAGTGGCGCCCTTGATTCCCTTTGATACCGAGGAAGACGTCCTTAAAATGGCCAATGATACTCATTACGGCCTGGCCTCCTATGTGTATACGAACGCGCTGGGTCGCGCCATGCGAATGATGGAGGGCCTTCGTTTCGGCATTGTGGGGATTAATGATATCAATCCCACGGCAGCAGCAGCTCCCTTTGGCGGCATGAAGGAAAGCGGCATCGGCCGCGAAGGCGGTAAGGAAGGCATTCGAGAGTACTTAGAGACCAAACTGGTGGGGATTTCCTTTTGATAGCGGCTTTAGGATGGCGGACGGACGACTGCCGAGGCATTGAGCAATTGAAGAATATCACTTCTGATTCGATTATGTTCTTTTCCGGTCCTATTTCTGGGCCGATCCAGACCGACATCAAAGATTTTCAAAATTCCGGTGGGTCGCGGGGATAAAACAGCAACCCGGTCGCCGATGTATACCGCCTCGTCCACGTTATGGGTGACAAACAGGATCGTATCCTTTCTTTCTCCCCAGATTTTCAGGAGAAATTCCTGCATGAGGTTTCGGGTCTGACTGTCGAGTGATCCAAACGGTTCATCCATCAACACCACCTGCGGGTTGGCAATCAGAGTGCGTGCGATGGCCGCGCGCTGCTTCATGCCGCCGGAAAGCACTTTGGGAAAGGCGTTTTCAAATCCTTCCAAGCCAAAATCCCGGACGTACTGCATGGCCATGGCCCGGCGGACCGTGACTGCCACGCCTTTGATTTCAAGGGCCACTTCAATGTTTTCTACCAATTTTCGCCAGGGAAATAGCGCGTATTCCTGAAAAACCATCCCCACCTGCGGGTCACATCCGGTAAGGGATTTTCCGTCCAATAGAATTTCGCCCGAAGTCTTTTCTTCCAACCCGGCGATCAGACGCAGAAGCGTGGACTTGCCGCAGCCGCTCGGTCCGACAATGGAGAAAATCTGCCCCTGTTGAACCGAGAAGCTCATCCCTTCAAACACGTCGATTTCGGTTTTGGATGTATTGCCGGAGTATACTTTTTTTAGGTCGGCTATTTCAAGTCTAATGCTCATAAGCTTCTATTATCGCCACCGGATCAGATGTCTTTCAGCCAGTTGCAAACAGGCGTCAATTCCAAGGCCGATCGCGCCGATAACGAACATGCCCGCAATGATCTCATCGGAACGTTGAATATCCCGTGCCGTCATGATCATGTAGCCCAAACCAAAGCCCTGTTTGACCCCTGTAAATTCGGCCGCTACCAGCGACATCCACCCCACGCCGATGCCGATGCGCATGCCGGTCAATATGGATGGCATGGCGCCGGGAACGAGAACATTGAGGAAGAAAAACCGCCGGCCGGCATTGAGCATTCTGGCAGCCTCGATCAACACCGGTTCAATTCCGCGAACCCCATTGATGGTGTTCAGGAGAATCGGAAAAAAGGCGCCGAGAAAGATAATAAACGCTGCGGATTTGATACCGATGCCGAACCAGAGGATGGAAAGGGGAATCCAGGCCAGCGGTGGAACCGGGCGCACGATTTCCACCAACGGCTCAATCATGGCGCAAACGGTTCGGGACCATCCCATGAGAAGTCCCAAGGGAACGGCCGTCGCCAACGCCAGCACATACCCCAAGAGAACGCGCTGCAGGCTGTAGTAAATATGCAGATGCAGCGGATGCCCCGGAGGCATTCCCGTGCCGATCAAATCCACCAGCCCGGCCGCCACCTGAACCGGTGAGGGCAGTTTAAAGGCCGGTATCACGCCGGTGGCGCACAGAAGCTGCCACACTATCAGTAACACGATGGGCGGGATAATCCGCTTGCCTTTCATTGATGCAGGATGCCCCGTAAGATTTCCGACTGAAGAAATTGATCCACAAATCCGTCCGGATTCTCAATCCGAATAAGACCGAGTTCCGAGAGAAACCGGACATATTCTTTTTCTCCCTCGATGTTCAATTCATAGGTAAAGTGAACGTTTTGCATGGCCTTTCGAACCGTGGCTTCATCCATGCCCGTGGATTTAACGCCGATGGCAATGGCCTCCTCGGTGTTACGGTGAATGTAATCGGTTGCCTGAACATGCGCTGCCACGACGGCCCGGACTTTTTCCGGCTGTTTGGCGATAAATCCCTTATCGGTCACCAGCACACAACACGGATGCCCCGGCCACATGCCGCCGGATGTTGCCAGGTTTTGCCCCACGTCCATGGTGGCCGCTTTGGACGGATGGGGTTCCCAGACGATAAACGCATCGATCTGACCGGTACGAAGCGCGCTGATCATTTCCGGCGGCTTTACCACGATAATATTGACCGACGTCGGGTCGATCCTTGCATTTTTGAGTGCCTTTCGGAGTAAAAAATCCTGAACCGTGGAATGGCCCGGTATAGCCACCATCTTACCCTTTAAATCGGCCAGGCTTTTGATGGCGGTGTTATCTTTCGCCATCACCAGGGCCGAGCCTTCGGTATTGACCTGGGCCACAACGACCACGCTGGCGGCCTTGTTGGCAACTGCGGTTGTTGCAGGCGCTTCCCCCACATAGGCCATATCCAGCTCTCCGGCAGAAAATGCGGTCATGATTTCCGGCCCTGCCTTGAATACGCCCACAACTTCAACGGAAACGCCGTTCTTTGCAAAGAAGCCTTTTTCCAACGCCACCCAGAACGCCAATTGGTGAATATCACTTTGCAGCACGGCCATGCGAACCGCCGCCTCGGACGCCCCGGAAAATTGAGCTGAAGGGCCAACTGCCAACAGGGCAAAGAGAAGCAGCATAAATACAGATCGTTTCATTCATATCCTCCATTCAACTCTGACAGCGTGAAACGCATCTGTTTCATGTAAGCCGGGGATTTTGCGCCAAATGAGACTATTTTTCACTTTCCAGCCCATTGTAGCGAATACCGGTAATTTCGTCCTTTCGAAAATCGAATAGGGTAATGGACTCCTGTTGCTGCTTCAGTGTAACGGTCGGATCATCAAGAACTTTGCCGACAATCCTTGAAGAAATCGATCTCCTGCTAAAAAGCTCCTGAACTTCTTCTGATTTCTCGGGTTTTACTGCGAGAATAAAACCAAAACTCTGGAAACAGTGAAGCCAGTCAATCAAAGCAATTTCAGATGGCCGGGGAATCGCTTCAAGATCGATACATCCACCCTTGCCGGAATTTTCAAGCATGATGGAGATCGTGCCCAAAATACCGGCATTACTGATGTCCTTGGCAGCGCATGAAAGTCCCCGTTCAGCAATCAGTGGCAATGCCTCCAGACGGTACAGAAGGGCTTCAGAAGTTTTTCCGGAATTGGCATCCCAACTGACAACGGAACGACACCCTTTTTGTCCATTCAGATCCACGGCCAGAATAAGATCATCCCCGGCTTCGGCAAGATGGCATCGCAAAAGCTTTTTTGCAGATCCCAAAATAGCCACACTCAGTGAAGGACTTGAAGGAGCTGCATCAGGGTGCAGATGTCCGCCGAGCATGGGAACTCTGAGCTTTCGGCACCCCTTTTCAATACCTTCCACAATAAGGGCTCTGTGTTTTTCATCGCCGCTTGCCAGAACATTTACCATTCCAATGGGTCTTCCGCCCATGGAATAGATGTCATTCACCGTTACCATTACGGAAGCCTTGCCCGCTGCATAGGGTTCATTGATCAGCAGACCTGTCATCATGCCATCGGTGGCAAAAAGCAGATACTCCCCTTTCCATGGAATGACTGCTGCATCATCACCATAAATCGGAAGCTGTGAACCGTATTGATGGGTAAGCTTTAATTTTTCAACAACTTTTTTTATGGGCTGTTTGCGAAGCAATCCCACATAATTTCTAACTGCTTCAACGATATCGATTAAATTGATTTCCATAACAGTTATAAATCACCTGGAACAAGACTCAGGTCTGCTTTCATGGGTTGATGGGGAAATCCGAAATGCTCTATTACCTGCCCGATAGGCTGCCAACCCAGTTTTTTAAAAAATCGGACGTTCCTTTCCTGGATATCCGCAGTAAAAACAGTACATCCTTTTTTCTTTACTCGTTTCATGGCTTCCTTGACCAGGAGAGATCCGGTGCGACCGGTGCGGTACTCTTTTTGCACTGCAAGCCTGCCGCCGATCCAATGCCCGTTTTCAGTTTTACTCGGGAAAATCCTTACAGTTCCAATGATTTTGTGATCCGTTTTTGCCACCAAGAGAATGCCTTCCGAATCGTTTTCATCCTTGTCCGAGTCGCTGAACATCTTCTGCTCATCAACGAACACCTGTCTTCTGATTTTGAAGGCTTCACTCCGTTCGTAAGAATTTCGAGCACTGTGGCAAATGATTCCGAACTCTTTTTTTTCATAAGCACCCAGTGCGGAACAGGCGCCGCATCGAGCACATCCGGCCAATGTTTCATTCGTTGAAATGCCTTTTTTCTGGAGAATTTTAGCAACTGCATCATAGATATGCTTCATTGTTTCAGGGTCGGGCGGCGTGGCGTTTTCAAGGGCTGATCCGGGTAGGGGGCGCAGGGGAACAACAAAAGGGTATACTCCCAAATCTGCGAGGAATTCACTTCCCCATGCAATGGATTCAGAGGATTCTCCCAGACCGGCGATCAGAAAACTGCTTACTCTATTAGGCCCGAACAGTTCAACAGCTTTTTTCCATGCACGTTCATAGTGATTCATTCCGATTTCTGCCTTGGCAGGAGCAACACGCGCAAGTACTTTCAAATCAAAGCTTTCCACATGGATACCTACGGTATCAACCCCGGCTTGCTTTAAAACATCCATGAGATCCAGATTCCCAGGAGGAGCAAATTGGACCTGAACCGGGATATTCACAACAGACTTTACTGCACGAACGCAATCGGCAAGATACAAGATTTCACTTCCCGCCGGATCACCCGTTCCGGAGGTTAAAACCATATGAGATACGCCATCCATCTCCCGGGCAGTCTTGGCAACTTCTGCAAGCTGCTTTGGTGTTTTTCTCGCTATGGTTTCCTTGTTTCCAAGAGATACTTCCGTGGAGCAGAAGCCACACTTTTTAAATCGTTTCCAATGAACGCATTGTTGAAGAACGGTTGTAGCCAAACAATCCCTGCCGTGGAGAAGGGCAATATTTCTGAAGCCGACACCATCTCGAGTGGATCGGCTATAGAATGCCGGGTCAGGAACCACTTCCAGGGGCGAAACCGCTTTCCCATGCTTTAAAAGAAGATAGGCAGTGTCCGTGGTCTCCAAGCTAAAAGGAGAATGTGAGACATAATGACCGGCAATGGGTGCGTTAACTGTTATGCCACCTATGAGAAAAGATTTCCCTTCAGCCGGCCCTGCGCCACCTTTTCGCCCTTGAATATCCTTATGAACCCTGATTCCCAGGCTTTGTACCTCAGTGATAAGATGACGCATATCAAAGTCTCCAGCGGCTTGGTCAGCATATTTCATAGGAGAGAATACTTCTTCTGAGTGACTATAATTAAATATAACAGTTAGTTATGTAAATGCATCGACAGAGACGATGGGGATGCTTCAAAAAAAATATTCATTCAACGTAATCATTTAAGTTTTATGGTTATGGTTGCGTAGGAAATGATATCAAAGCAATATTATTACCACAAGTTAAAGATGCGTAAAATGGCCCTCAACCGGCGTGGAATAAAGACAAAAGAAAAACAAAAATGCGGTCTGATAATGAAACAGCAACCGTTTTCTTCTGATAACTAAATATGTTATTATAATAACAGTTGGTTACATAAATGACCCCCGGCAGAGCCAAGGGAAGGTGCTTTTAACATTCATTATCAGCCCGCAAAATAACAATGCTTCAGCCTTATTTTAACTTATGCTTATCCGGCATGGAAGAGATGGTCCCATCCCAGGTATCAACTTTGCAATCTACCTGTTCTGTTTCCGGAAACCAGGTATGGGTCACGCATTTGGATTCTGTAAAGAATGTGAAACCATCTTTTCCCATGACATGGAGATCGCCAAAGAATGAGTCCTTGTGACCTGTAAAGCCGAAAATTCCCAGCGGCACGGGAATCCCGACATTGATGCCCACCATTCCGGCATCCGTACGGACGGCAAATTCACGGGCAAAATGTCCGTTTTGTGTATAAATCACCGATCCGTTGGCAAACCGGCTTTTATTCATTATGGCCAGACCTTCTTCGAAGGATTCCACTCTCTTGATGCAGAGTACGGGTCCAAACACTTCTTCGTCTCCGATGGTCATTTCCTCTGTAACGTGATCAAAAATCGTGGGAGCTAGAAAAAAGCCATTCTCATAGCCGGGCACTACCGGATTACGACCGTCAACAATCAGTTCCGCTCCTTCTGCAATGCCTTTATCAATCCAGTCCGTAATAAATTTCTTGTGACCGGCATTCATGACTGGGCCCATGCCTGTTGCAGGATCATAGGCCGGCCCCAGCGTCAGTTCAGCGACGAACTTTTTAAGATACCCGATAAGCTCGTCGGCAATGCAATTCTCCACCACAACCACCGGACAAGCCATGCATCTGGCACCTGCACAACCACAATACGCATTGATGATCCCTCTTGCCGTTCTTTCAAGCTTGGCATCTCGCAATACAAGGGCATGATTTTTGGCTTCGGTTAAAGCCTGAACGCGCTTGCCATGGGCAGCCGCAGTCTTATAGATGTGTTTTCCAACCGGAGTGGATCCGACAAAAGTGACGCCCTTGATATCCGGATGCTTCAGAAGGATTTCAGCTTCATTACGCCCTGTTGTTACAAGATTGAGCACTCCTTTGGGGAGCCCGGCATCTCGCCACAGCTCTGCAAGACGCATGGATGACTGGGGCACGAAGCTGGCCGCCTTCAGAACCATACAGTTGCCCGTAGCCACGCAGATGGGTGTCATCCAGCCGTGAGGAATCATGGCCGGGAAATTCCAGGGCGCGATGCCTGCAAAAACGCCCATGGGATGATGATAAAGGACCGTATCATAGCCCTTGCTGGCGTTCATCAGAGATTCGCCCGTCATCAGATGGGGCGCACCGCAGGCAAACTCAACCACTTCATTCACCTTTAAAACATCCCCCATGGATTCCGTCCAGTTTTTGCCTTCCTCCTGGCACAGAAGATAGGTCAGCTCCTCAAGGTGCTGATCAACAAGCGCCTTGAAGTTGAACAACACCTGCACCCTCTTGCTTACAGGGGTTTCGGACCAGGCGGGATACGCATTTTTTGCACTCTCTATGGCGGACTCGACCTCAGCCTGAGTGCATTGCGGAGCATGTGCAATGACAGCCCCGGTTGAGGGATTAAAGCAATCCATGTACTTATCCGTTTTAGAGACGCGAAATTCGCCATCCACAAAATACTTCAGTTTTTTTATGGGACTTTCCACAGATGCGCCTTCAATGTCAAAATATCTATTTTCGTTTTCCGTCAACATCCAAACCTCCTTAACAGTTTAAAATCATGTTGTTTATTTCAGCAAATACTAAAAGCGATTTTCTATGGAATCAGTCTTTTATCGTTCGCTGCTTTCCTTACAGGTCTGTTTTCAAAGACCAAACCCGATCTTCTTGATCAGAGTAGCCGCGATTCTGAATGTTTGGTCTCTCCCGGCAGGATAAATCTCTCCAGCTCTTCTTTGGTCAATTTCCGTGATATCCATGCCTGCCAGTTGAACTTTCCGGGCGAACAGGATTTTAAGCGCATCCACAAGCTTATAAATCCCACCCTCCGTCATGCCCTTCCAATTGCGAAACCTGACGCCTTCCACAGCGTTTATGGCACCGATGTCCATATCAATTGAGACATAAACATACGGCGTCGAGATCATCTGCAACAGCGTCTTAAGCCTTTGAGGAGCCTGCATGCACTCTTTTTTTGTCATTATTTTGGTTCCTCGGCGCTTCAATTCTGCATAGGCGCCGATATATCTGGAAATACGGGGATCTTTAATGCGGAATGTTTTTTTTTCCGGATAGTCACTCACGCCAAAGATATAGAGATTTTTTGGATTAATTATCCCTTCTGCCGCCATGTGATGGATAAATGAGCTGGCATTGTATGAATCAGGGCGGTTATATAAAAAAGGATCTCTGGGGTCATGAACAGAGCCGGGATTCGTGTCGATATCGTATTGAATGGCATCGGAAAGAACAGACATGGGAATAGCATCGGTGTGACTGTCTATGATAATCAGCGACACATTATCCCTGCCATAAAATTCCGCTAAAGATTTATACACGCCGCCGGTCAATGAGTGATCTATTCCGATCATACAGGGAATATCGGGCAATATCTTTTTTGAGACCATACCAGCGACATCCTCTGCTATTCTTCTGCAGCCATCTTCATCAATGAAAGCGATAAAACTTTCGGTGTTGATCTTCAAAAGATCCTCACTGCGGGGTTTTGGGCGAAGCCAGGTTGGGATCTCCACAGAACCAAGCTCCATCCATAAATCCTGTTGGACTTCTGGACGAATAAACGCCATAACCTCGTTAAAAGGATCGTCACTTTTCCCCATTGTCCATAGACCGTTGCGTTTTTCATGAATGGAATCGAATTTTTCGTCGCAGTCCAAGGGACAGCCAAAAAAAACTAATTTTTTATCAGATATGCCATTCATGCCCGTGAGCGCCTCTTCGCTTAAAAAAGCTTTTCCTTTCAATTATTCCGAAACTCTAAAATGCCACAATCTGCGCATTCCGCCGGCTCCCAATCTATATAGCTTGAGAACCAGCGGAATAGCCGCAATACTGAAAAATAAAGCTATTTAAAAGCGCATTTTATGCCCGTTCGCAGTAAATTACATCCCTTTGATTTTAAGCGGATTTCTTCTGCAGCATTTTACTATCAGAGGTAAAGAACATCGCGACGGCACCGATCACCAGAGAGATCAGACAAACAATAAAAACCGTCCGATATGCACTCACCGGGAATTTATTCCCTACCTTGCCGTAGAAATCCAGAACAACTCCAATGATAGACTGGAAAAGCGCGCCACCAACAAAATACCAGATGTTAAGCATACCATTCGCCGTCGCAATAAAACTATGCGGTTGTCCCTCGGCGATGTGGGCATAGTTGGGAACATAAGCCCCTGAAAAGAACCCCATGATAAAAAGCAAAGGGTAAAACATGCCCACAGGAATCTTCTCCGGCCACAGCACCAAAGGTAACCACGTGATGGCATATATGATGATGCCATAAAATGACGCATTTCTCCTGGATTTCAAAACGCGGTCTGACACCCACCCGAAAGTAAAACAACCTAAGGCCATACCAATCGGCCAAAACATGAGAATGTTAGCCGCTTGTTGTTTGGGGAGTCCGTATGTCTGTTCCAGAAACGGTACGCACCACAGTCCCTGGAATCCCATAACTGTGCCATAGATTACGAACGCGTAAATTGCTATCAACCAGTAGTTCTTCATTCCGATCAGTTTTTTCAAGTTTACTATAAAAGTGGCTTTTTCTGCTGTTTTTACAGAATAGTAATCGATTCCATCTATCTCGGAAACTGTGGGATAATTTCGGTCGATAGGTTTATTTCTCAGGAGAATGTAATTCAAAATAGCCACAATGACCATAAAACCGCCCAGCCAGTAGAAAGATGTTCGCCAACCGACAAGGCCCACGAGCCAAGCCAGTGGTGCAGCGGCTAGCACAGCGCCGGCATTACCCACTGTGAGCATTATTCCGGTGAGCGTCGAGAACTCATTTGGTCTGAACCAGTTCGCTAAAATTCTCATACAGGGTATCCAGACCACCGCAACGCCGACTCCCATAAGGAAACGACCGAAGATGATCACTCCGAAGCTGTGCGCTAGACCAAACATCGCTGTGCCGATAGCCGCTATGATGAAAAAGATGGTAACTGAATTTCTGGGACCCCAGCGATCTGACAAAATGCCCGATGGGATTTGCATCGCCGCATAAGGGTAGAAATACATTGAAGATAGGATGCCAAGGCTTGTAGCTGATAAACTAAACTCTTTCATTAATTCCTGCGCAATTACCGCAGGCGCCACGCGATCGAAGTAAACAAAGATGTACGTCAACAATAGCATCCCATAGCAGACCCACCTGTAACGAAGCATCTTTTGTGCCACATCTGAAAACTGTAAATTTAAAGCCACAGCAACCGTTCCATCACTTGATTGACTCATAGGATCACCTTTCTTTGACCATATTGAAATTAGAAGAACAGATAAGTTGTTGATTCGTCGTTGTCACGGTGGCCATCCTCGGCCATCCATGTCCGACTGTGCCATTTTGCAAATTTTGACCAATCCCCCAAAAATGAAAAATACATGACTTTCTGGAAAATTGATTTATCTTTTACCAGGAAGTCATGTAATACTACCCCCTGGATTTATAAAAATCGTCTCTGGCTTTTGTAAGCTGTTTGACGTTTTCAAGGGGGGATCCCGGTGCAATTCCACAACCCGGTGTAAGAAAATCGGTTCCGTTTTCCAGGCTCGAGATCGACTCCTCATAACATTTTTCCGAAGTACCCATGAACAGGGTCGTTGCCGTCGCTACATTGCCAAAAACGCGTACGTTTTTAGCATGCGCCACCTCAACGGCTTTTTTCATATCGGCTTTCTCCTCAATGCTTATTCCGGCCACACCGGTTTCGCACATCATGGGTATAATCAGGTCGGTGTTGGCGCAGATATGCAGCACAATCGGCCCCTTGACCTTGGCACAGATATCGGTCATCATCGGCTGAACAAACTGTTTCCAGGTTCTGGGGCTCATCAGAGCAGGCCCCGATGACGGTTCCGCCAGGCAGTAATAATCGGCTCCCTGGTCAAAGGCCCAGTTGATGACATCGATGGTTACTGCCTTTGTAACATCAATGACCTGTTGCACCTTGGCTTGTTCCTTGAAAGTCCATCTCATGAACTGCTCGGTACCGACCAGGTTGCAGGCACAAGTCCAGGCGCCTTCGCTTTCACCAAAAACTGCCACTTCATCACCAAAACGCTTCTTCAAAATCTCGAACTGCCGTTTATAGGCAGGAAAACGGCCTTTTTCAAAAATGTTATCCGGAATGTGAAGTCCATCCAGGCTGTTGGCCAGCGGATGCTCCTTGATGAAATATTGCAGATCAATCTTGGGTTCACCCAATGTGCAGCCCATCACCTGACTGATCGGTGTGATATCCCAGCCCATGGCCTTGACCCATTCAAATTCGGCGATTTCATGACCGGCTATGGCCAGCTTTGCCATGGCTTCGGGATCGACGTCTGCCAGCGGGCGTTCAGCGCCGCACTGCTTCATGATGTCAACCATGCCGTATGTCGTCGTACATCCTACCATTGCAGGATCGCCGACATCTTTTCCCGCCAGGCGCCGCATGAATTTTTCTTTCAGTTTCAATTCGTTCTCCTTAAAAATGAAATTCCTATACTATCGTAGTTCAATCCTTCTACAGCGCCATGTCAATGAGTTCAACCAGATCATAAAGTTTCATCGAGCTTTTTACACGTTTCGCACCTTCGTTAAGGTTGAAATGGCAGAAGGGGCAGATGGAAACCATGTGCTCAGCCCCGGTACCCATACCTTCCTCGATTCTGAGCCCTGCGTTTTTTACGGCCCAATCTCCATAACCGGTCATAACGCCGCCGCCGCCGCCACAGCAGTAGGAATTGCTACGGATTCTTTCCATTTCCCTGAAATCGATGCCGGGAATGGCCTTGAGCATTTCACGGGGAATATCATATAGACAGCGATCCTCGTTCTTGCCGAGAAATGATCCGATCCACTGCTCTGATCCATCCTTATCCACTTTAAAGTCGATAAGATGTCTGCCGGTATGGCAGGGATCATGATAGGTAACCTTCCAGGGAAGTTCCTTGGTAAAATTCATTTTTCCTTCCTTAAAGAAATTATAAAGGAAGTCGGTAGTATGAATGACCGTAATGCCGCCAAGCAGATCATTATACTCATCTGAAAGACTGTAATCTTTTTTGATCGCTCTGAAGCACCCCGCGCAGGAAGTGATAATGGTTTTCACGCCATGATTGTCATGGAGGTCCTTGAATGTTTTCATGTTGGTTTCAGCTACGCGTTTGAATTCATCGACATCTCCAAGTCTCATCGCAGTAGAGCCGCAGCAGATTTCATTTTCACCGAGGATACCAAAATCCAGTCCAAGCTTCTGAAATATGGAAGCGGTTGCCACGGGAAGATTTCTGACGGGAAGATTAAAAGCTCCGGTGCATCCGACATAGAAAAGAATCGGTGCGTCTTCCTTCATGATATCCTTTATGGGTTTCCCGGCCTTCTTGAACGGTCGGGTCCAATCGGTTCTGACCCTGCGAGGCCCCTGGTAGGGGTTATTATAGCTTCGCATGGACTGGGCAATAACTTTCTGGGCCGGCATGGGGCCAGCGCCGTCCTTTACGGCTTTTCGCCGCATGGCTTCAATGATCTCGGGAATAAATGGCTTATGATCGAGTTCACATTGATTCTGACACCCCCCGCAAATCGTACATTTATAAATCGCATCGACAAAGTCCTCATTCCATTCCAGCTCTCCATCCAGGATTCCTCTGGCAAAGGCGATCTTGCCCTTGGATGACATGTTTCCGTCAAAACCAAATTCAACGCCTGCAGGGCATATTTCTCCAAATGTTGGGGGAGGGCCGAAATCATACGTACCCTTACAGTTACCGCACGCCGTACACTTCCAAACGATGTCTTCCAATTCTTCAAGGGTTGGGATATCCCACTTCATAACAACCTCCGTAAATATAGCCTATTTCTATTGTTGAAATAAATTGTGCCGTTATAATGCAAGTTTTCCTGTATTCATAATATCGTTAGGATCCAGCATGTTCTTTACCTGTTTTAAAAGGGAAACATACCCGGGATGAGCTCGCTTGTTAATTTCCAGCGCGAAATCCACCGGTGGTTTATAAGGAATCCCGCCGTTATCCAGGTCAACTTTCAGGCACTCGACAATAGCCTGTCTGGCGTTTTCTACAGCAATGGGATCTTGTTTGGGAAATGGAATCATGGCCCGGAGCATCCCGTAGTGGACACCCCGGTAATTGGTCACTCGTACAGAGGGGGATAGATTACGGGCAATAAGAATTTTCTTCCACGCCTCATAAACCGGCTCCCACTTGTTGACTGGCGTAAAGGTTCCTGGCCAGGAAATCCCGCCGCCTGCCTGTTTTGTATAATTTTTGGTTGACCCCACGATCTGACTGGGCAATTGAGTTCTTGCCTTCAGGGCTTCTGCCGGATACTGAGTCTCCTTGAGGGAACTGCCTTTTTTTATCTCCTCATCAAAGGCCATTCTCCAGATCTCTTCCCTGGCCTCTTTTTCCTTCTCGGTCCAGGAAAAAGTTGTCGCAAATGATATCCATTCGGGAGCCCCATCCGGTTTCGGTTTATAGGGATAGGGAATGGGTACCTGTGAAAGCCACCAGGATACACCAGTCAAATCATCGCATATTTCATAATTACCCAAAGTACGCAGGTACGATGCCATATCTCCAATTTTTTCTGTAGAAGCCGTAAAAACTTTTAGAATTGGTGGAATGGGATGGACCCTGACGCCGATCTTGGTGATGATCCCGGTTGTTCCCAGCCATCCTGTAAACAGACCGTCAACACGGGGCAAAGGAAGGCAGCTATGCCATGCATCCTCCTGGATTGCACAGGAGCCGACCCTGACCAGCTCTCCAGAGGGTAACACGACTTCCATGCTGGTGATTTCTTCACTGTTCAAACCATAACGCCCGCTCAACCCCCCGATACCGTGGCATATGGCATTGGAAGAGACCGAAGCCGATGGCGGTCCAACCGGCCAACTCCATCTGAGTCCGTGTTTATACAAGGCGCTGGCGAATTTGGCATGTGAAACCCCTGGTTCGATGATAGCATAATGGGATTCCGCATCAATCCTGATGATCTGGTTCATTCGTTTGAGATCCAGAAGAATGCCGCCGTTCTCCGGAATGCACAGCCCGCCGATATTGGTACCTGCCGTAAAAGGAGTTACCGAGATTTTTTCCTGATTGGCAAATTTCATAATTTGTTGAACCTGCTCGACGGTCGTCGGCATCACGACATAATCGGGATTTTTACGTTTTACAAAAGACAAGTCGTAGGAATAGGCATAACGGATGTGCTTCAGATCCGTAGCGTTTTTTTCGCCGACAATTTCACATAGCCTTTTTGTGATTTGTGGATCAACTTTTGACTCTTTTGGTATTTCGGTCATTTAATTCCTCCTGGTAGTTATTTTAGGTAATCAAATATCCTGATCTTCAATCTACAACCTGATAAGCACATCCAGATATCTTTGAAAGAACAACCAGATATCCTGGCCTGTGCCATGCTTTTATAACTGTTTTCCGGGTTGAGTTTTACCAAAAATTAAATAATATCAGCTACCCATATCCGATTTTAAAATGCCTTTCTCCGTTAAAACGATATCTCCGTTTCTACAGGCCAGCATCCCCGTTTCCACTTCAATGATATGCTGAAGCATCTCTTTGCTGGCTTTATCGGGATCACGTTCGCACAAGGCTTCCACAATTTTCTTATGACCATCACAAACCATCATCAAAAAGTCGTGGTTCATTTGCAACATACGTTTAACATTTATCAAGGCAGTCTGAACGCTTTCAACAACGAGACTAACGATAGTGTTCTCAGTGATATCAACAAGTTTTTTATGAAAAGCGCAGTCAAGATCACTCATGAAATTTTCACCATCCACCTCTTTTTCCATTTCTGATATATTGTTTTTCAGATAATCGATATCCTTGTCCGTGATTTTTAAGGCGCATATTTTAACAACTTCCGGTTCAATAAAGGTTCGTATCTGGGTATATTCACGGATACTGGGATTTTGAAAGAAAAAATAATTTACAAGTCCGTCCTTTATCGTTTTCAGATCGACTTCCTTGACAAATGCGCCACCGGACATACCCTGCTTTATTTCCAGCAGACCGTAGGCTTCCAATACACGGTATGCCTCCCTGAGAGATGACTTGCTGACCCCAAAACTCATGGCAAGGTCTTTTTCAGACGGTAGTCGGTCTCCAATTTTTAATTCTCCCCTCAAAATGGCGCCGCGTATCTGATAAACAATATTTTCCGATATCCTGTTAGATTTTACAGTATCAAAAATATTTTTCATGCTCTGCATCTTTCCTCCTAATTCTAAATTCTCGCTTTGATTTTCATGAATTGGGTTCAAAAGTTACATATCCCCTTATCCTTGTCAAGAAATATTTTAATATTTTAAATATCAGATGTTTTAAAATTTATCATTGACTTTTGTTTTTGCCTTGGATAAGGAGAAACTGTATCAGTTATTTTTCGAATTTACTGGAACTGCTCAAGTTCCCTGAAAGACAAATTGCCGCAATTACGCCACAGTACTGTTTTTATTGAGTCATCATTCTTAATGGGAGCTTTATCCGTTTAGAAAAAGCTCATAATCCGAATCAAATGAAATGTTTAAGTGAGGTAGTTAAATGGGAATTAAAATTGATGCACTGAAATGTATAAATTGCATGGCCTGTGAAATGGCTTGCAGTTACCACAGAGACGATGGCTTTGCCTTTCTCTCCGCCTGTATTGTAGCATACCGCGCCAGGGAAAAGCGGGATTACTTTGGTGTTCTTCTTAAAGAAGAAGAATTTCTAAAGGTTGCCCGCCCGGAAGGTCTTGAGGTTAATAGAATCGGGGAAGCGGCAGATCCGGACAAGGAAGCAGATGCTTCAGCCAAGCCCATGCTCCTGAGGGAAGGCTGTGACCTTTGTGAGGATATGGAAGATTACGGACCGATGTGCATAGCGATTTGTCCCGTAGATGCGATTACACTGGAATAAATAAGGAAAACCAATATGGAATATTTATCAACCGATAAGATCCTTGTCATTGACTTAGCCACGTCTGAAATTGAAGAGACAGCACTGGATGAATCTCTTGTCCGCGAAAAAATAGGTGGAGCCGGAATAACCAAATACCTCTACGATAAATTTCAAAATGATGATCCCATTGTTATCGGAACCGGTTTACTCACAGGCACGACCTGCCCGGCGTCCGCTATCGGGATGATTACAGCTAAAAGCCCTGTTACCGGAAAATTATGTCACTGTCCCGTAATTTATAAGGTTGGCGTTGAGCTCAAGTTTTCGGGCTACGATTATATTGTTGTTAAAGGCGTATCTGAAAATCCTGTGTACCTGTGGATCCACGACGGGGTTGCGGATATATCGGATGCTTCAGGAATCTGGGGCAAGGATGTCTGGGAGTCAACGGATTCACTGCGTAAGGCTGTGGGTGACGACCTTCTCCAGACCATGATGATCGGCAAGGCAGGAGAAAACAGATCTGATTATGCTCAAGTTTGCTATAACTATTGGAGCAGTCCTGATCGTTTTGGATTGGGCAAACTTTTTGGCAGTAAAAAGCTCAAGGGCCTGGCCTTCAGAGGCATGGGACTCATAGAAGTCGCTGATCATGAAAATTTTGTCAGGCGTTCGATTGAAATCCTAAAGGAGATTAAAACGAATGATTTCATGACGAAAAAAGGCATCGCAGAGATCGCCTCAGCCATGGGCGAAGCGGGTGTAACAGAGTGGCTTGAACCCATTGTGCACAGACATAGCGCTGACTATTTCACCCCCTATGCAACCAATACCGCGGTTTTTCTTGATGAAGATCCAAAGCGGCTTGAGGAAAGCAAAGTTGTTGAACCAGGAGTGCTCATTTCGGATATTCCTGCCCTGCTTGCATTTAAAAAACTGGGGCTTTCATCTGAAGATACCGGCCGAGTCTTCAAAGCTTGTGCAAAATATGGAATTGACCCTGCGGCTGTTGCCGAGCTTTCCGGAAAATTCAGCCTGAAAGAGATTGTCGACTCGTTTGATGGATTAAGCGGAACTGTCACCTTGAAGGGCAAGGGCAGTTTCAGCCCTTGGTGCCCCTTGAAACCCATTTTTAATAATTTTGGACTTTCCGGAGATGCGGCTGAGGCCGAAGCCTGGTGGGAAAGAAGGCAGGCAGTTGCCATGATATTTGGCATCCAGCCGGTTTTCTCTGTCATGTGTCCGGAACTGTCGGAAGAAACCCTGTTAGAGCTTGCCGGCATTGGAACTGAATTAAATTTTACTCAGGATATCCTGGACGGAGTTATCACCGACATCTGCAGGTGATCGTTTTTTTCTCATGAATCAAAGGGAAGAGATAGGCTAAAAAGGATTCTTTTTGTTTACCTTTTCCCAAAACCCTTATCATGTCTCTGACAATGCTAACGCAATGAATCTCTTCCAACCATATGCAGATATCAACCTTGAACTGTCGCAGGGAGAGCTTCGATATATCCGCAAGACAGATACCGATATCCAGTTTTCCACAGTCCCCTGTCCTGAATGCAGGCTGATGCGCTATCCTAAAATCGGCATATATGCCGGAAGCGGCACTTCGCATTCCTGGCTCTGGTTTGTGGATATGTTTGAGAAAATGGGGTTTTTCAATCTGGCATTTTTAGATGATGCTTCCGTAAAGGGGGACGGATTAAAACACCTGGATGTCATGGTGATATCCGGAGGTGATACCTTTGCGGTCGCAGAATCCCTGGATCAACAGGGCTCTGATAAAATCAGATCCTTTGTTGAACAGGGTGGGATCTATATCGGTTCCTGCGCCGGGGCATATCTTCCCATGAATTCATCGAAAAAACCCTTGGATATGTTCAATTTTGTTGATGTAAAAATTACCAATTTAAGTAAAACACTGCCTGAATCCGTAAAAGATTCCTGCAAATTCTGCACCTCCTACGGATGTGATTTTGTGTTTCATCCGGTCCGGGAAGAGATCCGGCTCAAACCCACCGGCACTTTCGCCGCGATCTCTGAATTCACTGCTCCCATGTACGGTGGGCCCGGCATGAAAGTCTCCGATCCAGCCACTGTTCTGGCTTATTATTCCGGCTTTACCGAAAAGACGTCTTTTCTTGTCAACGAGGCAATTGCCTCGAAAACCCTGGTTGGGCAGGCAGCAATCGTTCGCATCCCTTCGGGCAAAGGCTGTTTTTATCTGTTCGGCCCCCATCTGGAACATCCCGATTACCCGCATGCCAACAAATGTGTTGCGGATGCAATTTTCTGGGAGACGGGAAAATACAACGCCATGACAAGCACATATGCCGGAAAGCACAAGTTCACCGGCCGCACTGAAATCCTATCTGCAAAAAAAGCCAGGGATTTGGTCAGAGAACTCAGACGTGAGTTGAGCAATTCCAGGATTGCGGCATCCAGTCTGGAATTTTTGCCCATTCACTGGTTAATCGGGAAAAAAGTATATGAGCCTGATAAAATAAGGGTCTTTCTTGAATCCATGTGGAAGCGGATCAAGCTGCTTGAAAAGCAAGACTCCTTTGAAGTCACACCCGGCTTTGCTGAAATGATTGTTCAGTATGCCAGACAGACCACGGCAGAACTTCGAAAAATCAAATCAGGCGTGGATCATCATCAAGACACCCTGGATTCGGCGACTTCGGTTTTTGATCTGCTGCACAGATTATCCATGTCTTTTTTTTATCTATATTTTCAGGCCCCCATTCATGATAGCATGCAGCACTAACATTTTTTCAGACTTAACGGGCAGATGGAACAGCGTTAACAATCACAACAGGAGATTAAATTGCGAACTGGATCAGTTAACAACATTTTAGGGTTTAAAGCCAAATTGATCTTTTCTCTGCTGATGGTGGGGTTTTCCTTACAGGTATCTATTGGATTTTCCAATGCCTGGGGCAAGGCAGTCCCCGCTTCCAACTCAGGCTGGTTTGTGGATATGAACCGCTTTTCCAGCTCCGCCCACGGCGCTGTTAAATGTGAGGATTGTCACGGCCCCATGACAGGGATGGGGAAACCCCATCCGGATACAACGGCCAAAGACTTTCTGAAGGGCGAGACCAAAAGGGTTTTCGACTACCAGAACTGCCAAAAATGCCATAAGAATTCCTATGAACGATTTCTTTCGGGAGAACATGCCAAGGCTCTGACAAAAGAAAAAGAGACCGGCGTGATTTCCAAAACCGGCATTGCTCCTGTCTGCGGGGATTGTCATTCCGCCCACTACTCAAAATCTCATCTCTCCCGCTCACAAATCAACAAAGCCATGACAACGACCTGTGGGTCCTGCCATCCCGACCAGATGAAAAGCTATCTTGCCAATTACCATGGCAAAACCGCGGTCAACCTGGAATTTGACAAATCCGCTTCCTGCACCGACTGCCACGGCGCCCATCATTGTACTTCTTTGAAGGAGAAAGGGGCTGCACTGAAATCATGCCAGAGATGTCACCCGGATGCCCAGCCGCAATTTGCCGACATCATCATCCATGACAGCAAAACAGATTTAGATAATAAAAGTGATACCAAGAAAACAGGTCTTCAGACTGTTCATACCCTGAGTCTGATTTCACTGATTTTTATTGTTATGGTACTGGCGTTTTTTTACAGCCACAGTTGTCTGTTGATGTTGAGGAAAATTCACGAAAAATTGAGGACGCATAAATAATGGAAACGAAAACAAACCAGACGCACTTCTATCAGCGGTTCCATGTGCTGCACAGATTGCTGCACATTGTCATTATTGTGAATTTCACCGGCCTGGCCATAAGCGGTTTTTTGCTGAGTCTGAGTCATTATAGTTGGACAAAATTTCTTGTGTCCATAATCGGAGGCGCATCAGCAGCAGGTTCTCTTCACCGGTTTTGTGCTGTTTTCCTCTATCTTGGAATCGTTGTTCATCTTCTCTGGCTTTGCTATTATAAGATTGCGCTCAAAGGGATATTGTTCGGTCCTGCTTCCCTCATCCCGAGCCAAAAAGATTTAAACGATCTATATCAGAACCTGAGATATATTTTTGGCAAAGGCCCCCCCCCTCTTTTCGATCGTTTCAACTATCTTCAGAAAGTGGATTACTGGGCCGTCATGCTTGGCATGCAGAGCATGGGCATAACGGGCCTGTTTATGTGGTTTCCTGAATTTTTTTCAACGATACTACCCGGGCACTTTATCAATGTTGCCAATCATTTCCATTTCCATGAAGCCTTACTGGCCGTCATGTACATAGGTATCGTGCACATGTCCGACACCCATCTTCTTCCAGAGGTTTTCCCAGTGGAGAAATCAATTTTCACTGGGAAAATCACAAAAGACAAATTCATTGCAGAACACCCTGAAGAGTGGAAGCGCATCAATCCGCTAAAGGATTAACCGGCCTTCAATATAAAAACAATCGAAAGAGTGAGTAATTCCTTATGAATTCGAAAACCATTGTCACTATTGTTGCCGGTGTTGTACTGATGATAACGCTGGCGGGATTAAATCTGACGCAAAAACAGGTTGTGCCCACAAATAATCCCGAAACAAAACCACTGGTCTGCCTGGATTGTCACAGAGCCCCCAATATCAACACCAATGAGGGCGTTTTTGCCTCAAAGGCCCTCTGTTACGATTGCCACAGGGAAAAGACATGTACAAGAAAAATTGACGGAGCAGAAATTTCGCTACAGATTGCTCCTGAAGATTTTAATAAAAACCAGAAGCAGCACCAGTTCGTTGCCTGCATCAAATGCCATACGGATGTGGCCCGTTCGCCCCATAAAACGATAGCAGGCGCAAAATGTCTGGAATGCCATTCCGTCCATGGAGAAGCGACTGCCCATGATCCACACTTGAGGGTCAGTTGCCAGGCCTGCCATTTTAAATCGCAATTCGTTGAGCTTGATCCTAAAGACAATCATGTCAAACTGGCCCATTTCGATCTCAAATCTAAGCCGATAAGTCTTGCAGATCACACCCTTACTGATGTGAAAGATTTGAAGTCATGCGAAAAATGCCATTTCAGCGGCAATCGGGTTGGAGCACCTGCTGCTGTTCTTCCTTCAAAAAGCGCCCTTTGTATTCTCTGCCATAATTCACCCCTATCCATGGGTCATCCCATCTTTGGCGCAGCGTTGCTTATTTTCCTTGTGGGCGTTCTTGCTACCCTGCGATTCTGGTATCTGGGCAGTGTCCAGGGTGAGGAAAACTCTCTTCATCGCAAGATCAGTTTAAGTTCCGAATCCATTTGGAACGTCATTTTTTCAAGACAGGTATTCTCCTTATTGAAGATGGTAGTTCTGGATATTATTTTCCAGAGAAGAATACTTAAAGAGAGTGTTGGACGATGGTCCATGCACTCATTGATTTTTTCTGCAATCTTAATGCGCTTTTTCTTAAGCCTTTTCACAGCCCTAATATTTTATTTGCATCCTGATGGGGATTGGGCACTGGCTTTAATAGATAAGAACAGTCCATTCACCGCGTTTGCCAACGACCTTCTGGGGTTTTTCATCCTTCTGGGTATTCTGTGGGCCGTGGTGCAACGTTTCATCGTCAAACCAAATCATGTCGTCACGGAATACCAGGACAACATTGCGATAGCAATTATCGGAACCCTGGTCCTGCTCGGCTTCTTTCTTGAAGGCGCTCGGATACTGGCCACCGGTATTGCTGATCAAACGGCGGTCTTCTCCTTTATCGGATATCCCCTGTCAAAGTTTTTCTCCATCTTCGGATTGAACTGGACATCCATTTATCCATACCTGTGGTATGCACATGGAATCGCCGGCGCACTTTTCGTGGCATATCTGCCTTTCGGTAAAATGCGGCACATCTTCAATACACCCCTTACTTATGCTCTGGAAGAGGTGTCCGGCGTCAGAAATGAGAAGCGGATATAAACATCAGGGCATATTTAAAAGAGGTATTGAAAATGACCACAGCAGAAGAAAAAATATCTGATGTCTCACCAGAAAAAACAGACAGCAAGGAAGAGGTCAGACAAATACCCATCCATAATCTGGATATTAAACGGTTGATCGCGCTTGACGCCTGCACGCGATGCGGCGAATGCCTCACATGGTGTCCCGTATATGATCAGGACACCAAAGAGGATGTCGTCCCCCGGCGCAAGGTCATCGATTTTCTGAAAATTGCCAGGTCTCAGAATGGATTTCTCGCCAAAATCATGAAAAGCGAGAAGGTCGGGGAATCGTTTAAAAAAGTGATCCGAAATCTGTTCGGCTATCAGGAAGTGACGGAGGAACAGATTAAAGCGTTTGTTGCCAATCTGTATGAGTGCTCCACCTGCGGCCAGTGTGAAGTGGTCTGCCCGGCTCATATCGATACGGTGAATCTCTGGGAAGATTTGCGAAGACTGATTGTCAGCGCAGGATACGGCCCCCTGGAGCCTCAGAAGGCGCTTCGAAAAAGCGTCATGACTTATGACAACCCATGGCAGCAACCCCGTACAGGCAGAACCAAATGGTCGCGGCGGGCTAAAAAGGACAATCTCATCACCGATGAACCCAGGGAGATTGTCAAATCAAAGGGCAAGGTTCTGCTTTTTTTTGGCTGCACGGCATCCTATGATGCCAATGTCAAGCAGGTTGCAATTAATACCATAAATATTCTTGAAGCCCTGAATATCGATTACGGCGTTCTGGGTAAAGATGAAAAATGCTGCGGAAGCGTGCTGCTCAGGATGGGAGACCCGGAGCATAAAAGGCTTTTTCAGGAGAATATCGATCAATTCAACAGCCTGGGTATTGAAACCCTGATCAGTTCATGTTCAGGTTGTTTTAAAACCATCATGCAGGACTACCCGAAAGTTGGAAAATTGAATTTTGAAGTCCTGCATACAGTGGAGTATCTGGCCCGGCTGTTAAAGCAGGGCAAGCTTTCTTTCCCTCACCCGGTCAACAGAACCTGCACTTATCATGACCCCTGCCATCTCGGCAGGGCAACCGGTGGGTTTGAGGCGCCGCGACTTATCATGAATTCCATTCCAGGGCTCAATTTGATTGAAATGCCTAGAAATAGAGAATATTCACGCTGTTGCGGAGCAGGAGGCGGATTAAAAGCAGGGTACCCGGACATCCAGAACAAAATGGCCCAGCGGCGGGTGAAAGAAGCTGAAGAGACGGGCGCCAAAGAGCTGGTTTCATGTTGCCCTTTCTGCTACCAGGGATTGCAGGTCGGCGTTTCCTCATCGGCATCCAACATTGTGATGAAAGACTTGTCTGCTTATATTGCAGAATCGATCCTGGGATATGATGTTTTTGAAAGAGCAGATGAGGATGCAGCCGCCAAAAAGAAGAAAAAAGAAGAGACGCAACTCTCCAGGGAAGATGAGAAAAAGACCAAAGAGGCGGCAAGTGACGGTTGATGATGTAACAACTCAGGCAAAGGGGAATTAAGGTCGAAAACCTGAAGCTTTTAAGACCTGAAATCATTTTCAGGTTAAAGAAGATTGATATGTTCACAAAGTTCACTTATTGGATGGACAAACAAGCGTTTCTCGTTCTTCATAAAACTTTGTCAGAAATGGGGATTCCGTTGCATGAAACCAGAAAGGCTGTCTGCCTCCCTTTGTCCAACAAGATTGCAATGGGCTATGTGCCACCGGAAGCATGGTCGAACTTTGATATCTGCAAAAGGCAGCTCTCCTGGTATAGCACATCTCAATTTGCGGGCAGATATCTACTGATCAGTGGAACGGATATCAACGAATACGGTTTTGATTTCAAACCATCAACCATCATCACAAAGGTTAAATTCAAACCCATAGATCTGCCTGGATCAGATAATGAAAAAATTAAGGAGCTGTCCGACAGAAAGAGCTTTACGCTCTCATGTCCTTCTGCCTTTAAGGACATTGAATCAATGGACAATGGGATGCAGTCTCGCTGGCTTAAAATAATGGGTATAGCTGGCATCACCTACAAAGATCTCTTCACTTTACAATGTGCCAATCATGCAAATTTCATTGAACCGGATTATTTTATCGACTCAGAAGATGGTCCCATACCTTACTCCATTGGCATGACCAAACAGGTATGCTCTGCCTGCCTGGAATTTTTCAATATAATCGGCACAAAATTCAAGAAGAAATTCGTCGTCCCCTGTCCTGGCGCTGTTTTGTTTGCCGGAATGTCTGTTAATACCTATTATGAGGTTAAAGCAATAAATCTTGACTCAATATCAATGGCTTAAGGTTATCACAATAAATTTCAGATCAATCGTTGTCTGTTGACCATCGAACAACTTCTTCAATTTTCTATCGCAGCGTTTCTACATTACAAACAAATTGGAAAGCTATGAATCACCCACCGGCACAACAATCAGATCAAAAGGCCCTTGTGTTCCTTCTCGCAGGATTTCTCGGCTCGGGTAAAACCACTTTATTAAAACGCATCCTTTCCTGGGAAACCGACCTGTCTGATACAGTGGTTCTGGTTAACGAATTCGGGGATGTGGGTATTGATGGAGACTTGCTGAAGAATTCCGGACCTGATGTCATCGAACTCGTCAGCGGATGTATCTGCTGTTCATTGCGAAACGATTTAAGACAGTCACTGTTGAGCATTTTGAAGCAGTACCGGCCCAAACGGATTTTTATTGAGGCATCTGGAATTGCCGATCCAACTGCCGTAGTGTCCGTTTTGCTCGAATCGCCCCTGTCCGAATCCATAAAACTTGAAAAAATTGTGACCGTGTTAGATGCCGATTTTTGGGAGGCTCGCGAAAACTTCGGCCAGCTATTTTATAACCAACTTGAAATTGCAAACCTGATTCTGCTGAATAAAGTAGATCTTTTAGACAAAATATCAATTCCAACCTATTTAAAAGAAATTCATGATATTTTTCCTCACTGCCAGGTCGTTCCCACTGTTCGCTGTTGCATTGATTCGGAGATATTTTGGTCATGGAAAATTCCGAAAGGGATGATATTAAAGCCTATGCATTTATTCCATGAAGTATCGCTGGATGATACATTGCTCAATCGTGAACAAAACAACGATTCGCATCAACCCCACGATGCGTCTCTATTCTCTCCTCATTTTGTAACATTTTCCTTTGAAAACTCCCAGATTATAGATGAAACCCGTTTCTATCATTTTGTCGACACTCTACCGTTGGAAGTATTTCGAATGAAAGGGCCAGTGCAATTCCTTAATCGTACGGAAATTGTCAATTTTGTCGGCGGTAAAGGCGACTGGTCAAAATGGGAGGGCGCGCCGGAGACGAAATTGGCCTTTATCGGATGGAATGTAACCCCGGCAGATATACTGAATAAATTACATCGATGTATTGTGCAGGTCCATTAACGGCTTTCAGATTTATAAAAACTCACGATTAACGCCCTTGCGAGCATTCCAAATTCGATTCAATTCCCAGAAGCTCAGGATCCAAAATCCCTGATCAAGATGGAAGGGCAATCGGTTTCGACGCGCTATATTTCCGGGTCCACCAGACCCAGTTGAATGGCGATATGGACGAGCTGAACAGGGGATTTTGCAACGAGTTTTTCCATGATTTTGGCGCGGTGAGTTTTGATGGTGCTCAGACTGACGCAGAGCATATCGGAAATGGTCCGGGTGGAGTGTCCTTCGGCAATAAGCTGAAACACCTCCCTTTCCCGGTTGGAGAGCAGTTTGAAACGCTCTTCACGTGACGTGTTTTTGTGGGAGGAGAGCGTGATTTCCGCCACTCTTTTGGAAATGGCCGGACTCAGGGATGTTTTGTTCTTCAAGGCATCATCGATGGCCTTGACAATGTCACGACCCGAGGAGTCTTTCAGCAGATATCCGGAAACCCCCACTTCCAGCAGTTCATGTATATAGTGTTCGTGGGAATACATGGAAAGGATCAGAATCTTGGTTCGGGGAAGCAGTTTGCGGATCTTTTTGGAGGCTTCGATACCGTTCATCTTTGGCATGGCGATATCCATGATGATGATGTCCGGGTTCAGCTTCTCAGCCATTTCCACCGCTTCCCGTCCGTTCACGGCCTGGCCGACAACCTCCAGCCCGGGCTGGTCGGATAACAGGCGGGCCAGGCCCTGCCGGACGATCGTATGATCTTCGGCTATCAAGACTTTAATGGTTTTTATCATTTTGAACCGCCTCTTCAAAAGGAACTTCAACCCGAATACGTACGCCGAGTCCCGGCCTGCCGAGCAGAGAAAAAGTCCCGCCGAGCTGAATGGCCCGTTCGCGCATACCGATCAGTCCCAGACTTCTTTTTTCATTGCCTCCGATCTGGCCATCGAAACCCACGCCATCATCCTCGGCGCTGAAAATGATCTTGGGGTAGCTTTTAATGATGAAGAGTCTGAATGTCTCGGCACCCGAATGTTTTAAGGTATTGGTAAGCGCCTCCTGGCTGAACCGGTATAAAACGGTTTCAATATCCGGTTTCAGCCGTTTATCAAATCCCACCATGCGAAAATCAATGTCAAGATCGGAACGGGCAGCCATTTCCTTGAAATATAGATTCAGCGCCGGCTCCAGTCCCAGGTCCACCAGCAGGGTGGGATGAAGCCTGTACGAAAGCCCCCTGATTTCCGAAGAGGTCCGTAGTACGAGTTTTCTGATCTGCGCAATTTCCTCGAGCAATTTGTCCGGGTTTCCGGCAACATGCTGCTCCAGCCGATCCAGACTGAGCGATACAGCGGTCAAAGCCTGACCCGCCTCGTCGTGAAGTTCCCGCGCAATTCGGCGCCGCTCTTCCTCCTGGCTAAAAAAGAGCATCTGGGCCAGACGGCTTAATTCCTGCTGGTGAAGGTTAATGGCTTTCATGAACTGCGAGTTGGCGATCGCACCTCCCAGAAAATTACCCAATGAACCCAGGTGGTGGTATTCATGGTCGCTCAAAATGCGGTTGAACGGGATGTCCAGGCCAAAAAAACCGATGCTCTTTCCTTTGAAAGTAATCAATATGCAGGACAGCCAGGGAAGCCTTCGTCCATCCAAAGCCTTGTATCTGGCCTTGAAAATCGGAAATGTGGGTTCGGGCACCAGCAGTCCGCCGGGGTTCAGAAGGTATTTTCGCAGCTCTGTGTCTTTGAACATCACGCCTTCACTGGCATTCGGATCCTGATCGGGCAATCCCAGGCTGGCTTCCAGTCTTGCGGTACGCGTATTGTGATCGATTAAAAAAACCCCGCCGCGTTTTATTTTCAGAGAGCGGATCACGTTTTTTAACGTCACATCAAGAATGTGCGGAATATCCATCGTCAAATTGATGGCCACGGCCACGCTGTTTAATACGGACAGCTCCAGATTCCTCTGCCGAATCATCTGTTCAGCTTGTTTGCGCTTGGTGATATCCTTGATGATCCCCTCGAACTCTGTTTCACCGGTTATCGGATTATCGTATTTCCGGCTTGAAATCAGAACACGAACAAGGGAGCCGTTTTTTTTGACAAAATCCACTTCATAATCTTTTACAGACCCTTCAGAGTCAACCCGCCGGATAAATCTGTCGCGGTCTTTGGGATTGCGATAAAGTTTTCGCGCATGCTCAAGACCTATAACCTCTTCCTTGTCCGCATATCCGAGCATTTCTACTCCGGCTTGATTGATCTCCAGAATTTTCCCCTTATTGTTCGTAGTGTAAATCATATCGTGACTGCCTTCGAACACACGCCTGTATTTTCGCTCTCTTTTTGCAATTTCTTCCTGCAGCCTGTGGATTTCAGTGATATCCTTGAAAATCTCGAGCCCGCCGATGATCTTTCCGGAAGGATCCCGAAAAGCCGTCGTGGAACACATGATGGGGATTTCCCGGCCTTCGATATCTGTAATCACATATTCCCGGTTGTGGATATCACCGCCGATCTCGCAGGCTCTTTTCAGGGCGCAGTCTGTTTCACAGATCTTGTTTTTGAACACATCCTTGCAATACATTCCCACAGCGTCGACAGCCGGGAACCCGGTGATTTTTTCCGCTGCCGGATTGAAGTAGGTGATCCGCAATTCCCTATCCGTTGTAAAGAGGCCATCGGGAATCCGATTCAATATTTCAACAAAGCTTTCCTCTTTCTGGTAAATCTTCTCCATCGCTTTGTAAATGTAATGGTGGACCTGGCGAGCCAGAAAATCGTCCCATCCCCCGGGATACTTTTGCCCCCTTTCCTGGAAATAGCTACAGGCAAGACAGGTGGATATTTTTTGATAAAAATCCTCTTCGGTTTGCTCCGAACACAGCGTTTGCGGAATGTGCCAGCAATCCTCTTTATCGCGGCCATGAGCCGGACACAGCACTTTGGAACAGGAAAACAACTCCCAGCAGGCTGATTGCTCGCAATGTTTCCCGACTTTGCGCGAGATTTTATGTTGATGACTTTTCAGCAATGAACTCACAGAATGTATCTCCTTTTGCCCGACAAAAGGGTTCTGCAGCCGAAAAGGTAAAACACCCGTCCGGATAGTCGTCCCCATAAAGCAAGTCCATGAAAGCCGCCGCCACCCCTCTTAACATATAGCATTTTCCGGCCTCGGCGATTTCCCGCCGTTTCAGATAACCGGCAGACTCGTAGGATTCATGCACCCGAAAGCGGAGTCTATGGCCCGGAATCAAATCGATCACTTCCATTTCTCCACCCCATCCGAAGGCTGTGGCAACCGCGAGGAAGCCTTCGATCTGGTCATCGACCGTTTCAAGCATGGGCTGGACCAGTTCCTCCCACTCCCAGGATCGCCGAATGCCATGAAACGTGGTATAGCCACACTCCTGGGCCGCACCGATGAGCAGTTTTTCGGCTTCTTCCGCGCGGCGTTTTCCCATTCCGGATAAAAAGTCAAAGGAAACGATGTTATAGTAGGATGTAAAATACAAAGACAGGTACACCCCGAACAAGGGAATGATCCCTTTTTCATCCCGAATTTTACTTCCTTCCATAATTGCATGCGTGATTTTCAGGGTGTCAATCGCCATGTTGCCCCCTTTTTAACCGAACATCGAACTCACAGACGGGATTACGCATCATTTTACAGTTCATTTCCGTGACCTCGAAATATCCGATGGGCAGATCGTAAATGGCTTCCAGAACCCCGGCAATCCATCCCCGGGTAAAATGACAGCCAGGTGTTTTTCGAAGGCCATGCTTGGCCAGCCATCCGGTCACGTGATGACTGGAGGGACTGATGATTCTGCCGCCACTGGGCCCCACGTCTTGAAAATTGATAACTCCCAGCCCGCAGTGCTGGTAAATCGAGGCTGCGAATTCAAGCTTCGACTTGTCGCTTCTGATCCGTTGATATTCCTCCAGCATGATTTTAAACGCCGTATGATTCGATTCTTCAGCGGCATTGTACATCAGACGAACGCCTTCCCGGCCAAGGATATCTTCAAGCATTTTATGCAGGTTGATATTGTAGTGGTGGCAGTGCATGGCAATGGGGATATCGAACAACGCCACCCGATTTCCGATTCGTTTCAGTTTGTCTTGCCAGTCAATGAACATGGTCCAACCTTTTCCGATCTGCTGACAGGGTATTGAAAATGGATGATCACAAGTAACTTACTTTATCTTCGATTGCAATTGGAATCATGACAGGATTGCCCAGACGGACTGTTTGAATTCCAGCAGCATGCGCGTATCCTTCAGATCGTCATGGTTGGAAACAATAATGTTCTTGACACCCTTTATGCCAGGTGCTACGCCAAAGCCATCAAAACAACCTCAAAACCCTTTAAAAAGGAGGCACCATGTCTGAAGCATTGATTAAATATTTCAATAAGCAACCCAGAATCGGCACCCTCAGCACCGCAAGCAAAGAAGGCAACGTGGATGTTGCCTTCTTTGGCTCACCCAGCATGATTGATGAAAAAACCATCGTCATGGGACTCGGGCATAACCGCACCTTCGCCAACCTGAATGAAAACCCGAATGCAGTATTTATGATCATGGAACCCGGGGAATCCCCGCTTCAATGGAAGGGGATACGGCTTTATCTCAAGATGACCGAATGCGAAACCTCAGGCAATAAGCTCTATGAAATTCAGGGGAAAATTGGTGAAAAAGTAGGCATGGAAACGGCGAAAAAAATGATCCATGCCTATGTGGCATTCGAAATCGTTGAAATCAGACCTGTGGCCGATTTCGGCCAGAGCTGGAAGAAATCCATCGGCGCGGAATGATCTCTCAATGGCCGTTTTTTTTCGCCTCGACAATTGCTCCATTCTGTTTTATCGCTATCTGGCTGAACCAGGAAAAACCATCATGACAACAATGAATCAACCTCCTGTTTTCTGTGAAAAGTATTGTGTGATCTGCAAAGGCGCCCGGGCGGGTAATTTCCTGTGCAAAGCACTTCAGAATCTTGAGTTAACCCTCCTAGGAAAAAACGGCTGTTTTTGGGGCAAGGCCAGAACCCGATATTACGGTGTCGCTCCGGACCAGAAAATCCCGGATGATTTTGATTCTAAAAACACAAATCAATGAACGCCTCCGGGTCAAGATCCATATCCCGGAAGCGCGTTCATTTGCCATTTCTAAAAGGCGGCCAGGAAATCTTTTGGCCCTTCCGGTTATCCACGACTTCCTGTGTCATCCCTGAATCGATACTCGCCAATCTTCTTTTTTTAGGGCCTTATCTGGATGAGGTGGAACTGGTTTTTTTTGAAACCCGCACGGAAACCAATTTCCCTTCCCATCAAGATATCCGGGACATGAGGCAGGTGGCCGAAGATCTGGATATCACCTTCAACGTGCATCTGCCGGGGGATCTGTTCTTCGGGGATCCGGATCCGGCCCTTCGGGCACGGTTTCGGGATACGACCCTGCGTTTTTACGAAAGAACACTGCCCCTTGATCCGACACTGTACATCCTGCATCTGGACAGCCGAAGAGCCGATGGCATCGTGGAACCCGATATATACGCCTGGTCGGACCGCGTGGAGGATTCACTGACCGCCCTGGTGAAAGCAGGTCTTGATCCCGCCCTTGTGGCAGTGGAAAATCTGGAATACCCTCTGGACAAACTCATGCCGTTTGTGGAACGTATAGGGCTCAAAACATGCCTGGATATCGGGCATATCATCCTTTACGGCCATGATCTTCAAACCCAACTGGACAGACACTTTTCCCAAAGCGCCATGATCCATCTCCATGGCGTCCGGCAAGGCGTGGATCATCTGGGAGTTCAGTGGATTTCACCCGGGGACTGGGAGATGATCAGCAGCCTTTTGGCAGACTATACCGGCGGACTTTCCATCGAAATTTTCTCGATAGAGGATCTGGCGGCATCCCTTGACCGATTAGAGAAAACAATCCCCAAGAAAGTTACAACTTCACTATTTCACACACAACATGATCAAGGTCATTATGGCTAAAATAGGTGTCGTGACCTGCCAGATATTGGAACTGGAGATTGCCCATGTTCTATCAAACGACCCGGACGTTTCGGAAATCTGGGTCGTAGATGACGAATTTTCCAAGGAACTAACAACGGAGCTGGAAAATGCCGCCCATAAACCGGTGCATCGGGTGGCGGGCGTTGAAGAATTCCCAACAGAAGAAACCAATAAACTCGCAGTTCTAGTCCAGGTGCTGGAAGTGGGGCTTCATTCCAACATACCCAATTTAACGCGCGGGGTGACGACGGCGGTTGAAAAAATGGCTCCTTTTGTGGATGCCGTGCTTCTGGGATATGGGCTGTGCGGCAACGCGCTGAATCATGCGGATGATCTTTTCAAGGAGATTCCAGTTCCGGTGTTGCTTCCGATGGAACAGGAACACCCCGTAGATGACTGCGTGGGACTCATCATCGGAGGCAGGGAAAAATACTATGCGGAACAGTGCCGGTGCGCCGGGACGATGTTCATGAATTCCGGGTTTTCAAGACACTGGGAAAAAATCATGTCAGTGAACATACCGGAAAAGTTAATCCCCAAAAAAGACAAGATACTGAAACGCCTGATGGGTAACTATAAGCGCAGCCTTATTTTGACCACCCCCGTTTTGGGGGAATCCAAAATGAGAGAAAACATCCGGGAATTCAACGAGAAATACAACTTAAAAACCGATATCCGCCCCGGAACCCTCACGCTTTTGGAAAATGCCTGGGAAGAAGTGAAAAAGGTGGCTCGGCAAGAAGATAGCCGGGTACAGCCAGACCAGCAGCTACCCTGAATCAGTCTGGATAGAGGGTTGAGACAGGGCCATTGCCTTCTGCAAAACTGTTTCCAGGGCAGTCAGCGATCCCCGGGTGGTTTCCACCCGCCAGCCAAAGAGATCCGCGATTTTCTGTGCCTGTTCCCGCTGAAGACTGCTGTCGCCAACCCCGGTGTCTATGAGCAATGCCCGCTTATAACCCTTCAACATCTTGCGGGCCACGGTCATGGGGTCGATGTCCCGTTTTGCCAGTCCGCCGGCCTGAATTTCTTTGAAGATAAACGTCATGCCCAGTTCGGCCCACCCCGGAGGGAGGAACCATGTGCCGGCTTCCCTGTAGAGTTCTTCCAGGTAACGCTCCTGTCCCAGCAGCACACCGATACAATCCTCTCCCGGGGGATACAGCACCGGAATTCTGAAGTCTTCCGGAAGTTTGTCCAGCGCCTGACACCGGCCGAAAGCCAGTACCACTGCCGTAACGTGATCCTCAAGGGCGCGAATCCGCTCCACCAGACGATTCATGAGCAACGGCGGATGAATATGAAGTCCCCATTCCAGGATTTCAAGCTGAAATGCATCGGGAAAGCGCCGGATCAGGCTGCGGACTTCCTGCTCCATCACCTGACAACACAGAATGCCGATGGCCATATCACACCACCAGGACCATGCTGTACCAGACCGGCAGCAGGCGTCCCTCCGGGTCGAATTCGACCTTGAACCCCAGCGGCTCGACCGTGGCTCCGATATCAATTCCGTAGGCATCCATGGAAGGCCTTGCCAGATGGGGGAAACGGCAGGGCTCCGGATAGGCGCAGGTCTCACACTGGACGCAAAGAACCATCGCAAAGGCAAAAGGGCTCTTGCCGGTCAGCATGGCTTCTTTTTCAATGGCCAGGGTAACATCCTGTCCTTTCAAGGGGTCTGTTGTTTGAATGATCAGCGCCCTGGAATACTTTGCATATGCTTCCATGAACAGCTCCGGAGAGATGCTCATGTGCGGTGGGCAGGTCCAGTAGCGGCCCCAGCGGTTACATCCGAAACGACATTTCAGAAAAGAGCGAGGGTCAAAGACGATCATTTGGGTTTCGATGAGTCTGGCATCCAGCGCGCCGAGATCCAGGGCTTTTTTCACCAGATATTGATAGGTGTCGGTCATGGAGAATCCTTTCGTGAAACAGGTGATATGGATCCGGCAATCAGACGGTAAGACGCTTGTAGATTGCCGGCAGCAGACCGGGCAGCAGTTCTACCCTGGGCACAATAATGCTCTGGGTCTGGGGAGCGATGCGCCGGAGATAATCGGCGCTTTTGGCGTCCGAAGTGATGATGAAGGGATGGATCCGCTTTCTGCTTGCCTCCTGAATGGCTTTATGGGTATCGGCGATGGCGTAGTCCAGATTGCCGTATTCCAGATCGTAAGGACGGCCGTCTGTCAGAATCACCAGAATTTTAATGGCTGCATCTTCGCCTTCCAGTTTGTAGATCGCATGCCGGACCACGGCCCCCATCCGGGTGAGACCCGCAGGCTCAAGATTTCCCAGCCGGTGGCATACCCTGTCGTCGTAAGATTCAGAGAAATCCTTTACCTGAATCAAATCGATCCTGAAACGCCCATCCGAACTGAAACCCAAAATGGCATACGGGTCTCCCAGAGCATTTAATGCTTCGGCCATCAGCGCCATGGCCTCCTTCTGAATATCAATGACCCGGCGATTGTCCACTTTTTCTTCAGTCGAGGCACTCAAATCAACCAGAAAGAGAACCGCCACATCCCGGATCCGCTTGTCCCGGCGGATGTACACATTATCGGATAAATGCGACCCGGAACGCATATCCACCCAGGTTTCAATCAAGGCATCGATGTCCAGTTCGTCTCCTGCAGGCTGGGCCCGATAACGACGGAACTGCTCCGGCTTAAGCCGCGTAAACTGCCGCTGGATCAAGGTGATGAGCCCATGTCGTTGTCTGCGCAGGTTTTCGACGAAAGGGTTAGAATCTTCCGTGGCAATGCGCTGGCGAACCAGACACCAGTCCAGTTTGTAATCGGACAGGTTCATATCCCATTCTTTGTACAGAAAAGTTTTGACCGTATCCGGAAGATCTTCGGCATCCGGGGACAAAAACTCCAGGTTTCCGATCATTCCTGCCAGCATCTGCGCCAGGGCATCGGGGTCCCGATCCCCATGCGCCATGAGCTGGCCAATCAGCATTTCCACCAGCGCCGGCGGCAGATCCTCATATTGATCGGCGACTTTTGCCTTGATGCCGTCAATGGTGGCATTGGTTTGACTGATCAGATCCGGCAAAATATCCCCCCACCAGGGCAGGGGCACATCCAGATATTTGATAGCCCGGAAAGGGTACCCTTCCGGAAGAGCGCCTTCCGCCAGGCGGTTCATCTCGGATACGATGGCAGGAAGCCTTTGCACCAGACGTTTGTCGGCATACATATGAATATGGATCGGGTCAAAAAAAATCCTGCCGGATTCTTCCAGAAAATGGCTGCGGTCCAGCAGCATGGCCTGATGAAGCGCCATGAGCTTCATCAGGCCGAAAGTGGGCACCACTTCCGGCAAGAAAATAAACCGCCCGTCGGTTGCAGCGCTGCCGGTGAATCCCTGATGACCGTACAGTACGGTGTTAGCGCGGATCTTTACCGGATGCGCCAGAAGTGCCTCACAAATCAGGGAAAGGGTCTGGGTGCGGTCCTTGAGCGTAACGCCTGAGGCCAGACCATCCCGGGCTTGCAGCGCCTTTAATGAGCCGGCATCGAAATATTTGACA
>Ga0268283_1000271_pt1 | contig 42578 bp, 33 predicted proteins | sample saktaG_13_FD_190140 | JGI IMG/M metagenome (GOLD analysis project Ga0268283, IMG submission 190140) | Saline water microbial communities from Sakinaw Lake, British Columbia, Canada - sak_2013_06_06_36m | ecosystem: Environmental > Aquatic > Non-marine Saline and Alkaline > Saline ...
TGTGCGCCACCCGAAAAGGCTATTCGGTGCTTCGGGAAGGCCAGGATTTTGCCGGAACCCGTGCGATTCCCTTGTTTCTATCAAGAACCGAATTTGAAAAAGCCATGCAGGTTCTGCAAGAAGGGCCAGTCTTTCAGATCATGCCGATTCAAAAGGCAAAGGTCGGCATCCTGGTGACCGGTACGGAAGTGTTTCGGGGTCTGGTTCAGGATCGCTTCATTCCCATTGTCCGCGGGAAAACCGAAAAATTCGGATGCAGTGTGGTTCACGCCAGAATTGTGCCGGATGATAAAGAAGCGATTCTGGCAGGTGTGAATGAGATTTTGGCTGCAGGCGCCGATCTGTTGGTGACCACCGCCGGGCTGTCCGTGGATCCGGATGATGTCACCCGCCAGGGACTGATCGCAGCCGGCGCAGAAGACATGCTTTATGGCGCGCCCATTCTGCCGGGGGCCATGACGCTGCTGGCTCGCATCGGCGCCGTGCGGGTGATCGGCGTGCCGGCCTGCGCCCTGTTTTTTAAAACCACAAGTTTTGATCTGTTACTGCCGCGCCTTCTGGCAGGCGTTCCCGTTACCCGGATTGATCTGGCACGCATGGGGCATGGCGCGTATTGTCTGGAATGCAAAACCTGTTCGTTTCCGAAATGTCCATTCGGCAAGTAAGGAGTAATCATGACTGTCCAAAAAACATTCAGTATCTGCGGCATGTGTACGGTCCGCTGCCCGATCCAGGTGGAGACGAAGCACGGAGAAATCAAATTTATATCGGGAAATCCGAATGTTCCCGCCATGAAAGGGGCGGTCTGTCCCAGGGGCGCAGCAGGAAAGGCCCTGATCATGGACAGGGAACGGCCTCAGTCTCCCATGATCCGTGCGGGTGAGAGGGGAGAGGGGAAATGGCGCAAGGTCAGTTGGGATGAAGCCCTGGATTTCGTGTCTGAAAAACTGAAAGGAGTGACTGACCAATACGGTGCCAGAAGTATTGGATTTTCAGACCGGGGCGGGCCGTTTCAAGACCTTCACAAGGCCTTTGTCAAGGGGCTGGGGTCGCCCAATTTCTGTAACCATGACGCATCCTGCGCCAGAAATGTCGAACATGCCTGTCTGTCATTGGCGGGGATTGGCAGAAAAGATCTGGTGTATGACCTGAAAAACGCAAAACATGTGGTCCTGCAGTTTCGAAACATTTTCGAAGCCGTGAATGTCCAGGAAGTCAACAATCTGATGGATGCCATGGACAGCGGCTGCAAGCTGACTGTGATCGATATCCGGGCCAACATCTCGGCCGTCAAGGCCAGCCGGTTCATGATGGTCCGGCCCGGAACCGATTACGCGTTCAATCTGGCGGTCATTCATGAACTCCTGTATAAGAACCTGTACGACAAGAAATTTACCCATTTGTGGATCAAGGATCTGAATCAGCTCGAGGCTTTCGTCAAACCCTATTCCCCGGAGTGGGCCGAAACCGAAACCGGCGTTACGGCAGACGAGATCAGGGCCTTCGTGCGGGAGCTGGCAGCCGCCATGCCTTCCGTGATCTGGCATCCAGGGTGGATGGCGGCCCGATATCGCAATTCGTTTTATATCTGCCGCTCGATTTATATCATCAACGCCCTTCTGGGGGCGATCGGCGCCAAGGGAGGGCTCCCTTTGGCCAACAAACCCGGGGACTTCGGAAAATCGGGCCTTAAGGCCCTGGCCGATCTTTTTCCCAAACCTTCCGAAAAACGTGCGGACGGCGCGGGATGGCGGTATCCGCATATTACGGAAGGTGTGGGCCTGGCGCACCTGATGTTTAAGGCCATGGACACCGATGACCCGTATCCGATCAAGGCGTATATCGCCTATCGCCATGATCCGCTGATGGGATTTCCGGACCCCGACCGGTTAAAACAGATATTTGCTAAACTGGATCTGCTCGTATCGGTTACCTTCAGTTGGTCGGATACGGCCTGGTTTTCGGATGTCATTCTGCCCCTGTCGCCTTATCTGGAAAGAGAATGCATTCTTGCCGGCAAAAACGGGTTAAAGCCGCAGTTTTTTGTCAGGAACCGGGCCGTCGAGCCCCGATACGACACAAAATCGGACTGGGAGATTATTTCCGGGCTGTCCAAACGCATGGGGCTGGACGCCCTGGCTTTTTCATCCATCGAAGAGATCTGGAACTATCAGTTGCAGTCGACCGGCGTTAGCATTGATGATTTCAAAGCAACCGGAATCGTGCAGCTATCGTCATCGCCTAAATACCGTGATATTGAAGAGCTGAAATTCAAAACGCCGAGTGGAAAGCTTGAAATCATTTCGGAAAAACTTGAAAAACAAGGCCTGCCATCGCTGCTTCCCTATACGTCTCCTGCCCATCCACCCGAAGGTCAGTTCCGGCTGACATTCGGCAGATGCGCCCTGCACACCCAGGGGCATACGGCCAACAACCCCCTGCTTTTTGAGCAGATGCCGGAAAACGTGCTCTGGGTCAACACAAAATCCGCTAAGTCCCTGGGCATATCGGACGGCGGTACGGTCCTGGTCAGCCAGAACGGTTATTCGGAAACGATCCAGGCCAAGGTCACGGATCTTATTCATCCGGGAGCCGTATTCGTGGTCCATGGCTTTGGCCATACCCTGCCGGTGGAAAGCCGTGCCTTGGGCCGGGGCCTTGCGGACAATAAATTCATGAAAGGCGGACTTGATCTCTGGGACCCTGCAGGCGGCGCTATCGCGTTCCAGGAACATTTTGTAGCCGTAACCCCTGTGAACAAAAATTAGCTTCTGCCAGCCAGAAAATTTTCACCCTCATGCACACAGCATCTTGGCTCCGGCCAGTACCTGACTGGAGTCAAGAAAACAACGTCAAGGTGATTTGGATGCACCGACGATGATGGCGCGGCTTTGCCAGTGGTGTGAGGACATCAACAGGGTGCGGACAGACGTGAAATACAACTTCGTTTACGTAGATGAAGAAAGTTTTGAAAAATACAAACCGACTTCATTCATGCAGTTGATGGATGGTTTCCAGGAATACAAAGGGGGAATATAACCTGAACCATTGTTCAAAAAGAGAAACAAATCGCTGAAAAAATGCCCGCAGGATGATTTCGTGACCGGCAAGTCTTACCGAATGGGGTTCAGCAGATCGCACCGACTGGCAGGGTCAATGGCGATGCGTTGAACGGCATTTCCAGCCAGGAGAAAAATCCGGTTGTCGAACCTGCAGAGATGCGATGCGATAAAGGATCGTGTTTCGGAGGTTGCGTCGATGGTTCGGCGATGCAGGTCGGCGGCTTCGAAGATCTGCCAGCTTGTCAGAAAACCGATCGTATCCGTAATCTGCAGCATCCGCCGGTCTGCATAGGCCAGATATGCGCCGGCGACCCGGACGGAAGCTTTCAGGCTGCCAAGCAGAAACGGCAAAAGCGGCGGACGGGTGATTTCAAGCTGGTATTCATTTTTGAGTGTTTCGATCGCGAATCTTCGTGAGTGACCGTTTTTCCGGAATTGGTCGCTCAGACGCCCATGCCGCCATTTGCGTACCGGGGGCCGGGCATCTTTCGAATGCACCAGTATTTCCCGAGGATTTACCAACAGATCCCCGGCAGCGGAAAATTTGCAATTGTCCACATAGTTTCCGGCACACAGAAGCGCAACTTCATTCAATCGGATCAAAAGCAGCCAGTATATCGGACTGGCCATTGCGCCTGCCGTTTCCAGTTCGGTCAACCAGCTTTCAATCTGCCCCTCATTGACATCATACGGGATAATCGTCTCGTCCATCTCTGCGTTCAAACGCAAAAGGGGTTGAGCGGATGCAGCGGGTTGCTGGAAAATAGCCGCGATTTTTAGATTCTGCGACATGCCCGAAAAATGAGATTCGGCAGAGACAGTTGGATTCATGATGTTATTCCTTCGGGAATATTTCTTTATTTGACATCTGCCGTTTCCTATCCTATAACCTCCGCTATGTCAATATTGACATATGCACTACAGAATATTTTCCAATAAATTGAAATTATTAAAATATCATCAGACCGCTATCCCGCGGTTTGGGTAAAGGCTAACGCCGTTCGGCAGACGCCGGACGGATTGTGTTCGTATTCATCCCATACAGAGGAGGATCGGCATGATTCAAAAACAAATGAATATCAATGGTAAAATGCAGATGATGGTGGTGGACCCGGATGCGTTTCTGTCCGATACGCTGCGCGAACAGCTCAAACTGACGGGAACAAAGGTCGGATGTGGCCAGGGCCAGTGCGGGGGCTGTTCGGTGATCCTGGACGGCAAGGTGGTTCGCTCCTGCATCACCAAAATGAGCCGGGTTCCGGATGAGGCCTGCATCACGACCATCGAGGGAATCGGCGGGCCCGACAAGCTTCACCCCATTCAGCTTGCCTGGACGGTTCATGGCGCGGCCCAGTGCGGGTTCTGCAGCCCTGGCTTCATTGTTTCGGCCAAGGCCCTGCTGGATGCCAATCCCAGCCCCTCCCGACAGGATGTCCGGGACTGGTTTCAAAAACACCGGAACGCTTGCCGCTGTACCGGTTACAAACCTCTGGTGGATGCGGTGATGGATGCAGCCAAGGTCCTGCGCGGCGAGATGACTGAAGATGAGCTGGCATTCAAGATGCCTGCGGACAACCGCATCTGGGGAAGCAAATACCCGCGGCCCAGCGCCATTGCCAAGGTGACCGGCGCAACGGATTTCGGGGCCGACATGGGACTTAAAATGCCGGACGGAACCCTTCGGCTCGCCCTGGTTCAGGCCAAAACATCCCATGCCAAAATTCTTTCGATCGATACATCTGCAGCGGAAAAAATGCCGGGCGTGTTTAAAGTCATTACCCACAAGGACGTCAAGGGCAAGAACCGGATTACCGGCTTGATCACTTTTCCGACAAACAAGGGAGACGGCTGGGACCGCCCGATTCTCTGTGATGAAAAAGTCTTTCAGTTCGGGGACGCCATTGCCATCGTGGCTGCGGATACGGAAGCCAACGCCAGGGCTGCCGCGGATCAGGTCAAGGTAGCGATGGACGAGCTTCCGGCTTACATGAGCGCTCCTGCGGCCATGGCAGAGGACGCCATCGAGATTCATCCCGGAACGCCCAATGTGTATTTCGAACAGAAACGCGCCAAGGGGCAGGAGACGGGACCCATCATGGCGGCTGCCGCCGTTACAGTGGAAAACGACTATTATCTGCAGCGTCAGCCACATCTGACCATGGAGCCGGATGTGGGACTGGCCTATTTTGACGAAGAGGGTCGGCTTGCCATTCATTCCAAGAGCATTGCCATTTATCTGCATCATGCCATGATCTGCCCGGGTCTGGGAATCGAGCCGGAAAAACTGCGCCTGGTCCAGAACCCGTCGGGCGGAACCTTCGGATACAAGTTCAGCCCCACCATGGAAGCGCTGCTGGGGGTAGCGGCCATGGCCACCGGCAAACCGGTCACGCTGAAATACGATTATTTCCAGCACATCACCTACACCGGAAAGCGCTCGCCTTTCTTTGTGAATCTGAAGTACGGAGCGGATAAAAACGGCAAAATCCTGGCCATGGAAGGCGACTGGATCGTGGATCATGGGCCCTATTCCGAATTCGGGGACCTGCTGACGCTCCGTGGCGCGCAGTTCATCGGCGCCGGGTACGGCATTGCCAATATCAGCGGTGTTGGAAAGACCGTGTGTACGAACCATGCCTGGGGATCGGCTTTCCGGTCTTATGGCTCGCCCCAGAGTTTTCTGGCGTCCGAAAGCCTGATGGACGATCTGGCTGCCAAAATGGGCATGGATCCCTTGGAACTACGCTATCTGAATGTTTACCGTCCGGGAGATACCACGCCAACCGGCCAGGTTCCGGATGCGTTCAGCCTGACCGAAATGATCGATGGGCTGCGTCCCCTCTACAAAGCTGCGCTGAATCGCGCCAAAACAGAGTCCACCCCGGAGAATAAAAAGGGCGTAGGGGTTTCCATCGGCATCTACGGTTGCGGCCTGGACGGGCCGGACGGCTCGGAAATCGCCGTGGAATTGACGCCGGAAGGGGTGGTGCTCAGCTCGTCCTGGGAAGACCATGGACAGGGCGCAGATATCGGCGCCCTGGGCACCTGTCATGAAGCCCTGCGGCCCCTTGGCATTGCACCTGAAAAGATCAAACTGGTGATGAACGACATGGCCACGGTTCCCAACAGCGGGCCTTCGGGCGGCAGCCGCCAGCAGGTGATGACCGGAAACGCCATTAAAAACGGCTGCGACATGCTGATGAACGCCATGCGCAAATCAGACGAATCTTTCCGGACATATGCCGAAATGAAAACCGAAAATATCCCGCTGAAATATTCGGGCAAATGGACGGCTTCCATGTGCACGGCATGCGATGAAAACGGCCAGGGATCGCCGTTTTCGGTTTACATGTACGGCGTGTTCATGGCCGAAGTCACCGTGGATACGGCCACCGGTAAAACGGAAGTGGACAAGTTCACCGTTTTCGCTGATGTCGGCAAAATCAATAACCGGCTTGCCGTGGACGGCCAGATTTACGGCGGCGTGGCCCAAGGCATCGGTCTGGCGCTTTCAGAGGATTTTGAAGACCTGAAAAAGCACACGAGCCTGAGCGCCTGCGGCCTTCCGTACATCAAGGACATCCCCGATGCCATTGACATCCACTATGTGGAAACGCCGCGCGAACACGGGCCTTTTGGCGCGGCCGGCGTGGGAGAGCTTCCGCTGACCTCCTCCCACGTGGCGGTGGTTAATGCCATTGCCAATGCCACGGGTGTGCGGATCACCCAGTTGCCGGCCCTGCCGCAAAAGGTTCTGGCCGGGTTGAAGAAATAGGTGGATCAGAAAGAATTACGGTTTCTGGAAAACCGCTGCATTCAGGAAGAGCCGCCGGAGTGCATGGCGGCCTGCCCGATTCATGTGGATGCCCGGGCGTTTGTCGGGCATATGTCGCGAGGTGATTGCCAGGATGCCTGGAAAGTGCTGAGAAAAACCATGCCCTTTCCAGGCATCCTGGGACGGATTTGCGATGCGCCGTGCCGGGGCCGCTGCAAACGCCGGGAAGCCGGTCAGGCCATTGAAATCGGTTTGTTGGAACGCGCTTGCGTCACGACGCCGGCGCCGAAACAGCGGGTTCTGGCGCTTCCCAAAAAGGAAAAATGTATTGCGATAGCGGGAAGCGATCTGGACAGCCTGACCGCAGCCTGGGACCTGTCCCGGAAAGGGTATGGGATTACCTTGCTTGAGTCCGGCGAGATGCTTGGCGGCAGTCTGCTGGCGATGCCCGAAGCCATTCTGCCGCATGACGTGGTCGCGGAAGAGATCCGCGAGCTTTTTGCGCTGAACGTGGAAATCCGCCTGAAAACCCCCATTCATGATAAAACTTTCCTTGCTGATCTGCGCAGCGGCTTTGATGCCGTATATCTGGGACTGGAAAGCGCTGTCGTGCTGCGGAATGAAGCCGACGGCGTATTCGTTCGCGGTTTCTTTCTGCAGGACAGCGCCCTTTCCCCGGTTTGGCAGGCTGCGGAAGGCCGCCGGGCTGCCACCTCCATGGACCGGTATTTGCAGAAAGTGTCCCTGACCGCGGGCCGGGAAAAGGAAGGTCCATATCCCACAAGGCTTTATACCCGAACCGATGGAGCGGCTCACCTGCCTGCGGTGCAGCCCCTGATCCCGGTCCAGGGATATACGCCGGACGAAGCCATTCGGGAAGCCGGCCGCTGCCTGCAGTGCCAGTGCCTGGAATGCGTCAAGGTCTGTGCCTATCTGGAGCACTTCGGCGGTTACCCGAAGAAATATGCTCGCGAAATCTACAACAACGCCTCCATTGTCATCGGGTCTCGGCAGGCAAACAAGCTCATCAATTCGTGCAGTCTCTGCGGACTTTGCGAGGCGGTCTGTCCGGAAGATTTCGCCATGCAGACCCTTTGTCTTGAAGCCAGAAAGGACATGGTTCAAAAAGGCAAAATGCCGCCATCCGCCCACGAATTCGTACTTCTGGACATGACGTTCAGCAACAGCCCCCAATTTGCCATGGTTCGCCATGAACCCGGAAAGGAAACCAGCGCGGCCGTCTTTTTCCCAGGGTGCCAGCTCAGCGCATCTGCGCCGGCAATGGTGAAACAAGTGTATGCGCATCTTCGAAAGGTTCTCTCCGGCGGCGTCGGCCTCATGCTGGGATGCTGCAATGCTCCGGCATCCTGGGCCGGTCAGGCGGATCAATTCCAAACGGAATTTTCAAGGCTTCGCGATCAGTGGATTGCTCTGGGAAGGCCGGAGATCATTCCGGCCTGTTCCACCTGTTATCAATTATTACAAGCCCATCTGCCGGAAGCGAAAATCACGTCGCTGTGGCAGGTTCTGGAGAAAAAAGGACTGCCAGGCCGTTGTCTGAAAGACGACCGGCCTTTGGCTATCCATGATCCCTGCGCTACCCGCCATGAACCCGGGCTTCAAAAAAGCGTGCGCAGCATGCTGCACCGACTGGGTCAGCCGTTTGAGGAACTGGAACTGGGCCGCAACCACACCGAATGCTGCGGCTTCGGCGGCTTGATGCAAAACGCCAATCCCGATCTGGCAAAGATAGTTGTTCAGAGGTTGTCCGGTAAAAGTCCCGCGGATTATCTGACGTATTGTGCCGGTTGCCGCGACAACCTGGCGGCATCTGGGAAACGCACGGTTCACATCCTGGATCTGATTTTTCCGGATGCCGCAGGACCGGACCCCGGAGCCCGGAAACGTCCGGGCTGGTCCCTCGGCCAGGAAAACCGTATCCGGTTGAAGGAAGAACTGCTGAATGAACTGTGGCAGGAAGGCTTTAGAAAAATGGATGATCATGAAAAAATCGTTTTGAACATCTCGCCGGAAGTTCAACAAATACTGGAAGAGCGCCGGATCCTGATGTTGGATATCCAAAAAGTCATCCATCACGCTGAAAGCACCGGCGAAACCCTTTTTCATCCCGCAACCGGGCACACCATGGCCGCTTTCAAACCCTATAAAGCCACGTTCTGGGTGGAGTATTCGGTATCCGGAAGCGGCTTTACCATTCACAATGCCTACAGCCACCGGATGGAAGTTGCCGGAAAGGGGCAGACATGAACGGAGACTATAGCCGGCCCGAAGATTTGACATGGAAATGCCGCAAGTGTAATGTCAATCTGGTTGTAGGGCCTGCGACGCTGTCGTATATGGGCAACCGGATGACGGCGGATCTGCCCCAATGTCCGATCTGCGGCTTTGTTCTGATTTCTGAAAAACTGGCCCTGGGAAAAATGACGGAAGTGGAACAGGTTCTCGAAGATAAATGAAGGCATGACGCGATATGATCTACCGGAAAGACTGCGGGCCGTTATTGGTGATGCCATCCGGCCGGGTGGCTTGGCCCTGACCGAAAGAGCGGCGGATTTCTGCGGTTTTTCAGAAAGCGCCAGGATCGTCGATATCGGCTGCGGTTTTGGGACAACGCTCAATCATCTGCGGGATTGCCACGGATTTTGGGTCTGCGGCATTGATATATCGGACAGGATTTCAGAAAGTCGTGGACAGCCGGTCGTTCAGGCAAGCGCGAACAGCCTTCCATTTGGTGCAGGTGTCTTTGACGGCGTTTTTTGCGAATGCGTCCTGTCGCTGCTTCCATTGTCTGAATATGCCCTGAGTGAATTTTGTCGGGTTCTGCAACCCGGCGGTTATCTGGTTTTGAGTGATATTTATCTGCGAAATCCCTGTCAGGCACAAAATATAGATGGACAGCCGTCCTGTCTGTCCAGCGCCGTTGCGAAGTCCGAGCGGATCACGCATGTGAAAAACCTCGGATTTGAATTGCTTCTGTGGGAGGATCACAGCGGATATCTAAAGGAAATGGCTGCCAGAATTGTGTGGGCTCTGGGATCGCGAGAGGGGCTGATGAAACTTTTCTTCCCTGACACCGCTTCCATTTGCGACAGGGATGCGATTCAGCGTGCCCGGCCCGGTTATTTTTTATTGATTGCCCGTAAAAAGGAATGACAGACCCATGAACGATATCGGTTTCAGGATCATTCAACTGGCCGGCAAAGGCTATTGCTGCAGCCAGATGCTGACGATTCTGGCTCTTGAAATCCAGGGCAAGGAGAATCCGGATCTGGTGCGCGCCATGGCCGGTCTTTGCATGGGGGCCGGAAACAGCGGTGGCGTCTGCGGGGTTTTTACCGGTGCGGCCTGTGTGCTGGCCCTGTACGGCGCAAAAGGCGCCGATGCCGAAAAAGAAGCGGATAAACTCCCCCTGATGTACGCCGAACTGAGCGATTGGTTCGAGCAAAGCGCCTGCGGGTCCTATGGCGGGACTACCTGCTCGGATATCATCGGTGAAGATTCCCGCCGGCCGAGCCCGGACCGGTGCGGCCGCCTTCTGTTGGGCACCTGGAGACGGATACTGGAAATTCTTCTGGAAAACGGCTTTGATCCGGCCAACCCGGAAATGGTGTTGTGATGACCCATTGTTACCATTATGGGATTCTATGTGATGTGTATGAAACCATCCTGCATAACGATAGAATGGGCTATGTCAACAATAAGGAAATGAGGGGTTTTCGTTTTTGAGCACGGAACTGTTGAGAGACGGCAATAGCCTGTCCGTGCGGCGGGTACTGTCCCGGACCGAAAGCCTGTGTCCGTCGTGTCTGAAAAAGATCCCGGCGTTCCGGGTGACGGATGGCATGGATGTTTACCTTGAAAAGCGTTGTGAGGTGCACGGTGTTTTCTATACCGTGATCTGGCGCGGAAATCCGGCGTTTGAAACTTGGGCGCGGCCAAAACTGCCGGTACGTCCTCCCGTGTGTTATACCGAAACTGTAAAAGGCTGCCCGTTTGACTGCGGACTCTGCGATACACATCGACAGATTACCTGTACCGCGCTTCTGGAAGTTACCGGGCGCTGCAACCTTGCATGCCCCTACTGTTTTGCGGCAGCCGGAAACGCTTCGAAACCCGATCCGGCACTTGAGGTCATCCAATTCTGGTTCGACAGGGTTAAACAGGCGGCGCCCTCCTGCAACATCCAGCTTTCCGGCGGCGAACCCACGGTCCGCAACGATTTGCCGCAAATCGTCGAAATGGGCCGCAGCAGGGGTTTTGCGTTTATTCAGCTCAACACAAACGGCCTGCGGCTGGCCCGGGAAGCAGGGTATGCTCAAAGGCTTAAAAACGCTGGGCTTTCCTCGGTTTTTCTCCAATTTGACGGCGTTACCGATGACGTCTATCTCCGCCTTCGGGGTCGAGGCTTGCTGGCAGAAAAACGTCTGGCCATAGCACGCTGCGGGGATGCGGGTCTTGGCGTTGTACTGGTTCCGATGGTGGTCCCCGGCGTCAACGATCAGGAACTGGGAGCGATTCTGGATTTTGGAATTCAGGCGTCGCCGGTGGTCCGGGGCATTCATATCCAGCCGGTCAGTTATTTCGGGCGCCAACCCGTGCTGCCGCAAAATCGTGATCGCATCACCCTCCCTGAAATTCTGGCGGCCCTTGAAACCCAGAGCCGAGGAAAGGTTCGTGCACGTGATTTTCACCCTCCGGGATGTGAAAATGCGCTGTGTTCGTTTCACGGCAGATTTTTCATAACGGAAAACGGTGGTCTGAAGCCTGTGGTAAGTCTTCCGATTGCACTCGCCGCCAGTCCGCCCGAAGCCGCGGATGTCGGCGCCAGGCGCGCTGTTGCCGCAGTTTCCCGGCAGTGGGGGGGAGGGGGTGGCGGGAAAAACACTCCCTGCCCCAACGCAACCGCTCCCATGGACCTGGACAGTTTCCTGGAATTTGCCCGCAACAGATCTTTCTCCATTTCGGCCATGGCATTTCAGGACGTATGGAACCTGGATCTGGAACGCCTCCGGGACTGCTGTATCCATGTTTTGTCGGAAGATGGTCGACTGATTCCGTTTTGCGCCTATAATCTCACGGACAGCAGCAATCAGCCACTGTATCGAGGCAGGTAACGATGCTTAAAACCCCCTTGGAAAGCTGGATTCAGGGAAAAATCTCAAAAACGGGGGACCCCGCAGTTCCGCTGACGCGTTCCTGCCTTGATGCGTATCAGCTTCAAAAGATACGCGAAACCCTTTTGTATGTCCGTGAGAACAGTTCTTTCTATAGGCAACGGTTGAGTGGTGCGGAAACGGATCCGGTCCGGCGGCTTGATGATATGGTCCGGCTGCCGTTTACCAATTCGGATGATCTGAAGCTGCATCCGCTCCGGTTTCTTTGCGTTTCCCAAACCAGCATTGAACGCTGTGTCACGCTGCAGAGTTCGGGGACGACCGGCCCCGCCAAGCGGCTCTTTTTTACCCGGGAGGATCTGGAGCATACACTGGATTTTTTTCATCTCGGGATGTCCACGCTGGTCCATCCCGGAGATCGGGTGATGATTCTGCTTCCTGGCGGCGGCAGGGCGGACAGCGTAAGCGATCTGTTAAGCCGAGCGATGGCGCGAATGGCTGTTCAAAGCCTGGCGCCGGGGCCTGATCCTGAAACCACAACAGATACCATCGTTCAGCAGAACATCACGTGCCTAGTGGGTGCGCCAGTTCCGGTTTTGGCTCTGGCAAGATCCGGCCTACAAGAAAAATTCCTCAAAAACCAGATAAAATCGGTGCTGCTGACTGCCGATCATATCCCTGCGGCCATTGTCCATGCAATTGAAAGCGCTTGGAACTGCAAGGTTTACTGCCATTACGGCATGACCGAGATGGGGTGGGGTGGTGGGGTCGAATGTGATGCCCGGAACGGATATCACCTGCGGGAGGCTGATCTTTTTATCGAAATTGTGGATCCGGAAACCGGCAGGCTTCTCCCGGATGGAGAGCGTGGCGAAATTGTTGTCACGACTTTGACCCGGTCCGGAATGCCCATGATTCGCTATCGGACCGGCGATATCTCCCGCTTTCATACCTCGCCCTGTGCCTGCGGGACAGTATTAAAACGGTTGGATCGCATTACCGGGCGCCTGAATGATGGCGACTGCATGGCGTCCGGTATGCCTCTCCCCCTGCCAGTCCTTGATGAAGCGCTTTTTGCTCTGCCGGATGTGGTCGATTTCAAGGCCGATCTGACATCCTGTCAGGACAGAGACTGCCTGACCCTCACTCTGAGCCTTTCCCCGGAAGCGGATCCGGACGTGGTTGTCGCTGCTGCACAGGGAAAACTGGCGGCGATTCCCGCCATCCGCCGGACGCAGCTTGTCATCGAATTACCGCAGCCCAGGACCAGCGGCATACTGACGTCCTGGAACCAAAAACGAACCCTTTCGGATCATCGACCGAAATCTAACCGCCGATATACTGATTGTTGATTTCGATCTGGAACGATGGAGAAACGCCATTGAAGCGTAACAACGCATCGAAGCCTTGATGAGTTCTGGCATTACTGTCATGACACAAAGTAAAGAAGATCCGTTTTTTATACGCTTGAAAATTTGGTTTGAAGACGGTTCGGGAGAGGTAATCTTTGGTCTGGGCCGGCAGCTTCTGACCCGGAACATTGGCGGCGCTTCCGGGGGCGGCTCTCAATTGACTCCTTTTGCAAAAATTCTGCTGGAAAGTTTCCGGGATATTCACAGACGCATTACCATGGCGTCGGACCGGCTGTATCAGCAGGAAATCTTTTCTAAAATCTCCCAAACAGACCAATGACAGGCACACACACCTCATAGACGGTATCAGAACACAGGCATAAATGCCGGGTCAACGCGATCTTGATCTCTTTCAGATTAAACTTTGCCTCTCATAATATGTCATTATTGACATATCGAATCCGTTACGATATCTTCTTCAAGCAGATATAACGCTTTCACCCCACATTCCATTATACTTTAATCAAACTGATACAAACCGGATAAAATGCCATGGGCAGTTCTCTGATCACGGATTCTGGAATACAGTCGACATTGCAGCCAAACTGTTTTTCGAACGAGCAACTCATTGAGCAAATCGGTGTCTTGGCAGATCAGGCTCTGTTCAAGGGCAACATGGATTTTCTCGCTGATGCGGTGAAACTGGCCACCCGTGTGGACACGCAGCGCCTGAGCCATTACCAATTGGCTATATTTCACTATCATGTATCCAATGTTTGGGGAAATTCGTTTAAACTCCTGCCGAATGAACAGAAACAGGAGCGTATCTGGGAACAGCCTGAAATTGAGAAACAATTATTACATAACAGACTGGCGGTAACCGCCCTGGAAACTACTGACAGTGAAAGTTCGCCCTCGGTGGTTTGCGCCATTTATACCAATTTGGCCAATACGCTTTTTCAAATTGGCCGTTTTGTGGAAGCTTTGGAATATTGGGACAGAGCACTTGCTATCAGTCCGGATTTTGGCATGGCCATGGCAAACAAAGGCTACAGCCTCCTGCATTATGCCCATCTGCTTCAAGATGAAGGCAGTGCAATGATCTTTTTGATTCAATCCCGGGAAATGCTGCGCAGAGCCTTGAATCTGGAAATTGATCCCCATGTCCGGCCTTTTTTTAAAGATCATCTTAAATCTTTGAATCGGGTATTATATCCATATAATGGCAAGAAATTTCTGACCCCCATCCTGGAATGTTCTGAAAAAACCGATGGTGATAACGCCTTCCGTAGCTGGCTGCTGAAAAACCGGCTCTGCTTGAATTTACTGAATGATCTGGGATCTTTTCTGGAAGCTTCATCGGATGTTCTGATGACGCTGCCTTTGAAGAATGACCCAGCCAAAACATCTCTGCTGCAGGACCACTTCACGCTACTGAAGCAGGAATTCACCTGCGCCAGGCAACTCTATTTCGAAGCCATGCAATCCATTCGGAATCAGGGTGCGGTCGACACAATATTACCGTCGCTTGACAAAACGGCCTGTGATTTATCCGATGAAAAACTCAAGATTGCCTTTCGCATGGCCTATTCCCTGTTCGACAAAATCGCCTTCTTCCTGAAAAAATACTACCGGTTGCCTGTATCGGAACAGCGGGTGAATTTTCGAACCCTGTGGTACCCAGAGGGCAGAAAGGCAAACGGTTTGCACCCAAAGTTACGTCAGTCCGAGAACTGGCCCCTTCGGGGGTTGTTCTGGCTGAGTAAGGATTTGTATGAGCATAATCCCGATTTCAAGGAGGGTCTGGAAGCGGATGCCCGGCAGCTTTATGTACTTCGCAACCATCTCGAGCATAACTACCTGCTGATTCAAGACGACGCGCTCCATCTCTCATCCAGCAAACCCGGTCTGAGAGGTATGGATGACGGATCCGTTTATGTAATCGGCCGGTCGGATTTTTCCAATCGAACAATTCGAATTCTGAAAATGGTGAGAGCCGCATTGATTTACCTGTCACTGGCGGTTCACTGGGAAGCGTCTCGCATCCCCTGAAATTATCTATTTACGAAGCCTTCAACATCCCGGGTAAACGAAGTGTCGATGAAGTTGAGCATATGTTCCCAGTTGTTGAAGCAGAGCACTCGAAAGGTGCAGCGCAATTGATTCCAGTATTCCTTACGGGATGTGAACTTTGACCGGCAGCGCTGATAGATGGGATCACACAGATCAAGTATCTGATGGATAAAAAAGGCCAAGAGGTTCAGAATAAAGAAATTCATCGACAGGTTCTTTTTACCGTGCCCGAAGTTATGCTCAATGTGATAGCCCTGATTTTTTAATGTATTGAAGGTTTCATTTTCGATTTTCCAGCGGGCTCGTGCCGCCTGAACCATTTCGACGATATTGCGTTTATTGACGGTCAGATCCGTCACCCAGCTGTTTTGGATGCCCTCTGGGTTCAGATGAGAAATATTGCGAACCATCCAGCGCTACCAGGTAGTGATCCCCGAGCCAGTGGAAGTTGCTATGGACCCCTGTTATGTTCAATTCAGCAAAATGGCTAACTCTAAAATCGAGACTGCGACTATTTAAATAATATCAAACAGATCTATAACGAATTAAGGGAAACAAATGGCTAAAGATCCATATCAAAAATCGGCAAAGATATATGATAGATATGTGGAGCCCTCCATTGCTGATTTAAGGCAAATTGGGATGAGAATGCTCCCACCACAGGAGGGAATGCATGTCTTGGACGTGGGGTGCGGGACTGGTACGACTTTGAAGCTTTATCATGAAGCCGGCTGCAGAGTGTTTGGAATAGATCTTTCTCCCGCCATGGTGGAAGTAGCTAAAAAGAAGTTAAGGGATCGAGCAGAAATTCGACAGGGTGACGCATCAAAAATGGCATATCCGGATGGTTTATTCGATTTGGTCATAGGATTTCTTACCTTGCACGAAATGCCAAGTCGGATTCGACCTGCAGTGATTAGTGAAATGGCACGTGTAATGAAACCTGATGGCCGGATTTTGCTTATCGACCACCACCCTGGCCCGATTCGCTTTCCAAAAGGGTGGATATATAGACCCATTACTCTATTCTTTGAGATCATGGCTGGGCGTGAGCATTTCAGCAATTACCGCGATTTTTTATCGAGGAAAGGATTGCCGAACCTCATATCAAACCAAAACCTTATGGTAGTAAGCAAAAAGATTGTTGGCGGAGGCAATATAGCTCTATTTTTAGTAAATTCGGAGTGAACTTTGTTTGCATCATTCATCATTCCCGATACTAAAGCATAACAATAGCCCGCCGGAGCAGGGATGAACTGGGTCTATGCCACCACAACATGTCAACAGACGACCCAAACTGTAAATTTTTTCCCTCCATAAACGACTTGATGACCGACCCGGCCCATGAAAAACGCATCAACTTTTGAAAGGCCCCTTCGCCCGACAACAATCGTGCCGAAGCCGCCGTGTTTTGCTTCCTTGACAATGGCGTCGGATCGGCTGCGTACACCGGAAATTATTTTTACAGATATTTTTTCAGATTTAAACCCGGATGCAATCAGCCTGTCTTTTACATCCTGAAACAGTCGCGCTATTTTTATTTTAAAAGCTTCAAGGCAGGTGTCAGACATGTCCACATCAGAAAGCTCCGGCCTGCAAACTTCAGAAAGATCAAAATGGATAGCCCCCAAGCCTGGAATTGCATGAAATATACAGACTTCATACCCATGGCCGCCTAACAATGAGGCGACAAATTCAACCGCTTTCATCGAAGCCGGTGAAGCATCCACGGCCAATAAGATTTTCTTGGCGGCAGGAGCCTTCCCCACGATTAGAATCGGGATAAATGTTAACGCTTGTAACAGCTTGACAGCAACGCTGCCCAGTATGATATTTTTCAGCTCGCGCATTCCCCGCCTTCGCCTTCCCAGGACGACTGCGGTGTAACCTTCTCTTGCTTCATCTATGATGTCCCGGGCGATCCCTTTTTCCAAAAGATGAAATTTGATGACAATGGACCGTTCCGAAAATCCGCCTGAGATCAAAACGTTTTTGGCCTGCTCCAGGCACGCCCGGATTTTTCCTTTCTCCTGCGTTTCCCGTTTTTTCAATTGATCTACGACGGTTACGCAAGTGGGTTCCTGCTCCAATTCCCGATATTCTTCCGGTATGCCACTGAAGACATGAAACAGTACAATCCGCATATTTTCATCAACGGGCATAAAATCCTTTATATAGTTAACCGTTCGTAAGGTTCGTTCGGAACCGTCAACCAATACCAGTATTTTTTTTTGTATTGTCATACTCTCTCCTCCGTAATTAGATCGGCAAAACCGCTGTCTATGCACCCGTCATCACAGCCCTTTTACACTGGAATGAACAGTGCGCATCCTGCTGGAAACTATTCACCGCCTCCCCCCAATACCGCGTAAAGCCGAACCTGATTGGCAAGCCTTGCCAGACGGAGTGAGATAAGCCCCTGCCTCGCGGAATTCAGAGTGCGCTGGGCATCGAGGACACTCAGGTAACTGTCGATGCCCTTCAGGTATCGTGTCTCTGATCGGCTGTAAATAATTTCGACGGCATTCACCAGGGATTCCTGAGCAGAAAGCTGATCTCCCACCGTACCATTCACGGCCAGTGCATCGGCAACTTCCCTGAAAGCCACCTGAATTGCCTTTTGATACGCGGTTAGCGCAATTTCACTTTCGATCCGGGCCGCGTCATAGGCCGACCAGAGCCTGGCATCGAATATGGGTATGATAATAACGGGCGCAAAGTTCCATGTTCCGGAACCGGACCCGAAAAGTCCGCCCAGTTCGCTGCTGGCGGTCCCCGCGCCCGTGGTCAGGGAAATGCGGGGAAAAAGCGCTGCGCGGGCAGCCCCGATATTGGCGTTGGAAGCTTTAAGCCGGTGTTCCGCCGCCAGGATATCGGGCCGATTCAGCAGGATTTCGGAAGAAATTCCGGAAGAAACGATTTGCGGCTCCAGAACATCGGAAAGATTTGCCGAAAGCAAATCAGCCGGTGCAGGTGATCCCAGAAGCAGGTTCAGCGCGTTTTCATCCAGAGCGATCTGCTGGGTGAACCGGGCGATGTCTCCCCGGGCTGTATCCACCTGGGTTTGCACGCGTTTCACATCCACTTCGGTGGCGATCCCGACCTGATACCTTCTGTTGATGATCCGGTAAACGTTTTGCTGGGTCTCTAATGTTGTTTTGGCCAGATTCAGGTTTTCACGATCCGCCGCCAGATTCAGATACGCACCGGCAGTTGCCGCGATCAATAGAATCTGTGCGCTGCGCCTGGCTTCATCCGATGCCAGATAAGCTTCCAGCGCGCTGTCTTTCAGGCTGCGGATACGGCCGAATAAATCGATCTCCCAGGCGGCGACGCCAAAATTGATTTTGTATTCTTCCTGAAGGGTGGCTTGTCCGGACGACGACAGGTCCGCGGGATACCATTGGTTGCTCATGCTGCCCGCCACATTTAGTGTTGGAAACAGTTCGGCTTTCTGGATGCCATACAGTGCGACTGCTTTTTCCACATTCAAAAGGGCGAGTCGCAGATCCCGGTTGTTGTTCAGAGCCGTATCGATAATCTGTTGCAGTTTTGGATCGGTGAAAAATGCCTGCCAGTTCAGTTTCCATGCCGTCTGTGCTTCGGCTGTGGTCTGCGAATCTTTGTAGGCCGGGCCTTGCGGCCATTCTGCCGGAATCGGCGCCGAGGGCTGAGTGTAGTTCGGGGCCAGGGAACAGCCACCCATGAAAATCATCGCTGCAATTGAAAGTACGATCAGCTTTCTCATGTTACCTCACCTCCTGGGCGGTGGTGGAGACAAGAGCGTATTCAGTGGGTTGCTTTTTTTGTTTCTTCATGAAGATCTTGGATACCAGGACAAAGAAAAGTGGAATAAAAATGAGATCGATGAATGTGGCCGAAAGCATCCCTCCACATACGGCGGTACCGATGGCGTTCATGGCGCCGGCGCCGGCGCCGGTGGCGATGGCCAGCGGCAGGACCCCGAAAAAGAAAGCCAGGGAGGTCATGATGACGGGCCGGAATCTTATTTTTACGGCGCCAAGGGTTGCATCGATAAGGCTGTCGCCATGTCTCAGCCGTTCTTTGATAAACTGAATGATCAAAATGGCGTTTTTTGTCGAAAGCCCAAGGGTAGTGAGGAATCCGATCTGAAAGTAGACATCGTTGGGCAGCCCCCGCAATGAAGTGGCCAGGATTGCACCCAATACCCCCAGCGGCAGCATCAACAGATTGACAAAGGGAATGGTCCAGCTTTCATACAAGGCTGCCACGCAAAGAAAGATGACGAAAATGGAAAAGGCATACAGAATAGGCCCCTGAGCCGTTGCCATCCGCTGCTGATAAGACAGTCCGTTCCAGTCAAAACCGATCCCCTGAGGCAGCTTTGCCGCGATTTCTTCCATGGCGGTCATGGCCTCGCCGGTACTGTGACCCGGCGTCGGTTCGCCCCAGATGTTGATGGACGGAAAGGCGTTGTAGCGCTCCAGTTTGGGAGACCCCTGAGCCCACCTGCAGGAGGCAAAGGAAGAAAACGGGACCATCTTGCCGACTCTGTTGCGCACATAGAGTTTTTCAAGATCCTTCGGCAACATACGATAGGGAGCATCCGCCTGGGCATAGACATTTTTGACCCGACCGGCCTGGATAAAGTTGTTGACAAAGGCACTGCCAAAGGCCGCCCCAATGGTGTTGTGAATGGAAGTGATGGAAATTCCAAGGGCGCCGGCCTTTTCCCAATCCACGTCGATGTGGTATTCGGCCACATCTTCCATACCGTTGGGGCGAACTCTGACCAGTCGCTTATCCTGCATAGCCATGCCGAGGAGCTGGTTGCGGGCCCCCATGAGCATTTCGTGGCCCAGTCCGCCACGGTCCTGCAACTGAAAATCAAACCCGATAGCCTGTCCCAGTTCGATGACCGGGGGTGGCGGAAAGGCGAAGATCATGGCGCCTTTTATCTGTGAAAATGCCCCCATTGCCCTGCCGGCGATGGCCTTGACCTTCAGGTCCGGCCGCTGGCGCAGCTTCCAGTCTTTGAGTTTGACAAATCCCAGGGCCATATTCTGTCCCTGGCCGCCAAAACTAACCCCGGCAATCGACATGACGGAATCTACCCCGTCTTTCTCATGCTCCAGAAAATAGTCTCTTGCCTTGTTTATGACTTTTTCGGTCTGCTCCAGGGTGGAACCCGACGGCAGCATGGCCTGGACCAGCAGGATGCCCTGGTCCTCATCCGGGATATAGGAGGTGGGCATTCGATGAAAGAGGAATCCCGCTGCTGCCACAATCAAAAGATACATGATCACGTATCGCGCAGTTCTTGAAAAGGATCGGCCGACGATTCCCACATAGATGTTTCTGGTCCGGGAAAAAGTCCGATCAAACCATCGAAAAAAGGGGCGCAGGAAAAAGATTCCTTTATCCTCCGGTCCATGCCCGGGTACTATGGGCTTCAGGAATGTCGCACAGAGGACCGGGGTCAGGATCAGGGCCACGAGCACCGAAAGGAGCATGGAAGCAATGATGGTCACGGAAAACTGGCGGTAGAGAACCCCGGTGGAGCCCTGAAAGAAGGCCATGGGACCAAAGACCGCCGAGAGCACCAGACCGATGCCGATCAGGGCGCTGGTGATCTCGCCCATTGACTTGGCCGTGGCCTCCCGAGGCGGGAGCCCCTCCTCGGACATGATCCGCTCCACGTTCTCCACCACCACGATGGCGTCATCCACCAAGAGCCCGATGGCCAGCACCATGGCGAACATGGTCAGCATGTTGATGGAAAAACCGAAAAAACCCAGGACGGCGAAGGTCCCGAGCAGCACCACCGGCACGGCGATGGTGGGGATCAGGGTGGCCCGGATATTGCCCATGAAAAGGTACATGATCACGAATACCAGAATAATCGCTTCAAAAAGGGTCTTGGCCACTTCCTCGATGGCCACTTTGGTAAATGGAGTGGTATCGTAGGGATAAATCACCTTCATGCCGGGAGGGAAATAGCGGCTCATCTCCTCCAGTTTCCGTTTGACGTTATTGGCCGTTTCCAGGGCATTTGCGCCGGCAGCCTGACGGATTGCCATGGCTGCGGAGGGTTTGCCGTTATAATAACCCACGATATCGCTACGCTCGGCCCTCAGATCCGTCCGACCGATGTCCCTGATCCGGACCACCGAACCGTCCGGATTGGTACGGATGGGGATGGCGGCGAATTCCTCCGGGGTCTGGAGCAGATGCTGAACAATGATGGAAGCGTTCAGGCGCTGACCTTCCACGGACGGCGCCCCGCCGAACTGGCCGGCGGAGACCTCGACGTTGTAAGCACTGAGCGCCAGAATCACATCATCCATGGTCAGGTGATAGTTGGTCAGCTTGTCGGGGTTGACCCAGATTCGCATGCCATATTGGGTTCCGAAATTCTCCACTTCCCCAACCCCCCGTACCCGGGACAGGATCTTTTCCAGATTCGACTGGGCGTAGTCCCGCAGATCTTCGCCGCTCATGCTGCCGTCTTCCGAAATCAGCCCGACGATAATCAGGTAGTTTCGGGTGGATTTGCTGACTTTGACGCCGGAGCGCTGCACCACATTGGGAAGGCTGGCCATGGCGAGCTGCAGCTTGTTCTGTACCTTGGACCAAGCTACATCCGGATCGGTTCCTGGTGCAAAAGTCATTTCAAGCCGGGCTGCGCCGGACGAAGAACTGGTGCCGGACAGATAGAGCATATCGTCCAGGCCGGTCATCTTCTGCTCGATGATCTGGGTAACGGTATTTTCCACCGTCTCCGCCGAGGCCCCGGGGAAAAAAGCATCGATGGCGATGGCCGGCGGGGCGATGGGGGGATACTGAGAAATGGGCATTTTATAGATGGCCAGCCCACCGGCCGTCATGATGATGATCGCAATCACCCAGGCAAAAACCGGGCGGGCAAGAAAGAATTTCGAGAGCATCAGACGCCTCCTTTACTTCGCTTTTGAGACTGGGCGTCCGGGCCGGCCGAGGGTTTAGGGTCGGCTTGCGTCTCTTTAAAAGGGGTTGGCTTTACCGTCGTGCCGGGCCGCAACATCATCAGTCCCTCAACGATCAGCGGATCCCCGGGAGCAAGGCCTGCCGATACCAGCCATTTGTTGCCGATGGCCCGATCAAGCGTGAGCGGACGGAAAGCGGTCTTGTTTTCAGCATCCACGATCAGCGCAAAGGCATTCCCCTTGGAATCGCGGGAAACCCCCTGTTGCGGAATAAGAATCGCCTGTTCATTGACGCCTTCCTTGATCACCGCCTGGACGAACATGCCCGGCAGAAGAATGTCTTCCGGATTGGGGAAAACAATCCTCAGAATAACGGATCCGGTGGTCGGATCCACGGTGACATCGCTGAATTGCAAGGTGCCTTCCTGGGAATACGAGGTACCGTCTTCCTGGATGAGTTTGACCTTATCCGAACCTGCCCCGTTCTTCTTGAGACGGCCGTCCTTCAGGCGGCGCTTCAAGCTCAACAGATCGGTGGTGGATTGGGGCACATCCACGTAAATGGGGTCCAGTTGCTGGATGGTGGCCAGAGCCACGGGCTGATACGCCGTCACGATGGCGCCATCCGTGACATTGGATATACCGATGCGCCCGGAAATCGGCGCTTTGACCGCCGTGTATCCCAGATTAATTTGAGCGGTAGCCACGGTCGCCTTCCAGTACGCCACATCAGCCTCGGCCTGTTTCAGGGATGCGAACGCATCGTCGTAATCCTGCCGACTGACAGCATTGTCTACCAGAAGGTCATGAAAGCGCTCCACCCGCAATCGAATGGCTGGCACATTGGCTTCGGACTTTCCAAGAGCTGCCTTGGCGTTGTCCAAAGCCGATTGAAAGGGAGCCGGATCGATTTGATAGAGTAACTGATTGGCCTTGACCTCCTGACCTTCCGTAAACAGGCGTTTTAAAATGAGGCCATTAACCTGGGGGCGGATTTCAGCTATGCGGTAAGCGGAGGTGCGGCCGGGCAATTCCGTGGTCAGCGTGATTTTCTGGGTCGTTACCGATATCACGGCCACTTCCGGAACGGGAGCAAGAGTTTGAACCGGTTTGCGGTCACAGCCGGTCAGTCCATAACAGGCCAGCAATAAAAACAGAATCACCCATCCTGCTGGTGGGCTACAAACGATGTTACGGAAACGCATCGACAATTCCTCCACTAGGTTACAGTCAAAAGCAATTGAGTCTATTTTTTTCTCAATCGATCAGGGTTCGCCAACCCTTTAAAAAGAATGTTTAAAATAGCATCCGGATCTTCCGGATACGAATGATTTTCGGGATTTTCGAGCCAGAGAAACAGAAATGCATTGCACAGGCTGTCGAGAGCGACGGCCAGAATGTAGGGTTCTGCTATGGGATGAAACCGCCCGGCGCGAATTCCGGATTCAAAGATTGCTGCAATGCGCTCCAGAAAGCCTTCCCTGCGGTTTCGTATATCCTGGTCCAGTCCGGCCAGGATGTTGAAACTGGCCCCACGTGTTTCGGCAAAATAGAGACGAATGGTGGCGGCTTTATCCTGAAACACATCTCCTTTCGCCTGAACATACCGACGCAGTTTTTCGATTTCATCGCCAGGGGACTCGATGGCTTTCGAGAGCACCTTGTGAAACCGGTCGGACAGTTCCATAATCAAAGCTTTGTATAGATCCTCCTTGTTGCTGAAGAATTTGTACAGCGTTCCAATGGCGAATTCGGATTTTCCGGCGATTTCATGCATGGATACATTGTGGTATCCCTTTTCTGAGAACAGTTCAAGCGCAGCGGTCAGCATTTCCATTCGCTGCGCCATCTTCTGCCGTTCGCGGCGGGAAAACGTTATTGTTTCCATCGATAAACCTTGTATGCTTCATCATGTTATGGAAAATCATCTCCGGAGATAACGGTGGCGCATCATCGTCATTTCAAAAATCAAATCCGGAATGATTCTCATTTTTGGACTTATTTCATTTCCAGGTCTTTTGTACTATATAATATGAATTCATATTATAAAACGTGACGTCATATTGTCAATAGAAAGTTTGGTTCCTCGCTGTTTTGAGTGGGTAAGCATATTGAATTACTTGTTTACTCTATATTGGCCCCCAAATTTCCGGACAATATTATTGAACTGCCGAAGGGTTCACGGAACGGATAAAATATTAAGATAACGTTCCGTGCCAAGAAAGGGGAGACAATAGGAAATGGTCTGGAAGTTTAATATGGTGCCGGCTTGGGACAGACGGGAGATAAGGCTTGAAACATCGGCCAGTTCTTCGCTGCTGATCCTGCCTTTCATGGCTATCATCTTGCCGGCGGGAGCCAGAAGCGGCATCGCCATCTCAACAAAATGGGCCAGGTCCGTAAAGGCCCGGCAGACAATGACCGAAAAAGCAGGGTTGCCGCCTCGAATCCGGTCCGGGGCTGCAGAAAGCGCCTCGACACGGGTTTGCCAGGCAGCGATGTTGACCAGCCCCAGCGTGCGGATGACATGACGCTGAAAACTGTTTTTCTTGCGGGAAGAATCGATCAGTGTGACCGACAGGGAAGGCATCAGAATCTTGAGCGGAATCCCCGGGAAACCGCCGCCGGAGCCGACATCCAGCACGGAATCTTCCGGGTGAATCCATCTGGCAATGGCCAGTGAATCCACAACATGCTTGATGGCCACTTCAGACGGCAGCGTGATGGCAGTCAGGTTGGTTTTCCGGTTCCAGAGCAGCAATTCCCGGATGTGAGCGCTGAACTGCGCCGCCTGGAGTGCGGAGACCTGAACTCCCAGGCTTGCGGCGCCATTCACGATCAGATGGTTCCATTCCGAATCACCGATCTGCATTTTAGCAGGCATTTTCTTTTTGCAGCGGCTCGGTCGAGTCGTTGAAATCCATCTGAATGGTCAGATCTCCCCCGCTCATGTTGACGATCGCATTGGGATAGCGCTTTTTAAAGACATGGAGCATGGAAGAATTCTCCCGAAGCACTGTTGCTGAAAAACCTTTATAATCATTTCCCCTGGCGATTTTTTCAAGTTCCTTCAGCAGATAAGTGGAAATGCCATTTCCCTGGTAATCTTCCCTGACAACAAACGCCACCTCCGCGCGGCCCTCTTCTTCTTCAGCATAAGAGCCGATGGCCATGATTTCACGGCTGCCGCCTTTCTGGGAAAGGCCGATAAGCGACATGTTCTTGCGGTAATCCACGCTGGCCCACTGCTTCTGAACCACTTCATGGGAAAAGACCTTCATTTTGTAAAAAAACCGGCGATAGATGGTCTCTTCCTGAAGCGAATAGAAAAAATTGCGGTAAGAAAATTCATCTGAAGGCAGCAGCGGCCGGAATTCAATGATTTTTCCATTACGCAGCTTCAGGGTGGATTTATAGCCTTCCAGAAACAGCAGATCGTCCTGTGACGGCGGAAGCTGGTCGGCAAAAATGTAGTGGCGCGTCTTGGCGATATCGATCAGCTCTTCGCGGAATTTAGGGTGGGCCACCTGCGCCAGTTCCATGACCCGCTGGTAAATGCCCTTTCCCTTCAGCTCGGCAATGCCGTATTCGGTAACGATGAAATTGACATCCCCGCGCGTGGTGGCAACGCCTGCGCCCTCGCTGAGATGGGGAACAATCCGGGAAACTTTGCCATTCTGGGCGGTGGACGGCAGGGCGACGATGGAAAAGCCGCCTTTTGACATGGCGCTTCCACGCAGGAAATCGACCTGGTCGCCGATGCCGCTGTAAAATAGATATCCCATGGAATCCGAACAGACCTGACCGGTCAGATCGACCTCCAGGGCGGAACTGATCGAAATCAGGTTGTCATTCCGGGCAATGACCGTGGGATCATTCACGAATTCAGACGACCGGAAATAAAACAGGGGGTTGTTGTCCACGTAACGGTAAATGGCGTCGGTGCCCATGCACAGGGAAGCCACGACCCTTCCGGGCAGAAGGGTTTTTTTCTTGTTCGTGATCACCTTTTTTTCAAGCAGGGGCAGCATGCCGTCCGTGATGAGCTGGGTATGGATTCCCAGATCGTTTTTGTTGTCCAGATAGGGCAGAATGGCATCGGGAAGGTTCCCGAAACCGATCTGAAGCGTTGCCCCGTCATCGACAAGCTGGGAAATGTAATGACCGATCCGCTGAATCACTTCCGTGTTGGGGCGCCTGACCGGGGTTTGCACGATTGGCTCCTCTTGAATCACCAGCAAATCGATATCATCCAGATGAACAAAACTGTCTCCCCAGGTTCTGGGCATGAGGGGATTGATCTGGGCAATGACCATGGAGGCGTTTTCCATGCCGGAGCGGGTGATATCCACCGAAACGCCCAGACTGCAGTACCCGAATTTGTCGGGGGGGCTCACCTGAATAAGCGCCACGTCCAGGCCGATGCGATGGCTGGCAAAAAGCCTGGGAATCTGAGACAGGTAAGCGGGGATATAATCTATTTTTCCTTCAAAAGCAGCTTTTCGCATGGTTCTACTGATAAAAAAAAGTTTGAGCGAAAACCGCCGGGTAAAAGACGGATCATCGATATAATCAGCCAGGGTGTAGGATAGCATCTGATAGACCATGATGTCCTGCATGGAAAGGTCCATGACCATGGCCCGAATCAGATGCTGGGGTTCTCCGCACCCGGTGCCGATAAACACCCTGCTGCCTTTTCGAATATGGGAAATCGCTTCCTCTGCGCGCATGATCTTATGCGGGCAATATGCATGTAAGTCCATTGGTTCTCCTTGTATCAAATTAAACGGACAAAACCCACTTTTTTCTTGCTAATGGCTGGATTTGGGGTATACTTTTCAAGGTTGTGCTAGGCTCCGATTCAATCGGAGCTGAATTCCCGCTGAAGGATAACCTCCAGGAATCCGTGGCCTTCGGGCTGACCGGCCGCCATGCAACAGACACTCGTGAACCTCGTCAGGTCCGGAAGGAAGCAGCGATAAATGATGGCGCCTGTGTCATGGATCGATCCCGGTTTTGCTTTTAGGCCCCGGTTTTTAGGAATTATTCAACGGCGGGCGCACAGCCGTCTGCCAGGAATAAATGAGGCAGGTTGCCACGCATATCACGATGTTTTAACCGTCTTGAGCCGTTCTCCTTCCCAGCCCTTCATCGTTGTCGTCTCTACGGTCCAGGTAAACTGACCTTCCAGGGGCAAAACACGCTCTCCGCACAGATACCTGGAACATACCGGACAATCCGGTTCAATGCAGGGGTCCAGGTGGATCAGAACACTTACGGCGCCCTCGAAATGACGGGTCAGAATCTTTTCTAGTTCCTTGGCTTCCCGATGGGCTTCTTCCAGGGAAAAACTGCGGGGCAGAATCAGATGAAAATCGATATGAATGAGATTGCCCGAAGTCCAGGCACGCAACTGGTGGACATCAATCCAGACTTCTTTACGGTTTTCATCCAGTAGGCTGCAGATTTCCTGAAGGAGTTTGGGATCCGAGGCGTTCATCAGTCCTGCAAAGGATTGATGCAGCAGCACCCCTCCGGTATAAAGAATATTGACCCCCACCAGGCAGGCAACCGCCCCATCCATCCAGAACCAGCCGGTTAAATTGACCATAAACAGCCCCAGAATGACCCCGACGGACGTATAGACATCCGTCAGCACATGCATGCCGTCTGCCTCAAGGGTCAGGGACCGGGTCTTCCGGCCGGTTCGAATCAGCCCCAGACCCAGCAGCAGATTGACCAGGCTTGCTCCCAGAAGCAACCAGAGTCCTTCCTGAAGATTGGGCAACGGCGCGGGTTCAAAAATACGGGGCCATCCGGTTTTAAATATCCCGGCAGCAGCCAGCATGATGAGCGCGCCTTCAAAGCCTGCCGAGAAATACTCGATCTTGCCATGGCCGTAAGGATGGTTCTTGTCCGGAGGGATGGCCGCCAGCAGAATGCTTCCCAGGGCAAATGCACTGGCCACCACGTTGATGATGGACTCCAGCGCATCGGAAAGGATGGCCGTGGACAGTGTGATCCGGTAAATATAAAATTTGGAGGCCATGAGCAGCGAACCCACCACCAAAGACAGGGTGACAGCCTTAATCCGCATCCTGACCTGACGCTTCTCGCTATGGATTGATGCAGGATCGGTCATCCGTTCTCCCAAACAGGCCGGATTGCCATTGCGGCAGAAACAAGTGCATGTCGCAATAACCTCGGGCAACAAAACCCGACCTGCCGACTTCTGGCTTGCGGCGCCTGACGCCTTTGATTAAAACGCATTCAGGTGGGTAAACTCCTGAATTTCCCTTCGACCGGGAGCGGATGAAATTTTGGCTGGATATCCGAGAGGAATCAGGGCCACCAGTTCGTATTCAGCCGGAACGTTTAAAACCGTTTTGGCCCGGTCATGATCAATGAGGCCGACAACCACCGTACCCAACCCGAAATGGTGGGCCGCCAGGCAGAGGCTTTGTGTGGCAATTCCCAGGTCAAACATAAACCAATCGCCAAATTTAGTGGTGACCTGGCCACCGTAGTACCCCGAACTGTTCCGTTTTCCGCAAAGGGCCAATAGAACCGGCGCATTCACAATCGCCTTTGTAGCGGGGTTTTTTGGCGCCAGGGTTTCCTGAAGCTTTGTCTTTACTGCTGAATCTTTGATGACCACCACTTCCCAGCACTGGGTGTTGGCCCAGGAAGGCGACCAGCGAACCGCTTCGAGAATCTGGTTCAGAATCTCCTGCGGTATCTCTTTATCTTCATATTTGCGAACACTTCTTCTTTCTTTAAGGATCGTCATAAAATCGGTCATGTTCAGGGCCTCCGTGCCCTTTTGCCTGTTTTGTGCCATCATAGTCTTTTTAACCAATTCTCTTCTGTCTCTGTAAAATGTTTGACGGTGACTGTCAATATAAAGTCATCACAGCATGAAAATGGGATCCACATCAAAAGCCACCATGACCTGAGGGTGGTGAATGTCTTTTCGATGCGTGGTGATCAATTCGCGGGCCAACCGGCGAAGCAACGTAGTTCGCGAGCTTTTGAGCAGGATCTGCCAGCGGTAATACCGGGCGATTCTGGGCAGATAGGATTCGATCGGCCCGAGAATCTCGACAGGGTGCCAGGTCTGGTTTTTAGTCAGGCTGCGGCAGAGCTCGCCGAGTTTCAGGGCATGAGTGCGCGTCTTTGCTTCATCTTTTCCAGACAGCTTGATCTGGATCAGCCGGGAAAACGGGGGATATTTCAGCTTTTCACGAAACTGAACCTCTTTTTCATAAAAAGATGCGTAATCCTGACGGGTTGCCGCGGCAATGATAAAATGCTCCGGATTGTAGGTCTGGAGAATGACCTGGCCGGGCGATTCCCCCCTGCCGGCCCGACCGGATACCTGAAGCAGGAGCTGAAACATGCGCTCGCTGGATCTGAAGTCCGGAAAATTGAACGAAATATCGGCGCAGATAATTCCCACAAGGGTGATGTAAGGGAAATCATGGCCTTTTGCAACCATCTGCGTGCCGATCAGAATATCCGTTGTCCGGTTTCTCAGATCCTTCAGCATTTTCAGCAGCGCTCCTTTGTGAGCAACGGTGTCCCGGTCCATTCGGGCCACCGTTGCTCCCGGAAACAGCGATTTGACGGCCGCCTCGATTTTTTCCGTTCCCATTCCCAGGAGTTTGATGCGGGAAGATCCGCAGGCTGCACAGCTCGTTACCGAAGCTCTGGAAAAACCACAGTAATGACATTTGAATACCTGATCTTTCTGATGAAGGGTCAAGGAAATGGAGCAGTTTTTGCATCGGATCACCTCGCCGCAGGATGCGCATACCGGAAAACTGGCAAATCCCCTGCGGTTGAGAAACAGCAGGATCTGCTCTCCTCTGGCCAGCGTCTGTTTCATCGCCTCATGGAGCTGCGGCGTAATGAGCTTCCAGACACCCCGCTGATCCCGAAGTTGACGCAGATCCACAACCAGGGTTTCGGGAAGCGGTCGATCTTCTATGCGTCGCGACAGGCTCAAGCCATAAAATTTTTGGGTCAGCACATGATGATAAGACTGGATGGAAGGGGTTGCAGAACCCAGAAGGGCGACCGCATTGTCCATTTTCGCCCGGACCAGGGCGATATCCCGTGCATGGTAGTGAAGGCCGCTGTCCTGTTTGTACGAGGTATCATGTTCCTCATCCACCACGATGAGCCCCAGACGTTCAACAGGGGCAAATATCGCCGAACGGGTTCCAATGACAATGGGAGTCAGACGGCGCAGGATACGCTCCCACTGGTCAAACCGCTCACCGGCGGAAAGCCCGCTGTGAAGAACCGCCACACATTCCCCGAAACGGGCCCGAAAACAGCGTTCAATCTGGGAAATCAGTGCAATTTCGGGAACCAGAACCAGAACCGATCGGCCTTTTTGAATCATCCGATCCGCAAGCTGCAGGTAAACCTCTGTTTTTCCGCTACCCGTAACCCCTTTCAGCAAAAAAGGCTTGTACCCTTTGCCCATTGCAAGCTCCACCGCGGATACAACGTCCTGCTGCTCCGGGGTCAATTCCGGCGGATGATCCGGCTGAACGGTTTCGCCAAAAGGATCCCGATACAGGGTTTGGATGCGGACCTGAATCCATCCGGCTTCTTTCATCGCGGGAAGCTTCCGGGATGCTGACGGGATTTTCCGGTTCAGTTCCCGAACCGCCAGGCCGCCATAGGATCGAATGGTCTCCAGAATCCGTTTCTGTGAACGCGAAAGGGACGCAGTTTCGATTTCATCAGACGGAAAAACGAACAATTCCTGGCGTCGCCGGGTGGTCTCGACCTTCACCTGGCGGACCTTTTCAATCCATCCGTTTTTTTCCATGGACAGCAGCAGCGATGGGGGAATACGCGTTCCGGCAGATCCGGTCATGTCTTTGCAGGTTTTGGGCTTGTCTTCAAGGAGCCTGAGCACCACCTGTTGCATCGCAGGCAGAGAAACATCCATCAGGTGTTTGCCGGCCGGCGTCAGGGTGTAGCAGGTCACGTCCTTTCGGATTAATCCCGCGGGAAGGGCGGACTGAATCACCTGGCCCAAAGGATAGAGGTAATAATCGGAAACCCATTCAAAAAATGGAATCATGGAAGCCGGAAACAGCGGGGATTCATCCAGGATATCCAGGATGAATTTAACCGAATCCCCATCCATTCCCGCACTTTCACCAAGAATATAACCGGTAACGCTGCGCTGGCCGAAAGGCACCAAGACGCGCATCCCGGGCACAGCGAGAAAGGACAGGTGCTCCGGAATTCTGTATGTAAAAGTTGCGGCAACAGGAAGCGCAACGGCAATTCTGACATACGCAGGAAGAGTCATGTTGCAGACGCTTCAATATGGGGGTGAGAGGAGGATGGGAGTGCGCAACGGAACAAAAAAACAAACAGGGAGGGGTTCATCTTATTCCTGAAGAAGCTTGATCCGGTATTGATTCACGCGGTTCCCGTCCATTTCCTGAACGATAACCAGAAAATTACCGATGGGGATTTCTTCGTTCATCTTGGGAATTCTGCCGGTTTGATTCAGAACATACCCGGAAAACGTGTCAAATTCCTTGGTATCCGGGATCTCCATGGGAATGAGCTCATTCACCTCATCAATATCGGATTTTCCCGGCACAATCCATTCATTGTTCTGAACCTTGATGATTCGGGGCTCTTCCATATCGGTTTCGTCGTTGATTTCGCCCACGAGTTCCTCCAGAACATCTTCAAGAGTTATCAGGCCGGAAATCCCGCCGTGTTCATCCACAACAATGGCGATGTGATTTTTTCGTTTTTTGAACTGGCGCAGCAGGGAATCCAGTTTTTTGTTTTCCGGAATAAAATAAGGCAGGCGCATGATGTTTCGGATGTCGACGGGCTGACACGGAACGGATTGGTGAACGAAAATATCCTTGATATTGACGATACCGATGACGTGATCGATGTCGGCTTCAATGACCGGAATCCGGGTAAAGCCCGAACTGGCGACCGCCTGAAGATCCAGGGGCTGTCCGGCCTCAACGACAAACATGTCCGCCCTGGGGGTCATGATTTCAGATGCATTGGTATCGTCGAATTCAAAGATATTGTGGATCAGCTCCCGTTCTTCCTCCTTGATCTCCCCTTCTTCTTCGACAACCTCGACGATGGTCATCAGCTCTTCTTCGGTAACGATGGATGTTTTCTGGACTTTTCCGGTCAGCAGCGGGATGAAGTTCAGAAATGTTGAAACGGGAAAAAACAGGATGGAACACCAGTAAACCGGATATACCGTCAACCTGGCGATGGCCACATTGTTTCGGGTGGCCAGCGACTTGGGGAACACCTCGCCAAAGACCAGGATCAGCAAGGTCATGATACCGGTTGCAAGGCCCAGGGCATAATCGGGAAAGACTTCCAAAGCGACCGATGTGGCAAGGGCGGAGGCCCCGATATTGGCCACATTGTTTCCAATCAAAAGTGTGGTCAACAACCGGTGGGGGGTTTCCTTGAGCTGATGAATCAGCACATAGGGCTTCTGGTTGTCTTTGGCCAGATGCCTTGCCTTGGTGCGGCTGATGGAAAAAAAAGCGGTTTCGGCCGCTGAAAAAAAGGCAGAAAAACACAGCAGAAAACTCAATATGATGATATCAACAAACATAGACAAACGGGTTTTTCCCTTGAGTCGGGTTGCCGATCCAGGAAGGCATGGGCATTATTTTGAATGGCACTCCACGCGTCCCGTGGAGCCGGTTTTCATGAGTTTGACTTTCAGAAACGGATTTTATTTATTACCATGATCATTGAGGTGAATCAAATAGAAATCTTGATTATCCGATGGATCGGCTGAAAAGCAGAAACACCGGAGGTCAGCAAATCATCATGGATTGGATGAATTCGGGCCGCATGCGGGCAACCCAAAGGGTGCTGACATCACCGGGCGATACCACCTCAACAGCCACAAGCATATTTTCCGGAGCCTTGCTGTAACCGGCACAGATGGATGCGGCCTGACGGATCTCGTCATTTCCTGCGCCGAAGGGAACCAGCACAACGGGGCCGGGGATCTGCTTTGTTTTTAAAACCGTATCCCGTGAAGGATCATGGTGGTTAAGGATGGCGGTATTGTCCTGAAGCGTCCGGCCCACAATGATTTTCACTTGCGCGTTCAGACGGATATGTCTGCCATATTTGAGCAGGTGAAGCGCGTTTTCCGTGCAATCCGCGTGGTGGTCAAAAAGATCTTTCAGGCGGCAGCTATAAACCGTTTCCGTCAGAAGACATCCGCCTGCAGGCGCCGGATAATCCGCAATCCCCCACGCCCGGGCAAGCTGGATCTGCGGTTTCCGGGATCTGCCGGAAAGCCCCAGCAGAAGCCGGCGGTCCACAAGCCCTTTTTTTTCGGGAAGGGTTTCTTCCAGGAGCTTTGCACTCAGCGGCCGAACAATCATCTCCCGGCATTCGGAATGTTTTTCAACATAGCGAAGCGATGAGCGGGTCTGTGACATGGGGCGCTGTCCCAGCACTTCACCGCTGAAAAGAAAATCCATCTGCCTGTCTTTCATCACTTCGCCGGCCAGGCGAAACATGAGGGCATGACAGTCCATGCAGGGATTCATGTGTTGACCGTAACCGCAAGGGGGGTCACGGAGCATTTGCAGATATGGCTGGGTAATGTTGCGAACGATCAGCGGAATCTGGAGCCGGGCAGAGGCTCGGTTGGCTTTCTCTGATGAGAAAAATGGAGTTTCAAAACTGATCCACTCAACGGCAATTCCTTGATTTCTTAAAACTATCGCCGAGAGAATGCTGTCAAGCCCGCCAGAACACAACCCCAATGCCCGGACTTTATTTTCATGATAATTCATGGTATGGTTTCAATTATTATTGGAAATCACGGAGGCCAGTGCGTCACCCCCGTGACTGTAAATCTTGATTTATTATGAGTTTATCGATCATGACACTGACAGAAAAAGCCGACAAAATACGTTTGATACTAAGTACCGCCTATCCCGATGTCAAGACGCAACTGGATTTCAAGACTCCGTTTCAACTGCTTGTAGCCACCATTTTGTCGGCCCAGTGCACGGACAAACAGGTCAACCGGGTGACGCCGGCTCTGTTTCTCCAGCTGTCCAGCCCGCAGGATTTTGTCGAAGCCGACATCGAAACCATCGAAAAACTGATTCGCCCAACCGGCTTCTATCACAACAAGGCCAGAAATATCCGGCTCTGTTCCGAAATGCTGGTCAACCGGTTTCACGGCAAGGTACCCGATACGATAGAGGAACTCATTCAGCTGGCCGGGGTGGGTCGAAAAACAGCCAATGTGGTTCTGGGTGCGGCTTTTGGAAAACCCGGAATTGTGGTGGACACCCACGTGGCCCGGATATCCAGACGCCTGGGACTTACCCGGAATCAGGACCCGGAAAAAATCGAAACGGATCTGATGGCGCTCATTCCCAAAAAATCGTGGAATGCTTTTTGTCTACGATTGATTTATTTTGGCAGAGAGATTTGCAAGGCCAGAAATCCCGGGTGCCCGTCATGCCCGCTCCTGCTTCTGTGCCCATTTGCTGCCAAAAGCTCCGGTAACTGAAAAAACGAGATGACTTGGCAAAAATGAGGAAACGATGGACGTAAAACAGATTGCATCACGACTCGGACTGGAAGAGAACGATATTTATGATGTGCTGGAGCTTTTTATCCAGACTGTTCCTTCTGATCTCATGAAAATGACGGCAGCCTTCAACAATCAGGATACGGTCCAGGTTGGAGAGGCAGCCCACTCCCTGAAAGGGTCTACCGGCACCCTGGGATTCATGGACATTTCCAAATATGCGCAACTCATCATGAAGCAGTCCCGTGAAAAAAGAATTGAAGAATTGACCCAGACGGTTCCGCCCTTTCTGAACCAAATGAAGGACTTGTTTCTGGAAATCGAGGAAGTCCTTAAAAGCAGGCAATTTTGAGCAGATTCGAACTCCTTGATCTATTTATTGTGAAAGGGTATAGAAGAGGCAGAAAGTATTAATCACACTATCCGATAAGCTCTTTTGCAACGCGACTGTTAACGAGGCAAACACTCCATGAGCACACCGACGGAAAATGCACCCAAAGCCCCGGAAAGACGTAAAAAACTGGGAGAACTGTTGCTTCAGGCAAATCTGATTGATCAGTTAACGCTGGAAAAAGCCCTGGAAATCCAGAAAACCCAGAAAAGGAAAATTGGTCAGATCCTCATCGGTATGGGGGTTATCGATGATGAAAAGATTGCAAAAGCACTGGCCAGCCAGCTTAAAATCCCCTTTTTACGACTCAGCGATGTACAAATACCGAAAGAGGTGATTGATCTGGTACCTCAGGACATGGCGGAAAATTACCTGCTGATTCCGGTCAAGGTGGTCAAGAAGCAACTGGTCATTGCAATGGCCAACCCCCTGGAATTTTATGCCCTGGACGATCTGCGGTTTATCACCCAGATGAGCATTTTCGTAACAGTTGCCCCCCAGAGCGACGTCCTGTCCGCCATCCAAAAATTCTATCCCATGCAAAGCATTGACAAGCAGCTGGGACCGGATATGGGGTTTAGTGAAAATGTTGAGATTGTCGCGCAGACCATGGAAAAAGAACAAAATGTTCAGGATCTGCTGAATTTAACCGAACTGCCGCCGGTGGTGCGCTTTGCCAATACCGTCCTTGCGGACGCCATCAAAATGAAAGCCAGCGACGTTCACATTGAACCCCAGAAAGATAACGTGGTCATCCGTTACCGGGTTGACGGCATCATGCGGGAAATCATGCAGATCGACAAACAGATTCACCTGTCGCTGGTATCCCGAATCAAGATCATCTCCAACATGGATATTTCAATTCGCCGTAAACCCCAGGATGGAAAAGCCCAGGTCAAGGTAGGGGATTCCCGTTATGATCTTCGGATTTCCACCCTTCCGGCATCTTACGGGGAAAAAGTGACCATCCGGATTTTGAATCCAAATGCCGGAGGCTTGGGAATTGAAGAGTTGGGGTTTTCCGAAAAAGATCTTCGGCATTTTACGGAGGCCATTGCCAGACCCCAGGGAATCATTCTGGTAACGGGTCCAACGGGCAGCGGCAAATCCTCGACCCTATACACGACGCTGAAACGCCTGAATTCTCCCAAAGTCAACATCGTCACGGTTGAAGATCCCGTGGAGTTTGATATTGAAGGAATCAATCAGGTACAGATCAATCCCCTGGCAGGGCTCACTTTTGCGGCAGGGCTCAGGTCCATCCTAAGACAGGATCCGGATATTGTCATGGTGGGTGAAATCCGGGATGTGGAAACTGCAAAAATTGCGTTTCAGGCAGCTCAGACCGGACACCTCGTACTTTCCACCCTTCACACCAATGATGCGCCATCTGCGGTCACCCGACTTTTGGACATGGGCGTTGATCCCTTTGTCATAGCAGATTCCCTGCTCGCCGTGATTGGGCAACGCCTGGTTCGGGGGATTTGTAAAAAATGCAAAATTCCAGACCCGTTGACCCCTCAGATTTTTGAGCAGCTGGAGTCTGTTATCAACCTGGACCGCACCAAGAAATTCTGGAAGGGCGCCGGCTGCGAAGCCTGTCAGTATTCCGGATACATGGGAAGACTGGGAATATTTGAGCTCTTGATGATCACCCCGGCCATCAAGGAAATCCTTTCAAAGAACGTTGCCGCTGTAAACATCAAGAAAGCGGCGGATAGGGACGGCTTTACAACACTGAGTATGGATGGAATTGCCAAAGCCTTTATGGGACTGACAACGATTGAGGAAGTCTTTCGCGTGGCGCCGCCGGAGTATGATGATGCGGCGCAGGAATCTTTAGACAATGCCGTGAAAAGCCGTGAACCTGTTTCAGCCACACCTGAAAGTGAACCTAACAAACCGGAGCCGTCATCATCTATAGGCAGCATTCGTCCGGAAAAAATCCTGATCGTGGATGACAACCAGGTCATATTAAAGATTCTCAAAAATATCCTTGAATCCCAGAATTATCTGACCGTGACCGCCAACAACGGCCTCGAGGCACTGAAGATCGCTGTTCAGGAAAAACCGGATCTCATCATTACCGATTACATGATGCCGGAAATGGACGGCATGGCACTGATCACCAAACTCAAATCCCAACTGGCCACCCGTTTTATTCCCCTCATCATGCTGACCTCAAAGGATGAAGTGGACGCTGAAGTAGAAGTCATCAATGCCGGAGCGGATGATTATATGACCAAACCGGTCAATCCGAAACGGCTCATCGTCCGGATCAACCGGCTTCTGAACCGGACGTTCGTTGTTGAGGCGGAATAAGCATCACAGTTTTCCCTTTCTGATGATGGCGACCAGAAGCCATATGCCCATCAGGGCAGCTGCAATAAAACCGATGAAGCCGATGAAGGATATGCCGTAAACCAGCGGCGGGGTTTCGGAAATGACGATGAGTGCGGAGCCGATAATCAGGGCCGCAATGATGATGGAAAAGGCAATCCGGTTGCTGATCTGATCCTGGGTGGCAAGCAGGGTGTTTAAACCCGTCTGCTCAATTTTGACCGTCAGCTTCTGCTGGCGGATCAACCGGCCGATTTCCAGAATGTCCTGCGGAAACTGGCCCAGAAAATCCATGAGCTGGGAAGCCAGTTGCAGCACATCCCCGGCAATCCGATCCGGATGCAGGCGGGAGAGTTTGACTTTCCGGATATAGGGCGCTGCATGAGAAACCATGTCGAATTCCGGATCCAGGACCAGCGCAATCCCTTCAACCGTTCCCAGGGCTTTTAACATGAGAAAGATGTCCGCCGGAATCCTCAGACCATGCGCCGCGGAAATCTCCAGAAGGTGCTGAAGCAGCCTGCCGATTTTGATGTCCCGGAGGGGCTTGTAGAGATGCCGCCCCATGAATTCCGAAACATTTTTTTCAAACTCTCTCAGATCAGGCTCCTTGTCCCATTCGGTAATCCTCAGAAGCACCTGGACAGCCCGGGACGGATGATGGTGAACGACACTGTCCACCATCTCCACAAAATCTTCACGGGTTCTCTGATCTACGGTTCCGACCATTCCGAAGTCCAGCAGACAGATAACATTCCCGGCAAGCGCATAGATGTTGCCGGGATGGGGATCGGCATGAAAAAAACCGTATTGGAAAATCTGTTTCAGGCAGACATCCGCCCCCCTTACGGTCAAAAGCCTGCGATCCAGGCCCGCCTTTTCGATGGCCTCGACATGGGTGATTTTGATGCCTTCAACCATTTCCATGGTCAGCACCAACGAGCTGGATTTATCGCGAAACACTTTGGGAATATACACAGCCGGATCATTCAGGAACATGGCCGCGATCCGCTCCATGCTGGCTGCTTCGATCATAAAATCGATTTCGTTTTCCAGCACCTTGGTGAACTCTTCCACGATGCGAACAGGCCGGTGCAGTGCAAATTCTTCAATATGGCGCTCCATGAGGGTGGCCAGGTGAAGCATGATTTCCAGATCGACCTCGATGATCCGTTTGATGCCCGGACGCTGAACCTTGACCGCCAGGATTTCACCATCCCTGGATTCCGCCCGGTAAACCTGAGCAATGGATGCGGAAGCCACCGGCGTTTTTTCCAGAAATTCAAAAAGCACATCAAAGGGAACCCCGAATTCGGATAGAATGATTTTTTCGGTCTCATCGAAACTGAACGGCGGCACATCGTCCTGAAGCCGGGTGAGCTCCGTGATGAATTCCGCCGGAATCAGATCGGGACGTGTGGAAAGCACCTGTCCCAGCTTGATATACGTTGGCCCCAGTTCTTCAATGGCCATTCGAATTCTTTCGGCGCGGGAGAGTTTTTCAATGCGGTCTCCCCGGTTTTTCGAAATCATCTGCAAGCCGATATCCAGATACAGATCGATCTTCAGAAGCTCGATGATTTCGCCGAACCCGTAGCTGAACAGGATGCCCAGAATCTGGCGATACCGGTTCAGATGCCGGTAGGTTCTGCCCAGAACACCTATTTTTCGAATGCTCAGCACGGATGAAGCCCCCGCTTCAATGCATCGCCTACCATCTCAAAAGAACGGCACCGTAAGTGAGGCCGGCGCCAAAGGCATCCAACAGCACGATATGGCCTTTTTGAATGCGGCCATCCCGGACCGCCTCATCCAGCATGGAAGGCACGGTCGCAGATGACGTGTTTCCGTATCGGTCCAAATTGATCAGGACTTTTTCCATGGGCAGACTCAGCCGCTTTGCAACAGCCTCGATAATGCGCAAATTGGCCTGATGGGGAATAAACCAATCCAGCATGTCAACCGTCATCTGGTTTTTTTTCAATGCCTTTACCGCAAAGCTGGTCAGGGTTCTGACTGCAACCTTGAAGATTTCCCGGCCGTTCATATGAATTTTATTCAGGTTTTGCGGAATCATTTCCGGAGTGACCGGTTGGGCCGAACCGCCCGCGGGAACATGGAGCATCTCCCAGAGGGTGCCGTCGGACAGCAGATGGGTGGAAAGGATACGGTGGATGGATGCCTCCTGCGTACGCTCAACTATGGCGGCTCCTGCCCCGTCACCAAACAGAATGCAGGATGAGCGATCTTCCCAGTTGATGATGGAGCTCAGGATTTCGGCTCCAATCACTAAACAGGTTTTGACCTGTCCGGTACGGATGAACTGATCGGCAATGCTCAGACCGTAAATGAATCCCGAGCAGGCGGCGTTGAGATCCATTCCCCAGGCTTTGGCAGCTCCCAGCTTATGCTGAAGCCAGCAGGCAGTCGACGGAAGAATGGTATCCGGGGTGCAGGTGGCGTATATGATCTGATCGATGTCGAGAGGGGATTTTCCGGCCATCTTCAAGGCGTTTAACGCAGCCGCAAGGCCAAGGGATGAGTTGTATTCTTCTGAATTTCCCGGCATGGACATGCGTCTTTCAACAATGCCGGTCCTTTCCCGTATCCACGAATCGCTGGTTTCGATCCCGGATTGCGCCAGTTTCTGGGAAATATCCATGTTTGAGACACGGTTTCTGGGAAAGGCTGAGCCTGTCCCGGTAATTTTAGCTGCGTATTCCAAAGGAATTCACTTATCTCCTGTTGTTAATATCCACTTAAATTGAAGGCTAAGGGGTGAATTCTACCACCTTTTGTCTTTGGCCTGTTTACCTTTTATAGTAGGCCAAATGGATTCAGGTGTCAATTCCGATCCCAACTTTCAGCCTGATATCCGGATTTTCTCCCTTGCCCCTTGTCGATATATCGTATATCGTAAAAAATACGATAATATGGAGCCAAGATGATACAGAATTCCCCGACTCCGGGGGATGCGCGCCCCGGACCAAACAAGATGAATATCGTTTTTATTGCACGAATTTACAAGGCTCTGAGCCGCGAGGACTGGATCATCCCCGCCATTCTCTATGCCAACGTGGGAATGTTTGTGTTGACCCTTCTTGTCCATCCCCTGAAAACAGGACTGTCACTGAACCCGCTGACATTTCTGTCTCCCGACAATGGAAGCCTGATTCTTCTGGGCGCAACCGGTACGATTCCAATCCACCGGTTCGGCAGGTGGTGGACGCTGATCTCGGCCAACTACCTTCATGGCAGCATCCTGCACATTTTCTTCAACATGATGGCATTCCGTCAGCTCGCCCCGCTTATCCAAATGCAGTTTGGAGGCTCGCGAATGATCATCATCTACACGCTGAGCGGAATGGCCGGCTTCTATTTGTCCTGCCTTGCCGGCGTTCCGCTGACTATCGGCGCATCTGCCGCCCTGTGCGGACTGATAGGCGCAGCTCTGTATTACGGCAAAAGCCGTGGCGGCATCTATGGCCGGGCTGTTTTCCGGCAGATCGGAAGCTGGGCCATGGGTCTGATCCTCTTCGGACTTCTGGTTCCCGGAATCGACAACTGGGGGCATGGCGGCGGCATGATTTCCGGCGCGGTCTGCGGGGCGATTCTGGGCTACCGGGAAAGATCCGGTCAGAACACGCTGCATCATCTGGCCGCCGGCTTTCTGGTAATGGCAACAATCGGCGTGCTGTTATGGGCGGTGATTTCCGGATTTTATATCCGTTTCTGGTAAGGCCTTTTTTGTTCAGAAGCCCGGAAATTTCTTCCGTCAGCTCCTTATCCGTAAACTGTTTTGGGATAAACTGCAGATTTTAACTGGCATGTCTTGGCATGGGGGATTCCGATCAGATTTTTGCGGACGCTAAATATAAATATATAAAGGACGTCCCGTTTTTTACCCCTTCTTTCTATAATAAACAACAGGAATTCCCGTTAGTAATGCAATAAGAAAAGCAACGATAGCACCAATAACTGACGCTATAAGAAAAAATGGGTCTAAATATCCAAGAATAACAAATCCGATAAGTTGATAACTTATTGAAGATACTATGGATGCAACTATGCATGCAATGATATATCTGTTAATTTTCTTGTGAATCAAATAAGCTATCATAATAGATATAACACAAAATACTATTAATGATATAAAACTCTTAGTCATAATAGACCTATAATAATCTAAGACTATTTCTGGCGTAGGTTCTAATTCGACACGGCTGTGAAGTGTCAGATCGTATTACCGTCATGGAAATCCAGGCCACTGGCTTTTTTGGCATCATGGTTTTTCTTTTCTACTATCTTCAAAAGCACTTTTACCAAATCTATCAACAGCGTCCCAATACTTTGAGGCTTGATGATAACATTTTTTATAAGAGCCATGGTATCGATCACAAACATTTTTCATACATTTATAAAAATCATCATCGCATTGTGTTTTTGTTTTTTCACATTCTTTTTCATAGCAATCATCATGTTGTCGGCAACAGTTGGAATAATCGTATCCACATGGCGCATCTGGTACAAGCCAGTCATTCCACCACGAGCCACAAAATAACCCTTCCGGATCAATCCAGCTAACCGGATTATTACCAACATATGTATACAGATTCATCCCGCCAGCCAGCCCAATGGGATCTGCGGTAACATAGCGTCCGGATTCCGGATCATAGAACCGGTTCCAGTTATAATGCAGGCCGGTCTCTTCATCGAAGTACTGGCCCGGAAAACGGAGGTTGTTCTTGACCGTCTCCGTCCGGATCTGGGCCTTACCGAACGGCAGATAGGCGGCCTGCCAGACAACTGCGCCGGAGGCGGTTACCAGCTGCTGCGGGGTGCCGAGATGGTCGTTGATAAAATAATAAGTGCCGGGATGGATCTGGTATTCCCGCAGGGCTG